>OCLL01000457.1_pt1 | contig 9491 bp, 6 predicted proteins | sample 1538931 | NCBI WGS metagenome assembly OCLL01 (sample SAMN03418270, study PRJEB22391) | human gut metagenome | biome: human-gut; feature: organic feature; material: feces | host: Homo sapiens | place: Tanzania | collected 2013-01 | reverse complement strand
AAGACCTTCAGAACCGGAATCTGACGCTCTATTCAGCTAAGCTACGGGACCTTTATGTCTGCTTACTCTTTAGCAAGCAGATGCAAAGGTACAAAATTAGTTTTAATTCTGCTACCAACCTACGTCTTTTCTTTTTCTTTGTTGAGTTCTTCTCCCTTCCCCATTTGTCCAATAATTTGACGGTTGTGTCTAATTATTGGACATTCTGTTTTATGAGCCTCATTTGTTAAAGGTTTGATCATCAGTAGTATTGGCGTTTTGGCACAGCCATTGTCCTTATTATATAAAAATGAGGAAGATTATGAAAAGAATAGTAATACTGATAGGATGGATGCTTATTGCGTCTGGAGTCGCGGCACAAAGCTGGAGCCTTGACGACTGCATGAAGTATGCAGCAGAGCATGCTACGGATGTGAAGCGTGAGACAATCAGCGCACGCCAACGCAAGCAAGACTATCATCATGCCGTTGCCGCTTTCTTGCCCACCGTCTTTGGTGGAGTGCAGGGGCAGTATGCTTGGGGGCGAAATATCGACCCCGAGACCAATACATATAATAATGTGACGACATTCAACAACTACTATCAGCTTTATGCCGAGCTGAATGTGTTTGACGGTTTCGCCACAATCAATGCTTTCAAGCAAGCCCGACTGAGCCGTGACTATTCTGCTACGGCGATGCAGAAGGCGCAAGACAATATAGCCATTGACGTGATGCAGAAATATGTAGATGCTGCATACGCAGAGGCAAGCATACGAATAGCAAGCGAGAAGCTGGACGAAAGCCGACGTATGCTGGCAAAGACGAAACGCCTGTATGAACTTGGTGAGAAAGGACGCCCCGATGTGGTGCAGATAGAATCGCAAGTGGCTGAAGACGAATACAGTCTTATGCATCAGCAGAATATGGCAAGGCAGAGTTTGCTTGCTTTGAAGTCGGCGATGAATTATCCCGTCGGTGATTATCTGAAGTTGGACATTCTGTCAAGTGATAAGGAGGAAAGCCTTTCGTCATGTCCGCTGACTGCTGAAGACAAGCAAAATTCGGAATACATCTATCAGAGTTTCCTGAATATCTCTCCCGATGTCAGGTCGGCGGAATACGAAGTGGAGCGGGCACGTTATGACTATAAGATAGCGAAAGGCAGACTGTTGCCATCGCTCTCGCTTACTGGCGGCGTCACCACCAACTATTACAAGAATCTCTCTCTGAAAGGGCAATACGATGGATTTGCCTCGCAGTTTCGCAATAACCGAGGCGAATACCTTGCATTGACCCTTTCGATACCTATTTATAATAGCGACCGTTGGCACAGCATGAAGAAGGCACGCAATGACTGGCAGTTGGCGCAGGTCAATCTGGAGGAAGCCCGTCGCAAACTTCATGACCAGATAGCACAGGCGGTGATGGATGCTGAAGGCTACGCCAAGGAGTTGCGACAGATGCAGAAGAAGGTAGCCTCCGATTCGCTTGCCTATCACATGTCGAGCCGTAAGTTTGAGGAAGGAATGCTTTCCACCTTCGACCTTCATACCTCAGCACAAACTCTTCTTGAGAGTAAGATAAAGCAACTCCAGATGCAGATGCTGCTCGTCATAAAGCAAAGGTTAGTTGGATATTACAAAGGAGAAAAACTGATAAGATAAGTTATGGACATAAAGATAGTAAAGAAGAAATATCTCGTGCCTCGCAAGTATTGGGCATGGATTGGCGGAGGAACAGTTCTCATTGCTGTCCTCGTATGGTTGGGCTTGAGCAATTTCTCTTCCACATTGAAGGTGGACAGAAATAGCTTGAGCATAGGAAATGTGGAGCGAGCGCAGTTCAACGATTATGTCTCGGTGGACGGACAGGTGGTTCCTATCTCCGTGGTGCAAATCAGTTCGGAGGAAGGCGGCATCGTCCTGGAGAAAGTGGTGGACGAAGGCGCCCACGTCAACAAGGGCGATGTCATTGTGCGACTGAGCAATTCTAATCTCGACCTTGAGATACTGAATGCCGAGAGCGAACTCGCCGAAAAGCAGGACATGCTTCGCAACACTCAAATATCAATGGAACAAGACCGGCTGAACAATAGTAACGAGGAGCTTACGCTTTCGCAGGACGTAATCACCAAGCGCCGAGCCTATGAGCATCAGGAGACTTTGCACAAGGAACAGCTCAATTCGCGCGAGGAATATCTGAAGGCTAAGGAAGCTTACGACCTTGCCGTAAAGAAGCATGCGCTCATTAGCAAGCGACTGAAGAAGGATGCGCAGCTCCGCCGTTCGCAGATGAATCAGATGGGTGATAATCTGGAAGCCATGCAGAAGAATGTACAGCTGGTCCGCCAGCGCAAGGAGAAGCTGAACATTCGCAGCACCATTTCGGGTGAGATTGGTTTGCTGGATGTGGAGCTTGGACAGAGCATACAGGCAGGACAGAAGATAGGAGTGATCAACGATCTAAGCGACTATAAGGTGCAGGCGCAGGTGGATGAGCATTACATCGACCGTGTGAAACCGGGGCTTAATGCCTCTTTCGTCCAAAACGGCAAGCATTATCTTCTGCAAGTCCGCAAGGTTTATCCCGAAGTGAGAGACGGCAGGTTCCGCATCGACTTCGTCTTCAAAGGCGTACGCCCAGACAATATCCGTACTGGTCAGACCTATTACGTGGATTTGCAGCTCGGACAGTCGAAGCAGGCAATAATCATCCCTAAAGGCACGTTTTATAGTGTAACGGGCGGTCAATGGATTTACGTGTTAGACCGTGATGGCAAGAAGGCTTATCGCCGCAAGATAACCATCGGTAGGCAGAATCCTCAATACTATGAGGTGATTGAAGGTTTGGAGCCGGGTGAGCAGGTTATCGTTAGCGGCTACGAAGCATATAAGGACAATGATGTCTTAGTGATTAATTAGTAGTGATTAGTGATTAATTAGTAGTGATTAGTGATTAATTGGGCTAACGCCCTTGAAACAGAATATTGATATGAATAATATTATTAACGCATTCAAGAATCTGCCTCGAAGGGGCCAGCACAACTTCGTTAAGATATTGTGTCTGGCGCTCGGACTGGCAATCAGTTCGGTGATTATCGCCGAGATTTATTTCGAGCAGACCTACGATACGTATTTCCCTGGATGGGAGAGGACGTATATGATTTCGGAAGTGGGTACTAACCAAGACGAAACTTTGAAGTTTAACCAAACTTCAGGAGCTACCGCTCAAGGTGTAAAGCAATATGCGCCTATGGTGGAAGTTGCCACCAGTACCCACTGGTTCTATAACGATGCCCAATGCAAGTTGGAAGACCAGAACGTCGTGTCTGCCAATATCTTGATGGCAGACAGTTGTTTCTTCGATATCTTTCCGCAGAAGATATTGGTGGGCAATGCCAAGCAGATATTGTCCCAACCGTTGTCTTGCCTTATAGATTCAGAAACAGCAGCAAAGATTGGCGGCAATGTCGTAGGCAAACATTTCACGCTTCCCAATTATCCGGGAACAACTTTTACTATCTATGGTGTTTTCGAAGAGTTTCCATGGGGTTCATCTTTGCATAACATTCAGATGATTCTGTCAATGCCCAGTACACCATACGTATATTCTTACGATGGCAGAGATCAATGGGTGGGAAATGATTGCTATTCGTCATACATCCGGTTGGCAAAGGGACATGATGCAAAAGAACTCAAGCCTTACGTGAATAAGATGCGAGAGGATCATTTTCCTCTGAAGGAGATGAAGAATATGGGATTGGAACTCAACTACGATTTCACGGTGTTGAGCGATGTTTACACCCAAGACCCTTACATCAAGAAGATGGGATGGATTATGTCTATTGTGGCTTTTGTCCTCCTTTTCACTTCTGTGATGAATTATCTGCTTATCATCGTTGGAAATCTTGTAAGCCGTTCTCGCGAGATGGCTGTCCGCAAGTGCTACGGTGCCAAACCTAAGAACATTCATGCCATTATCTTCTCCGAAGCTTTGGTGCATGTGGGGTTGGCTGTTGTTCTTGCAGCTTTACTCGTATTCCTTTGCAAGGGAACTATCGAGAATTTCCTTTCTGCTCCGATAAGCACGTTGGTGCTTAATCGTGGCAGTTGGATATTGGTGGTTATTTGTCTTTTGGTATTGCTAATTGGCGGTTTTGTGCCTGGTTGGCTTTACAACAAGATTCCAGTAGCCATTGCTTTCCGTGGTTATAATGAGAACCGCAACCGATGGAAGCTTGCCTTGTTGGGCATCCAGTTCGTTATCTCTGGTTTGCTGTTTAGTCTGCTTTACATCGTGAATGGTCAGTACCAGCTGATGTTGGGTCTCGATCTTGGATATGATTATGATAATGTGGCGATAGTTTCGATAGATGCCAGCGATGCTAATCAGCGCCAGCAATGTATGGCTGAAATCAGACGAATGCCGAATGTCAAGGATTGTTGTTCTACTTACTCTGTTCCGATAAATGGATATAATAGTGGTGGAAATATGGTTGGAATACCTGGTGATGATAATAACACCATTAATATTATGGAGATGTCGGGAGTGGACGACAATTACTTTAAGATGATGAACATCCCTATCGTTCAGGGTTCGTTCTTTACCGATAGAAGTGACAGCTGCCGTCAGGTAATCATTGATGAGCGATGTGCTGAGAAACTCATCAAAACATGGCATTGGAAGGATGGCGTTGTAGGCAAGCAGATTACTTGTACGGGACATGACGAAAACGTTTTCACCGTTTGCGGTGTATGCAAAAACGTTCGTTGGGGTGATGTAAGAACCTGTGGAGATATGATGAATGGTTTCCCTTTATTGTATTTCTATTCACTCAAGAGGTCTTTCTATATATTGGTTAAGTTTAATGAACTGAAGGACGAATCGTTGGCGGAGTTGCAATCGAAGGTGCAGGCGATGTATCCGAACAATAAGGTCATCGTGAAGAGTTATGCCTCTGAACTGGCTAACCAGTATTCTTCCCAACTCAATTTCCGCAACGGCATCCTTGTGGCAGGCATCGTTACGATGATTATAGCCCTCTTCGGTTTGGTGGGTTATACGAGTGATGAGGTGAACCGCCGCCGCAAGGAGATAGCGATAAGGAAGGTTAACGGAGCGAAGGTGAAGGATATTCTGCGCATCTTCCTCAAGGACATCATAAAGATAGCTTTGCCTTGCATCGTCGTAGGCGACATTGGGGCTTGGCTCATAGCCAGACAATGGCTTATGTCGTTCAGCGAGAAGATTACTCTCACACCTTTACTCTTTATATGTGTTACGATTCTGCTGCTCGTCATCATCGCCCTATCAGTAATCATCAACTGCTACAAGGTGGCGAATAGTAATCCGGTGAAATATCTCAAGGATGAATAAAATTAAAAGTAAAAAAGTAAAAAGATAAGAAAATGCTTAAAGTAGAGAATCTTTGCAAGTCATTCCGCACAGAGGATGTGGAGACTATAGCTTTAAATAATGTGTCGTTCACCGTGGAGGACGGCGAGTTTGTAGCCATCATGGGACCGTCAGGTTGTGGCAAATCCACTCTGCTCAACATCCTTGGATTATTGGATAATCCTACATCGGGAAAATATTTCTTGGGCAATCATGAGGTGGCTAACCTTAAAGAAAACGAACGTACGGACGTGCGTAAGGGCGAGATAGGCTTTGTGTTCCAGAGCTTCAACCTCATTGACGAATTGACAGTGGAGGAGAACATCGAGCTTCCTCTTACTTACCTTGACATTCCGAAGTCGGAGCGCAAGGCAAAGGTGGAAACCATCATGAAGCGCATGGCCATCAGTCATCGTGCCAAGCATTTCCCTCATCAGCTCTCTGGTGGTCAGCAGCAGCGAGTAGCTATCGCCCGTGCTGTGGTCTTCGGTCCGAAACTCATCCTCGCTGATGAGCCTACGGGTAACCTCGACTCAAAGAATGGAGCCGAAGTGATGCGTCTGCTTACCGAGCTAAACCACGAAGGCACCACCATCGTCATGGTGACGCATAATGAGCACGACGCCAAGATTGCCCATCGCATCATCCGATTGTTTGATGGACAAATAGTGGAAGGGTAGAAAATTGTAACTTTATTGGATAACGATGCGGAACGTGGTGATGCCCTGCGTTTTGTCCTGACTTAGCGAAAGGCTGCCTCCGCTTACTCGCATGATTTGGCGGGAGAGGGAGAGACCGATGCCGCTTCCTTCGGGTTTTGTGGTGAAGAAAGGAATGAAGATGTGGGAGGCTATGTCGTCGGGGATAAGACCGGCGTTGTTGCTTACGTCGATGATGACGGCTTCCTGTTCATTGGTGTAAGCGTGGAGGCGGATGAATGGTTTGGTGGTCGGGATGGATTGCAAGTCATTGAAAGCCTCTACGGCATTCTTCAGAAGATTTGTCACTACGTGCGAGATAAGGCTCTCGTCGGAATAAGCTAACAAGTCCTTTGGCGTTACCGCTATTTCCACTTCATGATTGCAAAGCATTGCCATACGTTCGAGGAACGGCTCCACATAGAATAGAGCGGGTTGAGGCTGTGGCACATGAGTGAAGCGGCGGTAGTTGTTGACGAAAGCCAAGAGTTCGGTTCCGGTCTTGTGGATGGTCTCCAATCCTTGCTTCAGCTTGGCTTGCTCTGTTGGTTGCGGTTCTGCTGCGTTCTGCTCTTCGTTATCGAGCTCTTTCAGCAAAGTCTCGCTGAGCGAAGTAACCGGCGTAATGGTATTCATGATTTCGTGAGTCAGCACACGAATCAGCTTAATCCATGAGTCCACCTCTTGGTTGCTAAGCTCGTGGCTTACGTCGCTCAGGGCGATGATGCGCACATGCTTGCCTTTCAGCATGGCTTGCGTCTCGTGCTTAGCCAGATGTTCGTCCTTCAGTTTCTCCCTAACCTGATTGATGTGGGTGAGCACGTCGGTGTCGAGCAATCGGAGAGCTGCCTGGTTGTGTTGCAGGATGTTGTCCTGACTGTCCACCACCATTATGCCCGTATCCACCGCATTCAGTATCTGCTCGTAATATTTCTCCCGTTCCATCTGCTCCTCCCTTGTATGCTGCAGGAAAAGCTTGATGCGGTTAAGAGATTGGTGCAGAATCTTGTCCTCCTTATTCCTCTTTTCTGTGGGGAAGTTGAAGGAGAAGTCGCCATTGTCAATGGCATCAAAAAGGAACCTTACCTTCTTGATGTTGCGACGATAGTGGTTGTAGAGGCGAACATAGCCCACTACAGCCACAAGCAAAACCAGTATGATGACAATCAGTTTATAGTCCATATCGCTTGATCTTATTATAAAGCGTCTGACGGGAAATGCCCAGTCTTGCTGCCACCACCGACAGATTGCCCTCGCATTCCTTGATGGTTTTCTCTATCATGCGACTCTCCATCTCGTCGAGCGTCTGCACCTCCTCCAATGGCTTCTCCCTTCTCGTTTGATTGCCGCCGTCGATATCCTCAGCCGAAATCATTCCGCCGTCGGACAATATCACGGCTTTCTCGATGGCGTGCTGAAGCTCTCGGATATTGCCATACCAAGGCAGGCTGGTGAGCTTCTTCTCTGCCTCATACGAGAAGCGAAGGTTGGTCTTGTTGTAAATGTCGCCATACTGACGAAGAAATCGGTTGGCGAGCGGCACGATGTCAGCCTTTCTCTGTCTGAGGGCTGGCAGTTCCAGGTGGATGGTGTTGATGCGATAGAGCAAATCCTCTCTGAATTCGCCGTCGTTAACCATCTGCTGCAGATTGCGGTTGGTGGCGCAGACCAGTCGGACATCCACGGGTATCTGAGTGGAGCCACCCACTCTTACTATGCTTCTACGTTGCAGGGCAGTGAGGAGCTTTGCCTGAAGGCTATACGAGAGGTTTCCGATTTCGTCCAGAAAGATGGTGCTGCCGTCTGCCAGCTCAAACTTGCCCGGCTTGTCCACCTTGGCATCCGTAAAAGCGCCCTTCACATGACCGAAGAGTTCGCTTTCGAAAAGGGTTTCCGAAATGGCTCCCATGTCCACCGGCAGCATCTTCTTACCGCTGCGAGCCGACAGCCGATGAATCTCGTTAGCCAAGACCTCCTTGCCCGTACCGTTCTCGCCCGTGATAAGGATGTTGGCATCGGTGGCTGCCACCTTCTGCACCACGTGTCGCAAATTGGTCATCACCTCGCTGTCTCCCCAATACATCATGCCTTGCGCATTCTTTCCTCCAAGCTTGCCCGCGGCTTTGTCTGCCGCCTTGTTCTTGTCCCTTGCCTCCGTCAGCGTGCTGATCATCTTCCCGTTGTCGAAAGGCTTGACGATGAAGTCGGCTGCGCCTTCCTTGATGCCCGTTACGGCAAGCTGTATGTCGGCATAAGCGGTGAAGAGCACCACCTCGGTTTTCGGACTAAGGCTCTTGATTTCTCTAAGCCAGAAGAGTCCCTCGTTCCCCGAATTGATGCCACTCGAAAAGTTCATGTCGAGCAAAACCACGTCAGGATGTTCCTCTCTGAGTTTGGCAGGAATTGAGTTAGGGTTGGCTATAGTGATGATATTGGCGAATACGGGTTCGAGCAACATCCTCACCGTAGTGAGAATATTGCGGTTGTCATCAACAATAAGTATCGTTCCTTGTTTCTTTATCATGGTAACAAAGCTACAAAATATCATCGAGAAAAAGCTGCGATTGTCAAATAATTAGACAAAAAATAATTGCAATCCAAACAACAATAATAGCTTGAATCATAAGATATCCTCGGAACCACGCACGTTTTCCAAGGGACTTTTCTTGAAGTCATGCACGTTTTCCAAGGGACTTTTATTTTAACAATCCTCTTATCTCCTTATCGAAATCAGAGTCAATGCGTTGCGTCTTATTGAAGATGTCATATTCTTCTTCCGCTTTCTTTTTGGCTTGCGCTGCAGAAATTTTGCCTTTATCGGGCAATATCTGATAGCGTCGGAAAGTTAGGAATTCATTGACGCTTGCAGAGAACTGCGCCATATTGAATGTGTTTTCACGCTCAATGAGGTCTTCGATATAGTCAAAGAAGCCTGTTACAGCACGCTCCAATTGTCGGATTTCCTTTTCCTGCAAGAAGTTCTTGGCAATAGATACGTCTGACTTTAAAACACGTCCATCTGGGGCATTTTTCCATGTCGTCAATCCCATGTGGTCTTTTGTATGGTCTGCCTTTGAATAGATAATCTCCGCAGCCGTCTGTCCTGTAATGGCATAGTGGAAGCGGTTTTGTATCATAGCATAGAAATCTCTTGTAGTCGGAGAGTTCTTGTCATAGTCGGTGCTGCACTCTGCATATATGTCCGTAATCTGTTGCCAAATGCGGCGCTCACTCGTACGGATAGAACGGATGCGTTCAAGCAATTCACGGAAGTAATCCTTGCCAAACACAGCATTACCTTGCTTCAACCGTTCATCGTCCATTGCAAAGCCCTTTTTGATATACTCATTGAGTATCTTTGTAGCCCATTGACGAAAACGAGTGGCTTTTAGTGAAGATACACGATAGCCTACGGCAA
>OCLL01000446.1_pt1 | contig 9596 bp, 5 predicted proteins | sample 1538931 | NCBI WGS metagenome assembly OCLL01 (sample SAMN03418270, study PRJEB22391) | human gut metagenome | biome: human-gut; feature: organic feature; material: feces | host: Homo sapiens | place: Tanzania | collected 2013-01 | reverse complement strand
CTTGGCTCTGCCTAACAAAGAGGTGAGGATAGGTTTGTATCGCAGTATGTTGCCTCATTATCTGACCTCAAAGACTGCAATGTGCAATACCACCATCGCCAAGATGTCGGTGCTTATTAAACATGGCAAGATAGACGAAGCCTTACAGTTATTGAAATCGTTTTGGGAGACGGTGCCTTATTGCGACAACACCCATTACGAAGGTCATTACCAGCAAACGATGTATATCATCTTTGCCTTGCTCACGAATTTCAGGATTATAGTGGAGCAACTAAAAGAAAGGTTAGCAATTTATGTGATGGAGCTGAAGTTTGGGAAGACTGCCCAGGAGGCTCTTGAGCAGATAGAAAGCAAGCATTATGCCGATGCCTTTGCCATGAGAGGCAAGGAAATTATCAAGGTAGGCATGAGCTTCAATATCAAAGAAGACAACACCATCGTGTTCGATTGGAAATTATAAAAAATTTCTTTAAAAAAGTTTGTTATATCAAAGATTATTTGTATCTTTGCAGCAACAGAACTCGTTTGCATCCCATTAGAACTGCAAGCGAGTCATTTTTATATATAAACATATGAATAAGAGACCAAGAACCATACAAGAACAATTGACCAGACTCAAAGAAAAGGGTATGACAATTTGAATCATGTTAAAGTAGGGTTTGATTTTGAAATATGAAGAAAAATAGAAAAGGAAAGAGCCTTCTCGGCTTGCTGGTTTTATTTTTTGCGGTAAGTTTCTGTAGTGGTTGTCGAGGTTGCTCGAATGTGCAATTAGGCTGCCAGGAGGATGGTATGCTGTGGGAAATATCCGGCAACGGATTGTCGCACAAATCATACCTGTTTGGTACGATGCATGGTGACGGGCACAACTATAAACTGGAAGAAATCTTCACGGCGTTTTCTCAGCTGCGTGAGGTCTTAGGAAATGTGTCTTGCATCTATCTTGAACAGAGCAAAGATTTTAACGATTCTGCGGTTGTTGCTGATTGTGTGGCATCTGCTTCTGTTTTTGTGAAAGCAGATGAAGCAAACGAATATAATGCGCTGCCCCTGGGCGAAAGTTATCGAGGCTTATTTGATAGCAAAGAGAAGTTTCGGCTTGTAGATAACTTTTTCAGCGAAAAGATGCGCCGATCTTCTTATACGCAATTTAAGCCTGCATACTGGGTGGAGCGCCTTCGCCTGAACAGGATGAAGGGAAGTGCCAAGGCTGTGAGTGTTGATGATTGCCTGTATCATTATGCTTTGCAAAAGAACATCAAGGTTTCCGGTTTGGAAACCTATGAGGAATCGGCAAGGGCTTTGGTAGAAGCAACAAGGGATTCTGCCGAATAAAAACAGAAGCTGAAGAGTTTGAAAGAGCAAGTTGCTGATTTATATGAGGTGATTGCCCAAATGGAAAAGGTAGCCCAAATGGAAAAGGTATCGGCATCCACATCTTCCAAAGAATTGTATCTGTCGGGGGATTTGGAGAAGCTGTACTCCAAGAATCTATCTTTCATTCCCAATGAAGTGTATGAACAGAAAATGGGAGCCGAAAGGAATAACAGATGGTTGAGGAAAATAGAAGATATTTTAAAGGATAGGACTTGTTTGATAGCCGTTGGAGCGATGCATCTTCCAGGAGATAAAGGGCTGATTGCTTTGTTACGAGATAAAGGATACGATGTTCAACCTGCAAGATAAAAGCATACCCTCTATTACTAAAGATACAACTTTATCCTATCATAACAAGACTTTCAGTCATATTTATCACTTTTTCGAGCAAATATTTTGCGTCTCACCAATAAATACTTGCATATTCCAAATATTTATTGTATTTTTGTAGGCAAATAAAGAATTTGACACAACAATTTAATCAAAACAGAAAAATAAAATGAACGATTTTCTGCCACAACTCAAGAAACTCCAACCCATCACCATTGCCAAAAGCGGCAAGACGATGACGGGCAAGGAGATTTTCTTCATGATAAGAACTGGGGAAAACGATACTTTCATCATCCCAGTTGACAAAAAACTGAAGCCGGTGGAGGCTGACTATCATTACTATTCGGGCGATACGGCTCAACTCCTGCGCAGCATCGACAGCATCAAGGAGGAGATGGCTTTCCAAATCTCCTGGAACGAGAGCGAGGCTACCGACGTGAGCCTCAGCCAGAACCCTCACTTGCTCTACCAACTCATCCGTTGCAAGAACCTCATCGATGAGAAGGGGCACGCCATATCCGTTCACCCAGACACCTCTGTGCTCCAACTGGTATTAAAGAAATTCGGCAGAAACATCGAACCGCATTTTATCATTGCCGCCAAGGATTCTTCGGATGCTGAAGAATATGACGGAGCCAAGAAATACGAAGCCAACAAGTTGTATTTCAGTCTTCTGTCAGACAGTTTCGTCTTGTCTGACGATGTCATTTATCCCATCGCCCCTATCGGCGACAACTATCAGCAACTCAGCTATTTCAGCACCCGTTTCTCCGAAGATATGCTGGAAGAATACCTCTCCGTATTCTTTTCCTTCATCGAAAACGTGCTGGTGGCTTACGAGGATTATACCGTGGAATTCTCCGACTCCGACATCGTACCTACCCCTTCTCTTTCGTTTGAGAAGATAGATGCCGACAAGACCCTGTTCCTTCGACTCGTAGAATCATACAAGGGATTGCCGCTCGATTTCGTGCAGCAGTTCGACCTGAGCATGGTTGCATCACTCTCGCTCGACCAAAAGATTGTGGTGAAGCGACTCGCCCATCTGCCAATCGACGAAATCACCAACAACCTCAGAAAGGAAATCATACAATACGCCCCTAGCAAGGCGGCACAGAAGGACGTGTATGTGGAGGACAATCTCTTCATCATCCCCGAGGAGACGGCAGGTCCGTTCCTGCTCCAATCGCTCCCTTCCCTGCTGAGAACCTACCAGCTCATCGGTGCCGAGAAACTGCGTGAGTACAAGGTGAAGCCAATGACGCCTAAGCTGAACATCAGCCTCTCGTCGGGCATCGACTTCCTGGAGGGCGACGCCAGCATCACGCTCGAAGGCGAACAGTTCTCGCTCCAGCAAATCCTCTCGCAATACAACAAGAAGAAATACATCCAGCTGTCGGACGGCAACCGTGCCATCATCGAGGACGGATACATGCGCCGTCTGGAACGTATCTTCAAGAAAAAGGACAAGGATGGAAAGGTCAAAGTGTCGTTCTTCGACCTGCCTGAGATAGAAGACCTCATCAACGAGCCTTTGGAGGGTGAGGCGTTCAAGCATCACCGTGAAGTATATGAGGGCTTCAACCACCTTGCCGAGGAAACCCTGAAGGCACCAAAACTGAACGCCCAGTTGCGCCCATACCAGGCAGAGGGAATCAAATGGATAAAATATCTCTACGACAACAACCTGGGAGGCTGTCTCGCCGACGACATGGGTCTCGGCAAGACCGTGCAGACCATCGGTGTCCTCACCCTCATCTATCCGAAGGTGAAGAAACCTACGCTCATCGTAATGCCTCGCAGCCTGCTCTTCAACTGGCAGAACGAGTTGAAGAAGTTCGCCCCACAACTCTCTGTCTATACCTATTATGCCGGCGACCGAGACATCAAGGAGGCGATGAAGCACCAGGTGATACTGACCACCTACGCCATCGTGCGCAACGACATCGAGACCTACTCCAAGCAGAAGTTCCATTATGTGATTCTCGACGAGAGCCAAAACATCAAGAACACTACCACGCAGACCACCCAAGCCACCCTCGTGCTCCATGCCGAACACAGACTGGCATTGAGCGGTACGCCGGTGGAGAACAATCTGACGGAGCTATACTCGCTCTTCCGTTTCCTCAACCCAACGATGTTTGGCAGTTTGGACGATTTCAACAGCCGTTACACGGGTCCTATCCAGCGCGACAACGACAAGGACACCCTGTTGAGCCTCCGCAAGAAGATATTCCCATTCATGCTTCGCCGACTGAAAAAGGACGTACTCAAAGACCTGCCCGACCGCATCGAGCAGACCCTCTACGTGGAGATGAGTACAGAGCAGCACGACTTCTACGAGCGAAGAAGACAATACTACTACATGGTAGTGTTCTTGGTGTTTTGGCTCTCGTCGAGACCAGACGATAGCCGCCGAGGGCATCCAGAAGTCGCAGTTTGTAATGTTCCAGGCACTCAACGAACTTCGCCGCATCGCCTCCATCCCAGAGAGCCTCAGCGACGGACACATCAAGTCGCCTAAGCTCGACCTGCTGACCGACACCCTCCTCGAAGCCGTAGCCAACGGACACAAGGTGGTGGTATTCTTCAACTTCATCGCAGGTATCGAAGAACTCAGCGAGCGACTGGACCAAAACGGTGTGGACTATGCCTGCATGACAGGTTCAACGAGAGACCGCAAGAGCATCGTGGAGCGATTCCAGAACGACCCACAATGCCGAGTGATGCTGATGACGCTGAAGACGGGTGGCGTGGGTTTGAACCTGACAGCCGCCGACACCGTGTTCATCTTCGAGCCATGGTGGAACAAGGCTGCCGAGGAACAAGCCATCAACCGTCTGCACCGTTTCGGACAGAAGGCAAAGGTGCTCAGCTACTCGCTCATCACCCAGCAAACCATCGAGGAGAAGATACAGCTCCTGCAACAGCAGAAGGCCGAACTCTTCGAGGGCTTGATAGGTGCCGACAGTTCATCTTCCAAGCATCTGTCGGAAGATGACATCAACTTCATTCTGGGATAAAAACATCATTTCATAACAGAAACAAGACATGGCAACAGAAACAACACTCTGGGACATAAGCGACAAGCGACCAGAGAAAATCATATACGTTCCGGAAGGGACGGAGAATGAACAAATAATAAGTTCCTTCATGCACGGACATGATTTAAGTAAACTACAGGAAACAGCTTACGACGTGCGTGAAACCTTTAAGAAGTACAAATTGGTGGCACTGGACAAGGACGGCAAGAAATACGAGCCAGCCCCTATCACGCTTATGTACTCCAACAAGAAGAAACTGAAGAAGGATTATGCTGCGTATCTTGCTATCATGAAGCATACCAACAACTTCTTCCTATATTACGACAAATGGTCGGAACCTGTAAAAAAACTCTTCAAGCAGACTGCCGCCAACCATTACATCCTACATACAGACGCAACCAAGATTCTCGGCGAACCTAGCATCACAGAGAGCAGGTATTTCTGGGACGATCCTAAGATCAACCAGAAACTTGGCAATTGGTATGACACCATAAAGGCAAAAGCACCAATTTCTAACAAGAACACATACGGGCTCTCTAATTATTACCTTGAATTGGCAAGCAGCTCTTATTATGCCCAGACATTGCCTTCACTCTTCCCAGAGTTGATGAATATCGAGAAATGCGAGGAGTTGCCTGATGCGGAAGCATACAAGACCTATAGCGGTGAGAATACGATTTTCACCGTCGTGCCTATCATGTCTTCACTCTTCGACAGCGGACAGCTGAACCTGGGGCGAAACAAGCTGCCAGCCAGCGAAGTGAAGAAGATTTCCAAGCTTCTCAACCTCCCTGAATTTTTCACGGATGGCAACAAATATTTCTCCAACATCTGCGCTTCGTTTGTGCTCAATTTCTACACCATCTATTGCATGGACTTGTACAACAACGACTTGACGGAGACACAAGACCTATTGAAGGATCTCTTCAAGAACCTGGATGAAATGCAAGAGTACCTGATGCCTATCCTTTTGCCACACATCACAGGATTCAGGAAAAATCTGTTCGACTATTGCAGTTGTGGGTATCAGATAAACGTTCTTCAGTCGGTATTGAAGGAATTCCACAAAGAAGGCTGGTTGCCGATAGACAAACTTTTGTTCCATTGCCGAGTGAGTCCAAAAAACACAGAGAGACAATTTTTGCTGTTTCACTACTCAGACCTCTTCAAGGCCAATTTTTGTAATGAATATGATGGCAAAACACTCTTTTGCGACGACACCATCCAAGAGTTGACCTACCCTTACCTCAAGGCGGCGCTCTTCATGATGGCGGCATTCGGTTTCGTGGAGATAGCCTACAAGGAGAAGCCCGACGAGGGAGCCACCTCTTATTATGACACCTTAGCTTATGTACGACTCACCAACCTGGGGCTCTATGCCCTGGGCATCAAGAGGAAATATGTGCGCACCAAGGAGGCAGAAATCCATTACTTCGAACTGGACACCGAACGCCTCATCATCAAGTCGCTGGTGGACAACAATCCGTACGAGTCGCTCCTAGGCAACATGGCGACAGCCATCTCCAAGAAGATGTACAAGGTGAGCTACGAGAGTTTTCTGAATGGTTGTGAGAAGCTGCAGGACATCAACAGCAAGATTGACTTCTTCAAGGAATACATCTCTTCCCAGGACTTGCCCGACAACTGGGCACAGTTCTTCAAGGACATCAAGAAGCGATGCAAGCCGATGAAGGCACCAAAGAAGAAATATTCCCTGCTGCAGATTCCGAACGATGACAAGGAGTTGCAGCACATCATCCTCACCGACCCTACCATCCGCAAGTACACGCTGAAGGCTGAGGGCTTCATCCTCCTGGTGGAGACGAACTTTAAAAGCAAGGTGGTGGAAGCGCTCAAGAAGTATGGATATCTGATATAAAAACAGACTATGCAAGAGATAGGAACATAGCCAATGGCTTCCTAACTCTTGCATAGTCAAAAAACTGATAAAATCGACTGATATTACAGCCACGCTCCGAATCTTGCGCTTGGCAATGGGGCGGTGAAGTAATAGTTCTGGTCGTTATTCTTATCCAGGAAATTCACCTGCTTCATGCCGAAGAATGGCAAGCCATTCGGGAAGAGGCGGGCAAAATCGGTTACGCCACCCGAGAGAGCAGGACTGTTATCCTGATACTCGAAATTCCAGGTCTTGTCGAATGCCAATGGAGCACCCTGGGCCACATCATCAATCTCGCAATTGATGTTCATCTTGTCGCTCTGAGTGAAACTCTTGAAGAGTGGGTTGAGCTGACCAGCCACGCTGCTCTTGATATCGGTATCAAACCAGATGCCAAGCGCTGCATCCTTCGCCATCTGCTCTACTCCTGTCTCTGTAGATGCAAAGTAGTAGTTTGGTGTAAGACGGCTGTGCTCCATGTCTGCACCATCCATCTTTGGCTGCTTCAAGCCGAAACGGGAATCGTAGATGAGGTTGTTCACGAAGATTGGCTTCGCTGCCTTCTCTACCCAAACAGAACCACCCTTCTTGTTCTTGGAACGGCGCCATCCGCAGTTGATGATGGTGTTGTTATAGGCAGTCATCTCGCTGAGAGGAATCACCTCGCTATTGCCGGCATTAGAAAGCTTGAAGGCGTTAGTGCAGGCGTTGTAGATGATGTTGTTGGCTACATCGAGCTTGCAACCCGCCTTCACGTTGATGGCCTCGCCGCCATCGGCTGCATTTCCGCCATCGGCGAAGATATTGTTGATAATCACACCATTACCACCGGTAAAGTAAGTCTGGTCGTTGTAGTTATCGTGGAAGAAACTGTTTGCCATCACAAACTTGCCGTTCACATTACAGAAGTGGAAGGCTGGCACACCACCATCGATGGTGGTCTTGAAAAGCTTGTTCTGGAAAGAAGCTGAACTCTCGGTAGGAGTAGCACCGGCATAGCCTACATCCACGTGGTTGAGTACCACCTCTTCTGAATTGTAGCCGCAGATGATGCCGCCCCAATCAGCAGGCTTCTTGGTATCAGAAGTGATGGTAACTGGCTTCTCGGCGGTTCCCAGGCAATAGAGATTGCCCAATACTACGATTTCCACAGGCACCTGAACCTCTGATTTGCAGGTAACGGTTACGCCCGGCTCGATGTAGAGCGATGTTCCTACAGGAATCTCAACGCTCTCGCTCAGGGTGGTATCCTTACTCCAAACCACAGAACCTACAGGATATTCTGCCACCTTGGTTGTGATGACATCCTTAGAACCCTGGTTCTCATTGCCATCACTTCCATTATTCACGTAATCGTATGGATTGATATTATCGTTCTCGCAAGATGTGGAGAACATAGCAGCTGCTGCCATCATAAGTAAAGCAGCAAAAGTATTTATCTTTTTCATTATTTTCCTTTTTTCTTTTTTACCTTTTTACCTTTTAAAGCTTGTATCTTACTCCCAGCAGGAAGGTTCTGCCATACTTATAAGTACCCACGATGGTCTTATCACTCTTCTGACCCTCATACTCCAGATTGCTCTTGTTTACGGTCTTCAAGTATCTCTCGCGCTTGGCATCGAGCAGATTGTTTGCCTTGAAGAAGATGGAGATGCCGTTCTTGAATTGCTTCTCGGCACTCAGGTCGAGACCGAACATCGCCTTGTCCCACTGGTCGGCATTCTTGAAAGGAGAAACCAGGGCGAGCTTGGTGCCCGTGAAGGAAGAGGCCAACTGCGCATTCCAGCCATTCTCGGTATCCTTATATAATAAGGAGATGTTGGCGGTATGAGGAGCCTGGTTAACAAGCGGACGAGTCTGGGTTACGCCCGATTTATACTCGGCACTACCCTCCTTGTACTCACGCTTCGAGGTGGTGATTTCAGAATGGGTGTAAGTATAATTCGCCTTTACGCCGAAGTGGCGGATGTATTTGATGACGTCGATTTCGAAGCCCATATTCTTGGCATTACCCAGGTTATCAGGCATGTAGTAGGCATCGGTTCCGGCACCAATCTTGCCATCCGATGTTACGAACACCTGCTCGATAGGGTCTTTCAGATACTTATAGAATACGCCGGCAAGAATCTGCTCTGTCTTGCTTGGGAACCACTCCCAGCGCAGGTCGATGTTGTCGATGCGGGCACGCTTCAGGTTTGGATTACCTTTTTCCTGATACTCCTCGCCCATTATCTGATAAGGTACTATCTCGTAGAAGCCCGGACGGTTGATGGAGCGATAGTAAGAGAGACGCACGTTCATCTTCTTGGTTGGCGTCCACTTGATGGATGCCGATGGCAGATAATCCCAGTAGCTCTGCTCGCCCACCTGTCCCATGTTGCGGAAGTGCTGGAGCATGGTGTAAATCTGGTTGGTATGCTCGGCACGGAAACCGGCATTCAGTTCGCCCACCTTGCTCTTCAGGGTTACCATGGCGTAGGCTCCGCCGATGTGCTCCTTGGAATCGTAGTTGAGCTGAGAAGCCTGAGAATAAGGAGTCTTGCAAACCCAATCGATTTTATCAAACTGGTCTATTCCGTTGCCATCCAGTTTCTGCGAAATGTCGGCAGGATTGAAGATGTAAGAATAATATCTGTTGCTGCGCTCCTTTCTGCGATACTGTGCGCCCGCCTTCCAGAGCGCCTCTACATCGTTTGCGAAATGGGTATTGTAAGAAAGGTTGATGTAACCCGCCCAGTCGGTATCCTTGTTGTGCTGGAATCGTCGCTCTGCACTCTTAGGCAGGGTCTTGATGATGTTCTTGTCGGCACCCCCGGCTGTTCTGCTCACGGTGTTCGTCAGGGTGACGTAGGTTCTATCCGGATCTTCCTCCTTTGCCTGCGAGAAGATGCCCGACCAATCGAGGGTAAAATCCTTGGTAAGATGATGCGTACCCTTCAGGTTGG
>OCLL01000444.1_pt1 | contig 9626 bp, 12 predicted proteins | sample 1538931 | NCBI WGS metagenome assembly OCLL01 (sample SAMN03418270, study PRJEB22391) | human gut metagenome | biome: human-gut; feature: organic feature; material: feces | host: Homo sapiens | place: Tanzania | collected 2013-01 | reverse complement strand
ACGCTGGTCAAGGTGACAGGAAGGGACTGCGGCATCTGCCGCAACCCTTTCGCCGGAGGCGGCAGAACCTTGCACATCAGGTTCGCCAAAAACGATCCCACGGCAAAGCTCTGCGACGAGACCGCATTCCACCACGACGACACTGGCACCATCCCTGACGGAGACGCGCTTGACTTCGCCGCACTCTACTACCGTCAGACAGGACAGGAACTCCTGATGACGCTCAACAGGGAAATGCACCTCAATCTTGACGGCAGCCAAAACCAGTACGGCAAAACCGTCTCCGAACACGTCTCCAAAGGCCCAAGATTTTCATTCTTCAAGGCCCCGATAACGAACACGAAACCCTACAAGAGCATCACCATACTTGATGCCTACAACTACATCGCAGGTCCGTATGCCAAGACACAGACCAAACACCTGCGAGGCATACAGGACAAGAAAAGGGCAAGGAACTATAAGGCGGCCAACTTCGCCTACGCTACCTTCTGCGGAGAGTTCAACGTAAGAGCCAATGACAAGATCAAGTCCATATCGGGACTCCTATGCCTCGACTTCGACCATATACCACAACTTGAAGTCAATTTTGAAAAGCTATTGCAGGACAAATACTTTGAGACCGCACTGCTTTTCCGAAGTCCTTCAGGAGACGGACTAAAATGGGTAATCGAAATCCACCGCAAGGAACTTTCCCACAGCGACTACTTCCGTGCCGTATCACGCTACATCGCAAGCGCATACGGCATCGAACCAGACCAGTCAGGAAAGGACATCTCACGTCCCTGCTTCCTTCCATACGATCCCAACGCATACATCAACGAAAATTATCTCTGAAAATGAAAGATACATTCCATCCAGAGGACTGGCTTCAGCAGCCAGCTTCCACAAACACGACACCGCAAGAATCAGCCTCATCAGGCACTCCGGAAGATATTGAGGCCGTCACCTCTCGCATTGAGCAATCCGGCATTGACATAACCTCAGGCTATGACAACTGGCGAAACCTCGGCTTCTCCCTCTCCGAAGGACTCGGAGAATCCGGACGCAGCTACTACCACCGCATCAGCCGCCTGAACAGCGGCTACACTCCCGAAGAATGCGACCGCCAATACGACAAATGCCTAAAGTCCCACGGCACAGGCATAACAGTCAAAACATTCTTCCAGAAAGCCAAAGAAGCAGGAATCTCAATCATCACTTCCGGCAAATCCGCAGTCTCCGCACATTCCGCAAAATCCGCATCCCACCACACTGCGGAAATTGCAGAAACAGCGGAATCTGCGGAAATCCTCACAGAACCTCTGCCCACATTCAGCGACAAAGTCGTCAGCCACCTCCCAGACTTCCTCAAACAGATTGCCACCTCCGGCAACTCTGTTCAGGATGCCGACATCCTCCTGCTCGGCACAATGACGGTGCTCTCCTCTTGTATGCCTCACATCAAAGGCATCTACGACCGCAGGACAGTATTCCCGAACCTCTTCCTGTTCGTCACCGCCAGAGCCTCGTCAGGAAAAGGCCGGCTCAACCTCTGCCGTCACCTCGTCGAACCCATCCACGAAGACCTGCGCATCCTCAACGAAGCCGAAATGATGGAATACAAGCACAAACTCTCCGAATACAATGCCGCCGGAAAGAAGAAAGTCGATATGGAAAAGCCCGAAGAACCGCCGATGCGGATGCTCTTCATCCCGGCCAACTCATCAGCCACCGCAGTCTATCAAGTCCTCAATGACAATGGCGGCCAAGGACTTATGTTCGAGACAGAAGGCGACACCCTCGCAAACACCTTCGGCTCCGACTACGGCAACTACTCCGACGGTTTCCGCAAGGCCTTCCACCACGAGACTATCTCCTATATCCGTCGCAAAGACCGTGAATATGTAAACATCAAGAACCCGAGACTGTCCACAGTCCTCACCGGCACACCTCGGCAAGTTCTGAACCTCATCACCGATGCGGAAAACGGCCTCTTCAGCCGCTTCCTCTTCTACTACCTCGACACCAAACTTGTCTGGAATAATGTCTTCGCCGAATCCGGCAACGATACCCTTGAAGACCACTTTGCATCCCTCGGCAAAGACTACCACGACTTCCACCGCATCCTATCCGAACATGGTTCCGACATCATATTCCGCCTCACCTCCGAACAACAGGAAGACTTCAACGCCCTGTTCGACCGATGGCAGTCCGAATATGCCGCCTCCTGCGGAGACGAGTTCATAGCCACCGTCCGCCGACTCGGAGTCATAACATTCCGCATAGCGATGATCCTCTCCGCCCTCCGCATTATGGAAGACGGCAACTACTCGCCAGAACTCATCTGCTCCGACACCGACTACACCACAGTCCGAACCATAGCCGACGTGATCATCCGCCACGATGAACGGGTATTCCGAACGCTCGTATCCCCGGCATCACCGACGGCCGTCTCCACAACTGCGCAACGCCAGTCCTTACAACTGAAATACCTTGAATCACTCCCCGACGAGTTCGACCGCAAGACCTACTGCGAACTCGCCACCACAATGGGACTCAACCCCAAATCCATCGAGCGCACCATCAAGAAATGGTGCGAAGAAGGTCGGCTGGAAAATGTCGCGTATGGGAAATACAGGAAACTCAAATAATGACATAGGGCGAGGCGTTTGCTGCCTCGCCCTATTATTATCTACGCTTTGGCTTGCCCTGCCGAATCAATTTCTTGTCCTTTTCCGCCTCATACTCTTCAAGGCTTCTCTCAAGGCTCTTGAATATCCCCACATCATTTTTGTTCACGCTCGCCGCCGAAAGATTGTTGTTAAACTTGCTGAAATCCTCTCCAAGCATATCACCGAACGCCTGAAAGACTTTTGATGCAGTCAACTCATCCCCATCGACCGCCTCAAACGCACCCTTCTTGTACAGAGCCATAATCACTCTGAACAAATCAACTTTGTCGAAGCTCTTCGACCTTCGTATCAGTTGTGTTGCCATATTATCCTCGTCCCAATCGATTTCGTCACTAAAAGTATAAAATTGTCCACTTCCCAAATAATCAATCATCCATTCCTGAAGTCCATCTATATCCGTGTCCATATCGACACTGTGCTTAATTTTCCGGATTGTCTCCCAATGTTCACCAAATCCATTTACAAGCTCCGTGAATATCCGTAGATTCTCAGATGAATCCTTCAGCCCCAGACCAAGACAAGCAAGCGTGGCCGCACAGACAAGATTTGTCAAATATGCCAAGTCTTCACCATTGGACGTAAACTTGCTCAAAATAAACTTGTCGCGCAACGACGAGAATACCACATCCCTAAACTGAACATTCACATCCTCATCCTGTTGTTTAACCGAATCCAACGCCCAAACCAGATAGAGAAGAAAATCCTCATCCCTGACTTGAAGCGACACTATCTTTTGTGACCACTTCCGCCAGCCCCTCTTGACAAACCCATACAGCGGAGACTCCAGAATCCTATTTTCTCGCTCTCCTGCCATTCCTCTTCTTCTTTTCAGACTGAATATACGTATGCGCCTCATCTTCCGGCATCAACGTATCAAGCCAATCCTTCAGATTATAGCGTCCACCAAGCAAAGCCGTCCCATTCACAAACTCATCGCAATACTCGTCAGCAATCCCATACACAGCCTCAGTATCACGCCCATACTCCACTGACCCCGACTTCTCGAAACCAATCCGCATCCGATAATTATTCTCGATAAGCATATCAACCGTATTCCTCACGTCATCCTTCGTCTCATCCAGAATCTTTCGCGCAGGATCATCAGACATCAGCTTCAACTCACCCTCCGGAGCCGCCAATTTCTCCAGCACAAGTTGCAAAGCCTTATCGACCTCATTCTCCTCATTCGCTCTCTTACCGTCAATCTTCACGCAAAGACATTTCACCCTATCCTGACCACCATCAGTGCGAGACTTCACTATGTCCCAAATCGAGCCTTTACACAGCCGTTTCTCATAAACCATCTTCCAGTCCAACTCCGAAATCTTCAACTCACGAGAACAGCAATCCACAATAAGCTCCGCCACATCATCAGCATTCCCGAACACATCCCTCTTCTGCTGCACAAGAATCGCCATCGAATCCGGACGGGTGTCAATAATCGCCCAGCAAAGCGGACAGTGCTCCACATCCACGGACTCATTCTTATCCCTCGGCATAACCTTCTTGAACTTATTGTTCCGAACCTCCAGCAAGGCAACGCCGCCGGCAAAATGCTTTATCTCATTCGTGTACATCTCAGGAGACTTCACGCCCTTCTTGTCAGCCTTGACACAGTAAAGATTCAGCTTCCTAAATTTCGCCTCTGCTCTTTCTCCTATCAATACAGCAAACTTATCATTGAGATATTCATTGGAAACGTGTGCATTATCCTCTGCCGAAAACAAAGTCTTTTCACCGGTTTTTTCAAAACGGTACTTGTAAAAAAGAAAATTAGCCATTAGTTTATCGGGATTAATTACTCCTAACAAATATAGCCAATTATAATGGTTAATTGATTGTTTTCGTGAAATATCTATGAATATTATGGATGCTCCAGCATAATGTTACTTTCCATCACAAAAGTAATTGTATTTGCGCAGCAAAAAAAATATTGTAACTTCGCAGCATAAATTAAATTGTAACACATAGGCATTATGGCTCTACCATCTGAAAAACTAGCACAATCACTTGCTGTCTTGCGACAGGTTCAAGAGACCAAGAAAAGCACTGTCATCAAGTCGTCAGATATCACAAGAACTCATCTTGAACGTCTGACCGACAATGGGTTCCTTATGAAAGTTCTCAACGGATGGTATATTCAGTCAGACCCGGGCTCACGTTCAGGAGACACCACGGCATGGTTTATTTCCTACTGGAGTTTCATTGACGAATATGTCAGGGAAAAACTCGGCGATACCTGGTGCCTTTCGCCGGAAATTTCATTGGACATCCAGACAGGCAACTGGACGGTTCTGCCACAATTGATAGTTCGTTCTCCGAAATGCTCAAACACGACTGTGAACCTGCTTTTCGGATGCAGCATATTTTTCTTAAAGGCAGAATGCGCAAGCGATATTGTCAAAGAAAATAGATATGGGTTGAATGTATATGGAATCCCTGAAGCATTAGCAATGTCATCACCAATCCTGTTCCAGAGAAACGCCATCACCGCAAGAACCGCACTGGCCTCTGTAAGAGATTCTTCAGATGTGTTGCCATTCCTTCTTGACAAAGGACGTTCTTCACGTGCGGGCAGACTCGTCGGGGCATTCAACAATGTACAGATGACTTCCATAGCTGATGACATTAAAGACACAATGACAAGATTAGGTTACGACATTCGTGAAGATGACCCATTCACTGAACAGCAGGAATTCATAAGGGAGCAATCTCCATACGCAACCAGAATCCGCCTGATGTGGCAGAGTATGCGAGATGTCATCATTACCACGAAACCGGTTATTTCAGAAACTATCACCACAGAAAGCTATCTGAAAGATGTCGAAGACCGCTACAAACTTGACGCTTATCATTCCTTGTCAATAGAAGGCTATAAAGTGTCCGAAGAACTGATTGAGAAGGTTCGTAGCGGGAATTGGAATCCCGATTCAAGTTCATCCGACAGAAATGACAAAGCCGCCCTTGCCGCACGAGGCTATTGGCAGGCATTCCAGGAAGTCAAGAAAAGCATCCGCACGATACTTGGTGGTTCAAATGCCGGTGCAGTCGTCGAGAAAGACCACCGTAGATGGTATCAGGAAATGTTCGCTCCATCTGTAATGGCTGGCATCATCAAGGTTTCTGATATAGCTGGGTACAGATCAAATCAAGTGTATATCAGGAACTCCAAACACACCCCGCTTAATCCCGAGGCCGTCAGGGATGCGATGCCTGTACTTTTTGATCTGCTTAAAAACGAGACTGACGCTTGGGTCCGTGCCGTTCTGGGACACTTCGTTTTCACGTTCATCCACCCATATATGGACGGAAACGGCCGAATGGGGCGCTTCCTTATGAATGCCATGCTCGCCTCCGGTGGCTACCGCTGGACAATCATCTCCAAGGACATCAGAGACGACTATATGGCAGCCCTTGAGAAAGCAAGCGTAGATGGTGATATTAGTGAGTTTGCCACTCTCTTATCCAGCATCGTTCGGAACAACGAATGATAAGTCCTAGTCAAGAGAGTCTGGTTCATCATCATCATCATCTGCTGCTTTAGTGGAACACTGATTATCAAAAGATAGAAACACTTCAAGAAAAGCTGTTTCTCGGTAGAAGTAATTCGGATTATCCATCAATTTATCCTCTATATAGTGGAAGCCCCAGTTGGCATACTCCTCCATAGTAGTAACGAGCGCATCAACAGCCTTTTTATTGCTAAACAATCCCTTATCAAGGGCAATGAAATCAAAGTCAGTTTTAGCGACTAGGGATGTAAAAATAAACTCCCGTAGTTTGGGATAAGCCTTTCTACCTTTGACAGAATCTATATTCCCCCAAAACTGAATAGGTTGTCCGAATGTCTTAATTCTCGTACTGTCATCAATTAATTTCCTACGCTGATCATTGTACAATCCAATAAAATAGGCAATGATGAAGATTTCATATCCGGCTCCAAATAGTTTTCCTTTGGCACTTCCAAGAGACGTAACTCCCTTACCATAATCAGTGAAGGCTTTTATGACTGAGTCCTCATATCGTTTTTCCCACGAAGGATTTCGTCTTGCCCAAATATCATATAATTTTTCTGACATGTTATTTGATTTTTTCAGTTATTGTCCTTATGGTTGAGAGATCCTCTTCGTCATATCCCTCCTGCTTGTGGATTCGGTATACTGCACAAGACAACTGATTTATCTTGTCGTAATCCAGTTGTCTATGTCCAGAATCCCTATCAAAGTTCAAAAGATCCTTGGTAAAGATTACGCATTGCTTATCTATCTGGTCTATAATATTATAAAAGACGTCTTCTTTAAACTCGCCAAATGATGATGTCGGGGCATCAAAAATTAGAGGATAATCTTCATCTCTCTTAAGTGCCGTTATCTTTGATATGGCAAAAAGAACGGACATATACATAGTGGTCTTCTGTGCTCCTCCAGGATTCGTGATGGGGGTTCCATTCGAACTATATAATGCTATGCGCGCTGATCCATCAACTGTGCGAATAATCCGTATAACGCCTCTAAAGTCACCGGCATTAAGTTTTTTGAGATAATAATTAGCCTCATCTTCAAGCATTTTCAAGAAAGCATTTATGTTCTCTATTCTTGCTTCACCAAATGCTTTCATAATCTTCTCAAGAGTATTATGGACACGCTGATAAATCCTTACAATGCCGTTTGACGGCTCAATTTTATTGAGTTCTTCCTTGATTCCGCTCTTAACCTTTTCAAGGTCTTCTAATTTGTGTTGAAGATCGTTAAGATCCAGTTCGGCTCTCTTGCTGCTTTCTGAAAGACCTTTAAAATCGTGGAATGTCTTATCGAGCATTTCTTCTGATAGACCTGGATTCTGAATAAGCAATTGCAATTTAGCGTCTTCGGCCTCTTGAAGTTCTTGTGTTATTTTTTCGGCATCATTCTTACGCATCTGAACAAACTGTAATCTATCGTCAATTACAGTTTCAAGATTTGATATTTCTTTTTCAACATCTCCGCCCAGGCGAACACCCCTTGTATGTAATTCAGTTACATAAGCGTTTTCAAATAAAGGTTTAGTCTCTGGTTGTGTATCCGCAGCAGTGGTTGATTGTTGACGGATATGGTCAAGATATTCATTCAATTTTCGAACCATAAACTCATAAGCATCGCTTCCTTTAGGAGCTGGCCTACCACAGACTTTGCAGACTTCATCGTCAATCATTTCCTGCATAGTCTCTTTATCTGGGAGATTCCATGGAAGAGGCGTTGCGTCATTGGCGAGTTTTTGTATCTCTTTCAAAGCTTCTTTTTTCCCTTTTTCCATTGCAATTCTTTCATCTTCTGCCCTTTGCATTCGTCTTTCTTCTCTACTCAATAAGGAAACTTTTCTTTGATACTCTTGAAGGATATTCGGGAAAGACCGAAGAATCCACATCTCATCTAAAAGCAAAGCATTATAATCAAGATTCACATATAATTTCATCCTGCTTAACTCTGCTTTCTTCGAGTCAATTCTCGATTTAATAGTTTGAAGATTCTCGCACGCATCTTGATTCTCTTCCAACACACGAATTCGAGACTCAAAGTCAGATACCGCTTTCTCCTTTGCTCTAATATCACGGGTTGTATCTGATATCTCCCGCACAACGCGAGACATCTCAGACTCAAGCATTTTTACTGTATCTTCCTGCTTCTTATCTTTCTTAAGTTCCCGAGTTACGAGTTTGTCTGATTCCTGTTCAAACCATACAGTATTTTCCACATATTGATCAAATTGCTTAATCCCTGAGAACGTATCAACAAGAGTTTTTAGTGCGGTGTTGTTATCAAAGACATTTAACTCCCTTTCTCCTTTGAATAAGCAATAGCGCCTAACGACTGTGTCAAAGCAAGTTTCAAGTAATGCTCGACCGTCTCTTCTCTGTCGTTCAGAACCTATCTGGGCATAACCAATAAAAGAAAAGTCACGAGTCGTAATATTCCCATTACCTAATCGTTCAAACCTGAAACTCTTACAGATTTCTTTTTCTCCACTATGCTCAAACTGGACTGAAACAGATACAGTATCAGCATCACCTATCCCCAATTCTTTCTTGCGCATCTCAGAGATATTGCTTTCGCTCTTGTTTTCCTTACTAGTATCAAACAACCATTCCAGTGCTTCAAAAAAGGTTGTTTTACCATCTCCATTGTCACCAATGATGAGCGTTAGGCCATCCGAAAACTCGAAGTTATTCACTCCGTAATAACTTCTAAAGTTCTTAATTGTAATTCTCTTCAGTTTCATAGCGTCTGAGTCAGATATTGTGTTACTTGCGTGTATATTTCTTTTTGTGTACGGCCATTCTCCTGCCCATCTATAATCATTGCAACTGCCTTGACGACAGGATTTGATGAATATAACGCATCCATAACAGTCTCATCACCAGTTGGTTTATATTCGCCCCACTGAGACAATTTGTCATTAGATATAACAGACTGGAGAATTCTATCTCCGTTTGAGAAATTTGTTTTCATATTGTTATTTGAATAATGATATGTTATATCGGGTTAGTACATCATCCAGGACACTAAGTGTATCATTACAGTTCTCTGATAAAAGAGCGAAATCTCTGACCCTCAACACTTCTGTTCCCACAAGGTTTCGTTCCGTCTCATATGTGTCCTCATTTGAAAGATAACCAGGAATAACTACAAGATCATGTATTATTGCGCAATGCTTATCTTTATGTGTTCTAAGTACACGTCCTCTGCGTTGAATAAACTGCCGAGGATTACCTGTACTTGAACAAAAAACAGCGAGTTCACTTCTCGGAACATCAACCCCCTCATCAAGACATTTCATAGATGTAATAACGTCTATTTTTCCATCAGCAAAATCCTTTAATATCTGGTCGCGATCTGGAGTATCTCCAATAAACTGCCGAACTACCACGTGATCATCGATATCCTCCTTGTTTTGCGGAGCAAAATCCGAACCCCTTGG
>OCLL01000443.1_pt1 | contig 9631 bp, 5 predicted proteins | sample 1538931 | NCBI WGS metagenome assembly OCLL01 (sample SAMN03418270, study PRJEB22391) | human gut metagenome | biome: human-gut; feature: organic feature; material: feces | host: Homo sapiens | place: Tanzania | collected 2013-01 | reverse complement strand
TGCGTGGTTACCGTAGGATTCTCCACACGGGAGTAATCAGGTGCCTTGATCTTGTCGGTGAATGCTTCCGCCATAACGGCAGCATTGTCGAATTCGTAGGCAAGGGTGTTATATACTGGAACGCTCAGCGAATCGTAAGCATCGCGGCGCTCGTATTCCAAATGAATGGCTTTCGTTTGTTTCTTCATCATTTTATGATTTTATGTGATATTTTGTTTGCAAAAGTACAAAAAAGAAATCAAATAGACAATAGATTGCATAAAAAAACGAGTTGCGAATGCTTTTTTTATGCATTGCAACTCGTTTGAGAGAGAGTATTGTTTATTCTATTCTATGTTTCCGATGGTTCCTGGGCTTGTTAGTTTCCGCTCATACCACCCGTCTGGATTCCCTGCTTTTCTTCCTGGAAATCGTTCTTGATGTTGGATTTCGCCTGCTGGAATTGCTTCTTGGTGTTGCCGAACTTCCAGGTAAGGGTGAGACTGATCTGGCGCAGAGGCACCTTTACCGTCATATTCTGAACATAGTCTGAACCCATGGTCTTCTGCTTGATGTTGAGCTTGTCATCGGTTGGTGTGAGGAACATCAGACTCAAGTCCAGCTTATCCTTGACGATGGATTTCGAGAGGGTGGAGTAGAAGAAAGCCATTCCGCTCTGATAGCCCTGCAGGGTGTGCTGCTTGCTCTGGATGATGCTTCCTACCGTCCATTGCACCTCCCAAGGCAGAGTCTGTTGCAGATTGATCATCGTACTGCTGTTCCAGCCATGATTCTTCCATCCCAGGACCTCGCTGCGCAGATCGTTGTAGCTCAGACTCTCGTTCAGCATCAATCTCGTCTTCTTGAACACCAGCCAGTTGGCAAAGACATTCAGGCTGGCGTTGCGAGTCTTCGAAACATTGCCGTAGGTGGTGTTGAGCAGGTTGTCTGCATCGATGAACGAATACTGCTCTATCTGGTTGTTGCAGAATCCGTAGCCCAGAGTCGTGCTCAGGATGAATCTTGGGTTGTAGTAATTGAATACCATGTTCAACTGATGCGACTTCACAACGTCGAGGTCTGTATTACCATAGCTGATGGCTGTAGGATCACTGCGATCTACATACGGGTTAAGATAGGTGATTCCCGGACGGGTGATTCTCATGCTGTAGTTCACACCGAGATTCATTCCAGGAGTGATGCTGTAGGAGAGGCTGGCACTCGGCACGAGGTTACCGTAGTTCTTGTCGAAGTTGTCGCCCTTGCCCTGCTCGAATTTCACTTTCTCCCAGGTCTGTTCGTATCGGGTTCCCAGCATGGTTCCTATCTTTCCGAAGTTTCCTTTCCATTCAGCATAGGCAGCCAGGATGTTCTGGGTGTTCTTATACTCCATACTGTTGGCAGGATTCAGCGTTTCGCTTTTATCTGCAGCCACGTCGTAGTAGCGGGAGTCGCTCTTGTTGATGCGGGCAATATACTTGGCTCCGAAGTTCAGGCGCTGGGTGGCGCTGAGCGAATGGGTGAAATCTGCCTGGAATGTATGTTCCGTTCCGCGTGTCTTGCTCTTCGAGAGCAGGTCGTGGAGCTGGAGAGCCGTCACATGACTGATATTGTCGTAGAACGTATAGTTGTCGATGTGAGAAGGGTTGGTGCTGAAGAGATAGCTGAGGATGAGATAGTTCGTGCGCTCCTTGTTGAAGAACCGCTGATAATCGAGACTTCCGTTGAAGGAGGTGTTGCCCATATCCTGCTTCATCTCATTGCCGTATTCGAATCCTTCGCCGTAGATTCCGCCTGCCATCTTTGTGAGTGGGTGACCCGTAATCTTCTGGCTGAAGGAGGTCAGACCAGCTGTGGCACTGATGTTGCTCAGCGAATCGAGTTCGTAGCTCAGACTGATGTTGCCCATGGAGAAGGGCTGCTTCATATCCGAATTCTGATAATAGTTCATCGTGCTTCCGTCCTTCTGGATTCGGTCGAAGGAGATGGTGGTTCCATCCATGCGCTGATGATTGTACATTCCGTTGGCACTGTAGGTAAGCTTGCCCTGCTGACCGCTGATGAAGGCGGAGATGCGCTGCGTCTGGTTACCGGCAGCAGCACTGATGTTGCCATTATAGCCATTGCTGAGGTCGTTGCCTCCGGCGCCGTTCACGGCTTGCTTGTTGAGTACGATGTTGAGCACGCCTCCCGTACCTTCAGCATCATACTTGGCTCCCGGATTGGTGATTACCTCAATGTTCTTGACCATGGTTGCCGGCATTGCCTTGAAAATCTGCGATGGGTTGGCAGAGAACATCGGGTTGGGTTTTCCATCCACATACACCTTGAAGCTGGATGAACCGTTCACGGTAATGTTATCCTGTCCATCCACGGTAACCATCGGCACCTTGCGCAGCATGTCGAGAACGGTAGAAGCCTTGGCGTCAGCATCCTGCTGCACGTTGTAGGTCATCTTGTCGGTCTCCATCTTTACCAGCGGTTTGGATGCAACCACGGTAACTGCGTTGAGATCTACATCTTTCCAGAGGGAATCTGTGACCTCAGCATCGCTCTGTGCGAAACTTTCGAGCGAGCAGACGAGCAGAGTGCTCATCAAAATCATATTTTTCTTATTCATATTCTTCGTTTTAAAATATCCTTGTTTGTTAACTATCTTTTTGCCTTTTTGTTTGTTTGACGATGCAAAGATAATAGATTCTTTTGGACTGGCAATGACTCTGGGAGGGGTTTAACCCAACAATAACTTTCCGAAAGCCGTCCTTAACATTGAGATAACATTAATTTATCAGAAACCCTGCGAAAAGCATAAAATGTAAGCCATTCATTCGTTTTTCTCAACTTTATTTTGTAATTTCGCAGCGAAATAGAAAATTCAGAATAAAAATATAAATCAGTTATGATGAAATCAACTAAAATGAGCCTCAGGGCTCTTACGTTTAGTGCGGCACTCTGTGCTTCGTTCGGAACATCGCTTTCTGCCATTGCCGAGACCATCGAAGTGCAGAAGCTGAAACATGCAGGTCCTTATCCTGTAGCTACCCCTTGGATGGCGGATAGCGTGAATGTGAAGGGTGAGAAATTCTCGATGGAGGGTGTGCTCGACTCTCCGCTCTCGTTTACCTTATTGAATAATGGTAAGGAGGTGGCTGCTTCCCAGCTCCTGGCTGATAGCAGGCAGAATGCTCTCCATCTGGCTTCGTTCACCATATCGAACACCAGCCGTACCCAGGCTACCATCGAGGTGAAGGGACTGAAGCAGTATCGTCTCTTTGTGGATGGTGAGCAGGTGAAAGTGAATGGCGATAAGGCGGAGACAGTCCTGATGCCTTCTACTCATACCGTAGTCATCAAGTACCTCACCGCTTCAACTGCCGATGCTTCCGCTTCAGAAAAGAATGCTTCAGAAAAATCATCTTCTTCAGAGAAGAAAGCTGATCAGGATTTCAAGATCAGCATTACTGCGGCAGACGGCAAGCAGCTGAGCGTGGGCGAATCTTCTGCCAGCACCAAGCGTACCTTTAATATATACGATGTAATCTGCATGCCTAACTATGCGAGCGTTCAGATGTCGCCAAACGGCAAGTTCATGATCGTGAGCAAGACTTGGGTGGATCGTCAGGGCAAGAACCATAGCGTCAATGAATTGAGAAACTGCCAGACCAACAAGGTGGTTGCTTCTTTCGAGGAAAGTGTAAGATGGATGCCTCGCACCAACAAACTGTACTTTACCGAGAAGGCGAGCGACAGTTCCATTGCCGGCGAAGGAAAGGCAGATGGCGAGGTTCAGCTGATTGCCATCAATCCGATGAATATGGAGCGCGAAGTACTGGCTGCAAACATTCCTGAGGGATGGTTCCAGTTTACTCCAGATGAGAAATCGCTCATCTATACGCTTTATGAGGAAGGCAGAAAGAAGGATCCTCAGGTGTACGATGTAAAGGAACCTGATGACCGTCAGCCTGGATGGAGAACCCGCAGCTATCTGGCTAAGTATGATCTGGCTTCAGGCATTCTCCAGCCGCTTACTTTCGGCTATCACAATGTTTATCTCAACGATATTTCCGCAGATTCCCGCTATCTGCTCATCGGCAAGAGTGAGGAGCGCCTTACCAAGCGTCCTACTACGCTCAACTCCCTCTATCGTCTCGATCTGAACGATATGAGTGTTGAGGCGCTGGTAGAGAAGGGTGAATTCCTGAACAGTGCCCAGTTCTCGCCAGACGGCAAGAGCATTCTCGTTACCGGTTCGCCTGAGGCTTTCGATGGTATTGGAAAGAATGTGGAGGAGGGACAGACTCCTAGTATGGTTGACACCCAGCTCTATCTGATGAACCTGGCGGATAAGAAGGTTCGCCCGATGACCAGGGATTTCAATCCTAACGTGCAGAGCGTGGATTGGAGCAAGGCGGATGGAAACATCTACTTTACGGCAGAGGATAAAGACTGCATGCATCTCTTCCAGCTGAATCCGAAGTCGGGCAAGTTTACATTGCTCAAGACTCCGGAGGAGAACATCAAGAGCTTCTCCATCGCAGCAGCTGCTCCGGAAATGGCGTTCTCAGGACAGAGCGCTTCCAATGCCGACCGACTCTACAAGATGAGCACCAAGGCGCAGAAGTCGCTGCTCGTAGATGATCTCAGTGCCCGCCTGCTGAAAGACATCGAGTTGGGCGAGTGCAAGGCTTGGACCTTCGTGAATTCCCGTGGCGACACCCTTTGCTGCCGTTACTATCTGCCACCTCATTTCGATGCTTCCAAGAAGTATCCGATGGTGGTGAACTACTATGGCGGTTGCAGTCCTACCACACGTATGTTCCAGAGCCGCTATCCTCATCATGTCTATGCAGCGATGGGTTATGTGGTCCTGATCGTGAACCCAAGCGGAGCCACTGGTTTCGGTCAGAAGTTCTCAGCCCGCCACGTGGATACTGCCGGCGAGGGAGTGGCTGAGGATATTATCTCCAGCACCCAGGCATTCTGTGATGAGCATAGTTTCGTAAACCGCAAGAAGATTGGTTGCATCGGTGCCAGCTATGGTGGTTTCATGACCCAGTATCTTCAGACCAAGACCGATCTCTTTGCCGCAGCCATTTCTCATGCTGGCATCAGCGACCATACCAGCTATTGGGGCGAAGGCTATTGGGGCTACAGCTACAGCGAGGTTTCCATGGCTAACGAGTATCCTTGGACCAACAAGCATCTCTTCGTAGATCAGAGTCCGCTCTACAATGCAGACAAGATTCATACTCCATTGCTCTTCGTGCACGGAACAGCCGATAACAATGTGCCAGTGGGAGAGAGCATCCAGCTCTATACGGCTTTGAAGCTCCTCGGCCGTCCTACGGCGATGGTTCTGGTAGATGGTCAGGATCACCACATCATCGATTACGAGAAGCGATTGAAGTGGCAGAACACCATCTTCGCATGGTTTGCCAAGTGGCTGCAGGATGATGGCAGCTGGTGGAAAGAAATGTATGGAGAGGAGAAAATGTAGTTGAAGTCTCGGCAGAAATGCCGGCTTCAGCCTCTATCAAATAAAAAAGAGATTATATTCCTGTTAGTTGGGAATATAATCTCTTTTTGTGTTCTTGCTTATTGCAAATATAATCTCTTTTCTTTTATATGTTTATTTCTTATTGCTCAGTGAAATGAGTAGGGAGATGAAGGCGAAGGAAATGCCCACGATGCAGACTCCCAGCCAGTCGGCTTGGGTCCACACGTATCCGGCACAGAACGTACCGAGCGAACCACCGATGAAATAAGTCGTCATGAAGATGGTGTTGGCGCGGTTGGAAGCCTGCGGAATCTCCTGCAGACAGCCGCTCTGATTGCTGAGCTGCTGACATTGCAGTCCGATATCTACCAGGATGATGGCTGCGATGAGTCCTGCATAGGTGTCGCCGAAGAGGAGGGCTATTGCCCAGGCGATGATTTGCATGGCTGCTCCGAAGAGGCTGAACTTGTGGATTCCGAACCTTGGAACCAGCTTTCCTACGCTGCTTGCCGCCACGGCTCCCATGATTCCGCAGAGTCCGAGCATTCCCACCATGTCGCTGCCTGCACAGAAAGGAGGCTGGGCAAGATGGAAGGCGAGGCACGACCAGATCGCCATCATGCTTCCGAAACCGAAGGCGGCACGGATGGAGTAGATGCGGATAGAAGGGTGGAGGATGAAGATCTCAGCCACGGTAGTCATCAGTCCTCTGTAGGTTCCCACATAGTTGCGCTTCATCTCAGGCATCATCAGCATCATGATTCCCATGCAGACCACCATGATGAGGGCGGCGAAGAAGAACATCTCCCGCCATCCCAGCCATTCGCCGATGTAACCGCTGATTACTCGCGAGGCAAGAATACCCGTAAGCAGTCCGGAGAGCACAAAGCCCATGTTCCTGCTCTTGTTCTTGGGCTCCGAGAACTGTCCGGCTATCGGGATGAAGAACTGTGGAATCACGGAACAGGCGCCGATGAGCAGGGAAGCTCCCCAGAGCATCCATACGTTTTGTGCCACAGCCATCACGATCGCCATCAAGGCTGCGATGGTCATGTTCACGAGGATGAGTTTCTTGCGCGAAAACATGTCGCCCATAGGGATGAGGAAGAACAGCCCCAGCGCATACCCTATCTGGGTAATCACGGTGATGAGGTTGGCGCTCTGCTCGGTAATGCCCAGATCGTGGCGGATCAGTTCGAGCAGCGGCTGGTTGTAGTAGCAGTTGGCTACTGTGAGTCCTGCGATGATAGCCATCATCAGGAGAATGCTGCGGGGAATGCCCTGATTTTCTTTTAGCTGTATCATTTTTCTGTTTATCTGTTACTCTTTTCTGCTTGTCTTAGACTCTTTTCTTCTTGTCTTAGACTCTTTTCCGAGTGCAAAGTTACAGAAAAGTTCGCTGCCTACCAAGCTTTGAGGCTCGATTTCTTAGAAAAAGTTTCCTTCTCTGCAGAAAAAGTTTCCTTCTCAGCAGAAAAATCCTCCTTCTCAGCAGAAAAAGTTTTTGCTTTCTTCCTCGCGCGTACCTTATTATATGTATATAGCTCAGCTTTGCCAGGGTGTTGGCGCGCACCTTTGTTACGCTAAAAAACACCGAAAAGTGTTAAAATCGGGCTGTTTTCGAGCACATCAAAAACTTTAACTTTCGTTAGCACTTTGTAAATAACTGAATATCAGTAGATTGTGATTTTGTTACAAAATACCCCTAAAAAAAAACACAAAAAAAAGTTCGCCGTATCAAAAAAATGCTTACCTTTGCATCAGTTTTAATAAACGAATGATTGTTTTACAGATTTAAAAAGCAAAGAAAATGAAGAAATTAGTTTTTATGTTCGTAGCTATCGCAGCTATCTCTTTCGCATCATGTGGTAACAAAACAGCTCAGAACACAGCTTCTGCTGATTCTGACACAGCTGTAGTTGATTCAGCTGCTGATTCAGTTGCTGTTGATTCAGCTGCTACTGATTCAGTTAAGTAATTTAGAATTACTTGCGAACGAAAAATGAGAGAAACAACCGCTGGACTTCGGTCTAGCGGCTTTTTCGTTTTATAGACCTAGGGTCTTTTGGGGAGAACGCCCTGGGTATGAAAGCAATCAACTATGCGCCCTGTAAGGGCAAAAGCTTAAAAGAAACCAAAGAAAAAGATAAATATATGATAGATTCAAGTGCCTTCCAAGGCAAAAAGGCAGCCTACTATACGCTGGGCTGCAAACTCAATTTCTCGGAAACCTCCACTTTCGGCAAGATGCTCGAAGATATGGGCGTCATTACGGCACAGAAGGGGGAGAAAGCAGACATTTGTCTCATCAATACTTGCTCGGTAACAGAAGTTGCCGATCATAAGTGCCGTCAGGCTATCCATCGCATGGTGCGACAGAATCCTGGTGCCTTCGTCATCGTTACCGGTTGCTATGCGCAGCTGGAGTCGGAGAACGTGAGCAAGATAGAAGGTGTTGACCTGGTGTTGGGCGCCAACGAGAAGGCCCACTTGATTCAGTATCTCAGCGATGCATGGGCCAAGAAGTTTGCCGCAGAAAACGGACTTCCTGTCACCGGCGAGAATCAAGAATCTTCAGATTCAGCCCTTCATCAGCACCACAGCGTGAAGACCAAGGAGATCAAGACCTTCCAGCCTTCATGTTCCCGTGGCAATCGTACCCGCTACTTTCTGAAGGTGCAGGATGGCTGCAACTACTACTGTACCTATTGCACCATTCCTTTCGCCCGTGGCAATTCCCGCAACCCAAGCATCGAGTCGCTCGTGGCTCAGTGTGAGCAGGCGGCAGCTGAGGGCGGCAAGGAAATCGTGATTACCGGTGTGAACATCGGTGACTTTGGACAGACCACCCACGAGCGCTTCCTCGACCTTGTGAAGGCGATGGACCAGGTGGAAGGAATCAAGCGTTACCGCATCTCCAGTTTGGAGCCGGATCTCTGTGATGATGACCTCATTGCCTACTGCGCCGAGAGCCGTGCCTTCATGCCTCACTTCCATATTCCGCTGCAGAGCGGAAGCGACGAGGTTCTCAAGCTGATGCACCGCCGTTACGACAAGGCGCTCTTCGCCCACAAGGTGAACCTGATCAAGGAGAAGATGCCTGATGCGTTTATCGGTGTGGATGTGATGGTGGGCTGTCGTGGTGAGACTCCGGAGTGCTTCGAGGAGTGCTATGAGTTCCTGAAGAGCCTGCCTGTTACGCAGCTCCACGTGTTCCCATACTCCGAGCGTCCTGGAACCGCAGCCTTGAAGATTCCATACGTGGTAGATGAGAAGGAGAAGAAGCTGCGCTCCAAGCGTCTGCTGGAGTTGAGCGACCAGAAAACTCAGGAGTTCTATGCCCAGTACATCGGTACCGAGGCAGAGGTGCTCTTCGAGAAGGCGCCAAGAGGCAAGGCTATGCATGGTTTCACCAAGAACTATGTCCGTGTGGAACTTTCGCCTGCTCTCGCCAAGGAGGAATACGACAATCAGCTCATCAAGGTTCGTCTGGGTGGTTTCAATCACGACAAGACTGCGTTGAAAGCAGAGCTTATTTGATAGTTCAAAGTAAAGGCTAATCATAAAGTTCAAAGCTCAAACTTCAAAGTTCAATGTACTACAATGATTTTGGCTCCTGGATCCGGAAGCAGTTTCCTGATTTCCGGGTTCAGAAGATTTCTATAGATGCAGGATTCTCCTGTCCTAACCGTGATGGAAGAATCTCGAGCGGCGGATGCACGTACTGCGACAACCGTACGTTCAATCCCAGCTATTGCGACCGCAGGAAGTCGATTACGGAGCAGTTGGAGGAGGGTAAGGCCTTCTTCAGCAGGAAGTATCCGGATATGAAGTATCTGGCTTATTTCCAGGCTTATACCAATACCTACGCCAAGGTGGAACTCCTCCGTCAGATGTACGAGGAGGCGCTGCAGGTAGAGGATGTGGTAGGAATCGTGATAGGAACCCGTCCTGATTGCGTGAGCGATGAATTGCTGGATTATCTCGAGGCGTTGAACCGGCGCACCTTCGTGCTGGTGGAGTATGGCATTGAGAGTGTCAACGATGAGACCCTGAAGCGCATCAACCGTGGTCATGATTTCGCCTGCTGCCGGGATGCGGTGGAGCGCACTCACGCCAGGGGAATCCTCACGGGTTGGCAAGCATCTTCTGCCC
>OCLL01000438.1_pt1 | contig 9696 bp, 7 predicted proteins | sample 1538931 | NCBI WGS metagenome assembly OCLL01 (sample SAMN03418270, study PRJEB22391) | human gut metagenome | biome: human-gut; feature: organic feature; material: feces | host: Homo sapiens | place: Tanzania | collected 2013-01 | reverse complement strand
TACTCCAGAAAACCAATATCGTTGCACAATAATACGTGGCAAATCTCAAACAGAAATGGAAGATTTGCTGCCCGTGTACGCTAATATCGTACACAAATATTGCCCTTGTACAGAAGAAACATTTAGAAACTCAGCCTTTTCTGATTTGTCGTACACCCTTTTCCACACAAGAGAGTTTTCCCAATTACCAAAAAACAAACAGAAAACAGTCAAAAACCATTATACAGAAATAATGGGAGTTCTTCTGGGGCTGTTTTATCCTAAATATGATGCAGAAGCAAAAGAAGTCATTATCCATGAAACAGATTCTTGTAGATTTCTAATTGAAAAAAGTGACTTCCCTACTTTTTTCAAAAATCTATGCCTAAACTATCAATTTCCCAATGGTGAAAAGAAAATTACAACCATACAAAAAGAAATGGAATTAGGCATAAAATTAAAGCCTTTCTGTTTTGTTGTAAAGCTTCTTCATATTGCTAACAGCCACAAACAACTATTATCTAAACAAGAAATTGGGTATTATGCTTTAAACAACCTTGATGTGTTATGTGGCAACGTGTCTGCTGACGAGGTTTTCAATCGCATTATGGAGGACAGGTTGAATGGCATTAAACGAAATAAGTTATCAGGGTCCAACGAATGGCAACATATAAAAGAACAATTCAATCTACTTGAGTTGGCAAATTTGGTTGGACATGACTCTGAAAGAATATGGCTCAATAGCGAAGATGCTAGTGCAATTGCTTTATTTATAAAAAAGCTAAACTCTCCGATGTTTGATGTGTATTCATATAATTTAAACACCACGGTAAGAAGAAAGCAAATAGTACAAGACTGGAAAGAGTATAACGGCAAATTCAACATGGAATTATTAAACACATCTCCAGTATTGGGCTATATTGATAACACTAAGCTTAAAGGTGGCGTAACAGCTATAAAATCAACAACAGACCTTGGAAATGAGGGAGAAGCTCTTGTATTCAAATTAGAACAAGAACGAGTAAAATTCTATAAAGAACGGCTGGTAAACAAGGTGCTATTGCTGGGCAAAACCAAAGGATTAGGGTATGATATATCGTCTATTGAGGCTGATGAAAATCCCGAAAATCCAGAGTTTGCACGATACATAGAAGTAAAGTCAACACGACGCACAACACGTCCGTCCTTTAATCAAAATTGGACTGATTCATTAAACATAACACGAAAAGAATGGGTTGCAGCCCAACAGTTTGGTACAGCCTATAATATTTATCGAGTATATTTCACAAAATCCGAAGTAATTGTAGTGAGAATTCATAATCCATTTGCTCTTTCAAAAGAAGGAAAAATTGAAGTATTCCCAACCGTATATCAAATGGATTTTAGTTCTAATGTAATACAAAAGAGTTACACCATTTAATTATGTTTAAAGTAGCATCATTATTCTGCGGGTTAGGAGGTTCTGATTTAGGGATTCTAGGTGGATTCACTTTCTTAGGACACTTTTATCCTCGCCTATTTTTTGATATTGTATTTGCGGTAGACCTGGATAAACATGCAGTTGAAACATATAATAAAAATTTTGCTCATCAGGCTGTCTGTGCAGATGTCAACGACATTGATTTCACAAAAATCCCACAAGTTGATGTACTTGTTGGTGGATTTCCCTGTCAATCATTTAGCACTATCAACCCAACAAAAGACACAAATGATGAGCGTGCGAATCTATACAAACAAATAGTTCGATTTTTAAAAGAGCAAAAACCTAAATTCTTCATTTGCGAGAATGTCAAAGGGCTAATAACTCTTCAGAAAGGAGGCATTATAAATAAAATAACAACTGAATTTGAGAGTGTAGGATATCACGTTAGCTACAAACTTATGAAAGCTGTAGAATTTGGTATTCCCCAAAAGCGTGAAAGAGTTTTTATTATAGGCATTCGTAAAGATTTAGATTGTGAATTCAGATTCCCTGAATCGTTAAACAGTATTGAAAATGCAGTGCCTCTAAGCGCTGTCATTGAAAAGTTGGAAATTCCCGAACGGAAATACTATTTTTCAGAGCGTGCGGTGCAAGGTGTAAAAAATGCCAAAAATAACATGAAAAGAGGGTTATGGCAAGATTTGAACGCTCCTTGCCTCACAATTACCGCCCACTTGGCTAAAACAAGCATGAATTCACGAGACCCGATACTACTTGTGGATGCAGAAAAAGAATTATATCGTCGCTTTACTCCTCGTGAAGCAGCACGTATACAATCTTTCCCAGAGAATTTTATATTAAATTCTTCAGAAGCTAAATCATATAAACAAATTGGAAATGCAATCCCCCCTGTGCTAATGTGGCATATTTCAAAAGCATTACAAAGTTCCGCTTCAAAAATAGAAGACCTAACTATTGAACCATATGTGGGTCAACAAGTATTTGAACCGACAAAGCGTAACTATAATTATAACTCAAACCCATTTACTGGAACATTGTTCAATGACCCAAACACCCCTTATAAGAAGGGATAAAGAAGTAAACTCTTGCTTTTCATCACATAGGTAGTGGTGGTAGATAAAAAACAGAAAGATGATAATTAAGGGTGAGTCGTTCAACACGGCCCACCCTTTCTTTTATATTGATACTTTGCGGTTGTCATTAAAATATCACCAAAGGCATGTTTCTACGCTATAACAATAAATAGCGTGCGTCGTGGGGATTTAGTTGATGTAGCCTTTGCCGTAGCAGACACGGCACATGGCGCGGCGGTGTGAGTGGGGTGAAGTGGTGCGGCCGCATTGGCTGCAATATTGTAGGCTTTCGGTGCCTGTGTAGTTTGGTGTCCACACTATTTCATCTGCGCCTTTACCTGTGCCGTTGCAGCCCGGGCATGTGCGTCTGGTTTTGCTTGTGGTGCTGCCCGACGAAGTGCCTCCGCCTACATATCCGCCTGTGTATCCGCGTGAGTAGCCACCCGAATTTCCGCCACTATTGCTACGTTTCGTTGGTGCAGGAATGGTTGATGATGTGAATAATCCGCCTCTGCCATGGCAGAAATGGCATAATCCTGTTCCGCCACAAGTTGGACATGGGTTGTTGGTGTTGTAGATGCTGCCTGCGCCCATGCATACATTGCATCTGCCATTCCATGTCAAGCAAACCACACATTTCCCATAGGTGTAAACCAACTTTGAGCGGTCGGCGTTGTGAACGGCAAGTTTGGTTGCTCTGCCTTGCCATAAGGTGAGGTCGAACACATATTTGTCATCATTCACCACAAGCCATTTTCCACCGCACTTTATCGCCACGTTGTAATACAGGTTATACGCGCCATCAGCAAGGTGCAACTCACTTGCCGGAATCTTGATTTCCAAATCGGTGTAGGAGGTGGACTGATATTTAGGAGTAATCGTTGCCCATGTAGCCACGCAGTTGTCGGTGGTGTTGTAAGTGTGATCGTAGCACTTCAACGCCTTTCCAGTGGCATTGTTGTAGAAATACACATTCACTCTGCCCTCCTCACCTTGGCAACCCGAAATGTCGAACGACACCTTCACGGTCAGCATATCGTCATCGTTGTCGGGAGCGATAGAGCAACTCTTTATTTTAGCCGTCTGCGCCAAGCCTTGAAAGTACACAGCGGCAAGCATCAGTAGTAGTAGTCCTGCTTTCTTCATTGCTATCAAAATGTTATCGTAAGAGCAAAGATAATAAAATTTCGCTCAAAATATATTGCAAACCCATAAAAATCAACATTGTTAGCCATAAAATCACTATCTTTGCAGCCTACGAAATACATAACAAAACTAATATATGAAATTATTTGCTACGATTATTGCGCTTGCTGGGGTTTTCACGGCCTCTGCACAGGCGCATCAAGAAACCAATATCAGTAAATGGCAATTTTCCCAAACCGGTGCAGAGTGGAAAGCGGTGACCGTACCACACGACTGGGCTATCAGCGGTCCGTTTGACAAGAAATGGGATTTACAGATGGTTGCCATCAAGGAAAATGGCGAAGAAAAGCCCACCGAGCACTCTGGCCGCTCCGGCTCGCTCCCATGGATTGGAAAAGGATTCTACAAAACCACCGTCCACATAGCCGAGGGCACCGCCTACGCCGAACTGAAGTTCGACGGTGCGATGGCGGCTCCCGAAGTGAGCGTGAACGGCAAGAAAGCCGGACATTGGGCATACGGCTACAACGCTTTCCGTGTGGACATCACCCCCTACATTCACACAGGCGACAACTTGATAGAAGTGGCGCTTGAAAACGAGGAGGAAAGCAACCGCTGGTACCCTGGTGGCGGCATCTATCGCCCTGTGACGCTGATTACTCACGCCAATAAAAGTAGGCTCGATTTGTGGGGACTTCAAATGCAGACGCTCAGCATCGACGGTGGCAGCGCGCTCATCGACATTCGCCACGAGAGCAAGGACATTCCTGCCGATGCAATGCTGAAGGTGACCGTTACCGACAAAGGCGGCAAGGTGGTGGCTAATGCCTCATCGCCAGCGTCTTTTTGCCGCCACTTCTATCAAGTTGTCGCCTGTGTGAATGTAGGGGAGCCGACGGCATGGGCGGCTTCCATACGCAACTGAATATAGCCAATCCGCAACTCTGGTCGCCCGAAACGCCATACCTCTACGATGTGAAACTTTCGCTCGTAGCCGATGGCAAAACGCTCGACGTGCAGCATCAGAAATTGGGTGTTCGCACCGTGAAATTCAGTGCCGAAGGCGGTTTCCAACTCAATGGCATGACCCGCAAAATCAAAGGCGTGTGTCTGCACCATGACCTCGGTCCACTTGGCGCAGCCGTGAACAAAGCCGCCATTATCCGCCAAATCCGTATCATGAAGGATATGGGTGCCGATGCTATTCGTACCAGCCACAACATGCCATCGACCATGCAAATGGAGGTGTGCGACAGTATGGGCATGATGGTGATGGTTGAGAGTTTCGACGGTTGGAAAGACCCGAAGGTGAGAAACGGCTACGGCAAACTGTGGGACGAATGGTGGCAAAAAGACATCACCAACCTGATTTTGAACCACCGCAACCACCCCAGCATCATCATGTGGAGCGTGGGCAACGAAATTCCCGAACAATGGAAACCCGAAGGCGTGGAACGCTACAAGCATCTGACCGCACTTTGCCACCGCCTCGATCCCAGTCGCCAAGTGACTTGCGGCATGGACCAGCCCGACGGCACCATGTGGGCAGGATTTGCGCAGGTGGCTGATGTGCCTGGCTACAACTACCGTGTGCATAAATACGAGGAAATGATGAAGCGCCTGCCACAAGGTTTCTTGCTTGGCTCCGAGACAGCCTCAACCGTGAGCAGCCGTGGCGAATACTTCTTCCCCGACACCGTAGCACCCAACAAAGAGCACCCCAACGGACAGTGCAGCGGCTACGATGTGGAATGCTGCTGGTGGAGCAATCTGCCCGACGACGACTGGAAAATGCAAGACGACTACAACTGGGTGACTGGCGAATTTGTGTGGACGGGCTTCGACTACCTCGGCGAGCCTACGCCATACGACAAGTATTGGCCAAGTCGCAGCAGTTACTTCGGTATCGTGGACCTTGCCGGACTTCCCAAGGATCGCTTCTACCTCTACCGCAGCCATTGGAACAAGAATGAGCACACCATCCACCTGCTTCCCCACTGGACTTGGACAGGACGCGAGGGGCAAGTCACTCCAGTGTATTGCTACACCGACTACCCTTCGGCTGAACTGTTTGTAAACGGCAAGAGTCAAGGTCGCATCACCAAAAATAAAGACAGCCGCCTCGACCGCTACCGTCTGCGCTGGCAAAACGTGAAATACGAAAAGGGCGAAATTAAAGTGGTGGTATATGACGAACAAGGCAACAAGGCTGGCGAAAAGACGGTAAAAACCGCTGGTAAGCCTGCAAAACTCCAACTCACAGCCGACCGTAGCACCATCTCCGCCGACGGATGCGACCTCGCATTCATCACCGTGAGCCTCACCGACAAAAACGGCACACTCTGCCCCGATGCCGATCACTCGCTCGAATTTAAGGTGACTGGTGCCGCCACATTCAACTCCGTTTGCAATGGCGATGCCACCTCGCTCGAAGTGTTCACCGAGCCCACGATGAAACTGTTCCACGGCCAGCTCGTGGTGGTGGTTCAAGCCTCGGAAGCCCCAGGCAAAGCAACGCTCACCGTAAAGGATAAAAACACCGGCATTCGCGCCACCCTGCCCATCACGGTGAAATAACTCCCCATTCCCACAAAGGTATTTCAACCCCAATCGGTAATTTGCTAATCACCGATTGGGGTTTATAGATTATTTTGTAACTTTGTGATGAAAAAAAACTTAATAACTTAGAAAATTATGGTGAAAGTTGACGATATTGTGCGCTTCCTGAATGATGTGGGAGGCGGACGTGTGGTAAGGGTGGAAGGCTCTATCGTGTATGTGGAAGATGAAGATGGGTTTGAACGCCCTGCCCAGGCTCGCGAAGTGGTGGTAGTGGGGCAAGGCGGCACTAAAGCCAGTGCCTACGAACGTCCGCTCACCTTCAAGAACAAACTCGTGGAGCCCGACAAGCCTGCGCCAAAGGTGAAAGAAGCCACCACGGTGAAGCCACAACCAGTGATTGAGACCGAGGAAGGCGAGGTGCTCAACATTGTGCTCGCTTTTGAGCCAAAGGAAATCAAGCACCTCAACACCACCACATTCTACGCCATTCTGGTGAACGACAGCAATTACTTTTTGAATGTGGCATATATGACCCGACGTGACGACGAAAACACTTGGCACACTCGCTACACCGGACTGGTGGAGCCAAACATGCAGGTTGACCTCGACGAGTTTGGCCACGCCGACCTCAACGACCTTGAGCATGTGGCTATCCAATACATCGCGTTCAAGCAAGACAAGGGCTTCAAGTTGAAAAATCCTGCCCTTGTGCAGCAAAAACTGGATTTGACGAAGTTCTACAAGTTGCACAGTTTCCACCAAAGCGAATATTTCGACGAGTCGGTGATTTCAATCGACATCACTCGCAACGATTTGCCTGCCAAGCAAATGGTTATCGACAGCAGCGCGCTGGAGCGTGCCATGAAGGAAAAACGCCACGCCGACCGTCCACAAGCCCGACGCGTGGAGCATCACCACAAGAAAAAAGACGATATCATCGTGCAAGACTTGCACATTGCCGAACTTCTCGACAATTTGAGCGGTCTGTCGAACACCGATATGCTGAATGTGCAACTTGACAAATTCCGCGAAGTGATGGAGGCTAACAAGAAGAAGTTGGGGCAGACAATCGTGTTTATCCATGGTAAGGGCGAAGGTGTGTTGCGCAGAGCGTTGCTCGACGAACTGAAGCGCAAATGGTCACGCTGCGCCGTGCAAGATGCCTCATTCCAAGAATACGGCTTCGGCGCAACGCAAGTGACCATCAAGCAATAACGCACAACGCAATAACGCATCATAACGTAGGGACATGCCTTCGGCATGTTGGAGAAGAAGTTAAGAAGTTAAAGAAGTTAAGAAGTTAAAGAAGTTAAGAAGTTAAGACGATTGCTTTTTGAACTGACTACAGATGGGGAAAAGTTAAGAAGTTAGGATATATGATTATTTGGTTTTCTGGTACGGGGAATAGCGAATGGGTAGCGGAGCAACTGGCTTCGGCACTGGTCGAGCGTATGGTGAGTGTGGCTGAGGCACTGACTGCCGGCGACGACATACACTTCACGCTTCACGATGGCGAACGCCTTGGCTTTGTGTTTCCCACCTACTCTTGGGGCCCACCTCCTGTGGTAACAGAGTTTGTGGAAAAGATGCAAATCACTGGCACGCCGAGCAGTTGCTTTATGGTCACCACCTGTGGCGACGACATTGGACTATCGGTGCCTATCATGGCAAAGGCATTGTTACGCCGTGGCTTCACGCTCCTAAGCGCCCACTCGGTGCAGATGCCCAATAACTACATCAACATGAAAGGATTTGATGTGGACTCCGATGCCGTGAGAACAGTAAAACTCAAAACCGCCCCTGCCCGAGTGGCAAAAGTGGCACAAGATATTGCCGCACGAAAAGCGGTGGTAGATGTGGTGACTGGGCGATTTGCATGGGTGAAAAGTAAAATTATCCGCCCATGGTTTCTGAAAAACGCTATGAGCGACAAGAAATTTGTGGTCGATACCGATGCCTGCACCCATTGTGGCGCATGTGTGAAGAATTGCCCGATGCAAAACATCACCCTCACCGACGGCACACCCCACTGGAACGGTCGCTGCGCCATGTGCCTCAGTTGCCTGCACCGCTGCCCCACCCGCGCCATCCAATACGCCAAAGCCACCACCACCAAAGGCCGCTACTTCCTCCAAAAAGATTTTTTCCCAGAAATTAAAAATTAGAAGTTAGAAATTAGAGATTATCGCCACCGAGTGCTCCAATAAACACGCCAATCTTTGTTATAAGAGTTAAAGGGACAGGCGGAGCCCAAGGTAGCAGTAGCGGGCGACAGGGCTACAGTAGTTGCGGATAGATGACCTACAGTGCCCCGCGTCGCTAATCCAACTGCCACCACGATCCACGTGGGTCGTCCCATCATACGGGCCTTTAGGATTGACCAGTAATCCACTACTATACTTATCGTACCAGTCGCTGCACCACTCCCATACATTGCCACTCATATCGTAGATGCCTAATTCGTTGGACAATTTCGTTGCTACAGGGTGAGTATTGCCCCCAGAGTTATCTTTATACCAAGCCACACTATCAATGTCGTTACTACCGCTATATTTATAGCCACGACTATTGTTGCCACCACGACAAGCAAATTCCCATTCAGCCTCGGTGGGGAGTCGGAAATTCTGACCTGTAAGGGCACTCAACTTACGGATAAACTCCTGACAGTCGTCCCACGAAACACATTCCACTGGCAGGTTGTCGCCTTTGAAACTACTCGGGTTACTACCCATCACCGTTTTCCACAGTGCTTGCGTCACCTCAGTTTTTCCAATGTAATATCCACTCAAGGTTACACTATGAACAGGATTTTCGTCGTCCCAAGCATTTTCGCTTTGCTCAGAAGTGGCACCCATGTGGAATGTACCACCTTCAACCCAAACCATGTCAAACGAAACTCCCCCCTACCATAAATGTTTTCGCCGATTTTGCTTTAATTTCTTTACGCTCAAGCCCAACTTCGGTTGAATCGGAATCATCAGGTTGTGGGTCGGTAATCACGACTGTGGCATCACCGCTAAGATTGCTGATAAACTCTGCTACGCTTTGGGTGCGCTCGTGGCGGCCTTTCATCGCCATAGCAATGGCGGAAATCACATGGCGGGAGATGTGTTTTTCCTGCAATTCATCCACAGGAAGTCCTTCGCTAAGAATTTCTATTGCTTCGGGTGGCGTATTACCTGTGAGCAATTTGAACAACGTGGCGGCAAGGGCATACACATCGCTTTGTGGAGAGAAGGTTTGCACACCGTTTTTGCTATACTGCTCCACAGGCGAATAACCGTGACTGATGCCCACTGGCGTGGTGGTGGTGCCCTCGGATGTGACTGCATCGTACTGCTTCGCCACACCGAAGTCGATTACAATAATCCTGCCGTCTTCATTGCCCTTCATAAGGTTACCGGGTTTGATGTCAAGATGGTTGATATTCTTGCTATGGATATACTCCAATGCGCTGGCGACATCTTTCACATAGCCCAGTGCCTCCGCCTC
>OCLL01000433.1_pt1 | contig 9741 bp, 7 predicted proteins | sample 1538931 | NCBI WGS metagenome assembly OCLL01 (sample SAMN03418270, study PRJEB22391) | human gut metagenome | biome: human-gut; feature: organic feature; material: feces | host: Homo sapiens | place: Tanzania | collected 2013-01 | reverse complement strand
GGAAAGGCTATGCCCGGCTTCACACGCAATTGATAAGCTCGTCAGAGAGCAGGTCTGGCTCCATGCTGCTGATGCGATAACGCTCGATTCCCTCCACGCCGTCAAGGGCTTTCACCAGATCGAGGAAGCTCTCGCCGGTGGTCTTGCCGAAGTCGCCGATGTTAACGCCCGTGAGAACTATCTCCTTTCCGCCTTCTTCAGCCGCCTGACGCGCCTGACTGACGAGAGAAGCGATGGTGGGGTTGCGTGAGTTGCCACGTGCATAAGGAATGGTGCAGTACGTGCAGTAATAGTCGCAGCCGTCCTGTACCTTGAGGAAATAGCGTGTGCGATTGCCTCGCGAGCACGACGGAGCGAACGACTTGATCTGCTTCGTGCGTACAGAATGATACTGATGCAAGGCTCCGTCCTCCGTTCCTGTGCCGGTTTCCTGTTCCGTTGCGGTCTCCTTTGCCGTCCAAGCGTCGCTCAAGAACTGCACGAGGTCTGCCTTCTCGTTGGATCCGAGCACGAGGTCGACGCTCTCAATACGGCTGACCGCCTCCGACTCCAGCTGTGCGTAACATCCTGTCACCACCATAAACGCGCCCGGATTCTGCCTGACCATACGATGAATGGCCTGTCGGCACTTATGGTCAGCCACCTCTGTAACGGAGCAAGTGTTGATGAGGCAGATGTCTGCCTGTTCGCCTTCCTCCGCCTGTCGTACGCCAAGCTCGGAAAGCATCTTGCCGAACGTAGATGTTTCCGAAAAGTTAAGCTTGCAGCCCAACGTGTAGTAGGCAGCCTTCTTATTCTGAAAAACTGATGTATTTATCATCTTTACCTTTTATATACCTTATTATATATATTATATAGAGGCTACAGATAGACCCTTCCTGTCCGCAACCAGAATACAAAGTTACGTAAATTTCCGCATTAACGCCCCCTGTGCAACCTGTTTTCGCCACAAACGTGTTGTTTTTCGTGCTCCTGTAAGATTTTTCCTGTAGCTCTAAAGGGCTTGTTTGTACGCGCACAAAAGTGTTAAAAACAGCATAAAAAAGGGCAAAGAAAGAAAGTATGAAAAGATTAACGTTTATTCACAGTTTGTATCTTATTGATATTCAATGTTTTCTGAGTGGGTTACAAAAAAGGCAAAAAAAAATCCTTAAAAGATTAACGCCGTATCAAAAAAATATATACCTTTGCAATGTTTTAATAAACAAATGATTGTTTTACAGATTTAAAAAGCAAAGAAAAATGAAGAAATTGGTTTTAATGTTCGTAGCTATCGCAGCTATCTCTTTCGCATCATGTGGTAACAAGACTGCAGCTCCTGCTGCTAACGCTGACAGCGATACCGTACAGGTAGAGGATACAACAGCTGCTGCTGATACAACAGTTGCTACTGACTCAGTTGCTCAGTAATTCGATAGTTCGAACAAAAAAATGAGAGATTAACCGCTGGTCCGATAGGGCCGGCGGTTTTTCGTTTTTATATATAACCGACTTTTCGTTTAACACAACCTATGTATGAAAAACATCTTACATATTCTCGCCACCACATCTTTATGCACTCTGCTACCAGCTTCGTCAGCCACTTGCAGCCAGCCACGGCATGACAATAACCAACAAACTGTTGTCGCATGTGCGCAGCAATCTGCCAACACACGCTCTGTCAGCATGCAGAAGACAGACAACAAGCCGACATTCCGCATACTTGAGGAATGGCAGGTAGGCAAAGAGGTGTCGGCAGAGGACGTGAGAAAGTACGGCACGGACTGCTGCTTCGCCTCCATGCCCATAAGTGACGCAGTGTTCAGCAGGATTTATGGCAACTCGTATAAGAAGGACTGCCGCGTCCTACGTTCCTCGTTGCGCTACCTTCACCTCCTTCATTACACAGAGGACGGACGCATTAAATTGGGTGAAATGATTTGCCATAAGGACATTGCCGACGACCTTACGGACATTTTCCGTAAGCTCTTTGAAGCCAAGTATCCCATTGAGAACATGCAGCTCATCGACAATTATGGAGCTGACGACATACGGTCTATGGAGCATAACAACACCACGTGCTTCAATTATCGCACCGTAGCCGGATCGAAGAAGCTCTCCAATCACAGCCTCGGCAAAGCCGTTGACATCAATCCGCTCTACAATCCCTACGTAAAGCGCCGTCAGGACGGTACGTATAAGGTCAGCCCCGAAAAGGGAAGAAAGTATGCCGACCGTACCAAAACATTCAAATACAAAATTGACCGTAACGACCTTGCCTACCGTCTCTTCAAGCAACACGGCTTCAGATGGGGCGGAGACTATCGCTCACTGAAGGACTATCAGCACTTCGAGAAGGAAGACTGATAAGCATAGGAGAACCGTACGGACTACTTGGACTTTATGTAGGTTGGTTAATAGTAGCTGTCTTGATCCGTAATGGCACAAAAAAAACGGGAGCCGTAGCTCCCGTTTTGAGTGGCGCTTCATGTGCGCCGCCCTACTTGCAGGTGTACTTGATCCGCTTGCCTTCTCCTCTAACTCCATGTCTGCCCAAGAGCTTCAATCGCAAAAACGAAAATCCAGAGCAAGAAAATCCCCTTTCTGTCTAAGCAAACTCTCACAAAAACAAAATGCGAGGCAAATTCTTCTCCTTCTTCCCATTTAAGAGAAATCCGTCTCAAGAACAGTCCACAGAAAGAGTAAGTGATGGTTCAACCGGGTTCTTTCACAAAATTTTTTCTGTTATGTCGTACTGTCCTTCACCTGCTGAAGGCTCCTCCGACACCGCCAGTTGGCCTGGCGGCGCGGATTCGCTATTTATGTCGCAAATATACGAATACTTTTTTGTTCGTGCAAGTTATTCGTTCACTTTTTTGCGTATTTTCCTATAAAACATTATTTTACGGGATCCAACAGCTTATCGAAAGCCAATCCGGAATTTGCCTGCATGTTTCCGAGACGCTTTTCTATGCCTAACCAGTTGAACGATTTGCCGTTGAACCAACGTGCACGCTGATAGTTCTTGATGAGGCGGGTTCCTGTCTGAAGTATCTCTTCTTCGGCAATATACATCGGCTTCTCCTTTATCTTGCCTGAAACGGAAGTATAGACCCCATTGAGCAGACTGCTTATTGGACGCACGGCGTAACAGTCGCCGGTATGTCCGGCTTCGTCGTAAACATAGAATGGCATCTTTCCTCTTCTTAACGCTATCTCCTTATGCTGACCGGGAAGCTGTTGCGGCAGGAACGGAATCCAATTGAGGGGCACATCCGTGCGCAGGACATACCTGAAGTCAGACTTCTTCGTACGCTCCACTTCCACGTCACCATCAGCCGACTCGCTTACAGTAACCTTTCCCGGCACCTCGCGCTTTTCGTTCTCGTCGTCTATCTTGCTTGCTATATTATTGGCAAGCTTGGCTGCGTCCATCACACCTCCACATCCGTCCTGCACCTTGGTCTCTATACCCCAGATCATGTTAGCCATTTCGTCACGGACGAACATCACTTCCTCCACGGCCTCGCTCTCCACTGTTGACGGCAACACCGGTGGCAGCAACAGACCGTTCATATCTATCTTCGAGATGTTGCTTGCCGGAGTATGTGTGAACATCTGCCATTTTACGTCGTCCGTAACGCCCTGCTGGCTGTTTTTCTGATTCTTTATGGTGCTCTTTACGCCGAACGTATCCCAGACAGTAAGTTCTTTCACTTCTATGTAATCGCCCACCTCTACGGTCAGCGGCATTATCATCCAGTCATTGCTGTACATTGTTGCATATTGCATCATCACGATGTTGCCTTGCGACTGCATATCTTTGGAGTCGCCCATATACACCATGTGGTCCTCAAACTCCCAAAGGCGTTTGTTCGGTGCTCCACTGTAGGTGGCAAGTGTTGGTATGCCGTAAAACTCGTGCTCTTTCGGAGTGGGCTTGTTGTCAGCTTCTTTCTTTACCGTATCGTCCTTCACGTCTGCTTCGTCAAAGCTATACCATGACAAGCGTCCGCCTGCGTAATCCTTACACTTCAGCGAGTTGTTGCCGATATTGAAAGTGCAGTCATATCGCATCGACCTTGTGTCCCAATAGTCTTGATGAACAATGCCGTAGTTCTTGCGGAACCATTCTGCATATTCTCTATCATAATCGTTTTTGCAGCCATGAACGGTCAGATCCTCGAACAGCTTAACGCCGTCAAAAGCCTTACCGGAGAACGCTTTGGCGAAACTCGTCAGCTGCGTATTCTGCTTCTTCGAATATTCCACGATGTCCTTCAGGGCAGGAGTTACGGATGAAGGCTGATTGTCGAAGCTGGTGGCGCCATACTCGCAATTGAGGGGATAGCGCGTTCTCAGTTCACGTAGCTTCTTTGCTATTTTGTCCTTGCCGATATGTTTTTTAAGGATGACCATATAGCGCATTGCCGATTCCACTCTGACCATCGGAGTCATCTCGTGTCTGAGTTCTTCTATCTGCGGTTCGATAGGATACTGACAAAGGTTCTCACCCGTATCAACCACGCCTTTTACGGGATTGCTCATCTTTGTTTGCCATGCTTTGCATTTCACGGCAATGGCAGTACCGGCATCATTGCCCTTAAACTCGCCCAACTGCCACTGACGGGTGAGCATCCACAAGGCATCATGCACACGAAAACGAAGCGCATCCGTGATATCTCCGTTTCGGGTACGTGTCTCAAGACGGGTGGTCAGGCTGGTTGAAATCTTGCTGTTAATATCTTGGTTTGCCATAATCATTTACTGTTTAAGGTTTGACAATTAGGATAACAGTTCCTTCGATGCCCATCGGTTTCGAAGAAGATCATCAGGTTCGAGAGCACGCAACTTCACCAGTTCGAGCGTACTTTTCAGTGCACCTGCCAACTCTTGATAATTCCAGCGGTTGCCCCATCGCACTCGTGGGTTAACCGCATAAATAATAGTCTGTGGAGCTTCCGCGTCAGGCTGGTCATAGCTGAAGGTTATGGCTGCAGTCTGTTCCTTGAGCGGAATGCTCTCCGTCCAGAAGTCGACAACCAGACCCGCAGCACAATTGCCGCTTCTGAGATTATCGGCAAAGTCGCAGGAATTGACTATGATGTATGAGTTGGCATCACAGACCTTGTCCTCGTCAACCTCCACACCTATCCATTGCTGGTTCTCCATACCATCAACCGGCATCTGCATTGCCTTCATGTCAAGGTCAGCGCCGTCATTGAAGAATGCGAACAGATTAATCTGATGAAGCAGCGACACCTGCTTTCTTACCCTTGCCACCTGCTCCACATACTCGTCATAGGTTTCGGGATTGACATTCTTAAAGAACTGCCTGTCCTTGTTTAATTGGTAGGCAAGTCCCTTCGTGTCGAGATGCTCCTTATCCAAAGAGAATCGTGGCACCACCATCACCTCATTGCAGAGCATATTCCTGATGGCTTTCTGACAGTCTTCAGCCGTAGAAGATGGGCTTACAGTCTTAACCGAAGCCACAGCCTCACGCAACGTACCGACAATCTGCCTTACGTCGTCGCATGTAACATCCTCTGGATTCTCAAGCAGCTTATACGCAGAATGATTGCCAAGCGAAGCCAGATGCTTGAGTGCCACAACGATGTCTTCCGTGGGCGTATAGTATTCGTCGTCGTTCGGACCGGCATTGCCAACGATTACATGTACTTTCTCAAGAACATCCTCCACCATTGACGCCACCTTATCCACACGTAAGCTGAGTTCCTTGATGTCAGGTTCGCTCACGCAGTCGCCAGCAGACGTATGCTCCAGCTCGTCATGACGTAACGGATGGGCATTGCCTATCATTTCACGCAGCGCATTGAGCATAAGCTGATATTCCGACAGCTCCTCGTCATACTTATGGTCGAGTAATGCCTGAAGACCGTTCATGTTCTGCGACATATAGACGATAGCCGAAGCTGGCATCACTTTATCCTTTACTATGCTCATACTTGAGAGCAGCCCCGTAAGCCATCCGTCTACGGCAGGGGATGTCTGAGAGCATATATAAGCTGCTTGAGAGCCGCTTTCTCTACATACGCCGAAGCGTCAAGACCCACAACCACTCTTTGCTCTATTCGTGCACATGACATCGGCTGCTCCACGAATTCCGGTGTCGGGAAGTTGGTCTCGTTATTCATACTCTTCATTATTGCGTCCACGGCAGCAGTGTTTCCTTCACATAGTTTATATATGCTCTCAGACATCACCACATCGGTAAGCGCATCATAGCTGTCCGCCATGTCCATAACGAGCTTTTTCAGCATATCTCTCTCTTTTCCGTTCAGAGTCTGACGAAGTCCGTCAATGCCATTGACAAACGCCTGCCATTCCTTGTCGTTCCGCGTGAAATACTGACGTAGTGTGAGTATGTTGTCCACGTCGCCCTTAATCTTTATTTCGTTCAGGGCGTTTATCAGCTTAGTGCCGTTTATTACTGCCAAAGCATAATTCTTCGAGTCTTCCTTCGCATTGCCAGTGTTAAGGTTGGAGGATGCGGATGTGGTTCCGTCCGTATTCAGACGTGACGACAAGAGAGTGAACTTCTTCCTCAACGGCAGAATACATACATCGAGCATCTCCTCATGTATGCTCCGCTCAAGGTCAGCCCCCAGAATGGCTCCGATAGCCAGACCGCTCTTGACGCCGTCAATTATACGCTTGGCAATGCGCACTCTACGTGCTGACAGATTTATTGCCAGCGTATTGTTGTCGACATCTTTATGGCTGTCGCCTCTCTGACTCTTGGCGTAGGCGCTTCGCAGTACGGCAGCTGTCTTGGCATGCGTTATTGACGGTGCGATGATGTATTCGTCAGATATAGGTTCTGCCTTGTCCTCTTTCAGGTCAAGCACCCAACCGTAGACACCGAGAATATAGTCAGCCCCATTTCTTATCATAGAATGAGCCATCTTTGTGAAACTGGCGTCCAGACGATAGGTTCTCACATCCACACATTCTGCCACCAAGTCAAACAACTCGTCGTCGCTGATATTTAATGCCTTCACTCGTGGAAATTTCTTTATCTCCTCACACACTGCCACGAGTTTATTGTCTTTACCCTCAAGTGACTCCACACCTGCATCACCATTTACTGGCACTTCCACTGTTTCGCCATATTCGCCCGCGTTGGTGTTCTCCATTGTCAGGACCTGACGTTTTTGGAATGTTGTGCTGGTTGGAGTCATGCTCATCACCTTCATATACCTTTGATAGGCATCGCCGGTTATTCCGGTAAGAGTCTTTTCTGAAAGGAAATTCCAATTGGTGACATAATTTATGTCCCTATATATCTGATCCCACGACTCAAAATCAAGATACCTATCACGTTGCTTATACTGATCATAGTAAGAAGTAAGATCGCACATTCTGTACCGTCTAATATCCATAACGGGAAGCACTCCGAAAGGCTGTTTGCCAACACGAACTACCGGATAATAGCCGCGAGCAAGCAGACCATCACTATTTCCATCGCCAGTTAATTTTTTCCTTAGGTCAGATAGTCTGTCATCAATCTTTCCACTTACTGCGGCACTCACCACCTCTGCCTTGTGAATCTCCATATTGTCAGAATCAGCGGCGTATGTAAGAGGACTCGTGGCGTTGTCGAATCCGAATAAGGCGTTCAGTCTGAAGGAATCTGACTCATTGCTGTTGTTTTTTGAGTTGGGACCAACGGTGATGACAATGCCTTTTCCATCCTTTATCTGCCTGACCTTAAGGGGATAGGTAAGATGATCGCTTACAAAGTCGAAAGACTTGTCCATCATCCTTGTTTCAGAGGTGTCGTAATCGGACTGGTCTTCTTCGGTGAGAATGTTCGTAGGTGTTCCTGTCTTAAGGAACTTCAGTCCGCCGTCTTCGTACAGATATGACGTCAGCATATCCTTAAGCTCTTTCTTCGATTTTGTGCCCTTGTTATCATCGTCAATGACTCCGCTGACAATGATATGCTCAAATTCGTATGTACGGAGCATTTCCTTTCTGCAGTTGTTCTTATCCTTGTTCTCACGGTAGGTCTTACGACGATGCTTCATCTCGTCAAGCGGAATGGTCATTGCCATACCTATACGCTCTGCCTCATCAAAATCGGTCATCCATGCAAGACCCTTATTGAGTTTCAGCCTGCCTTCATCGGTCTTGTCGTATATGTCATCACCGGATCGTCTCATCTCAAACATATTGAATCCCACCTGCAGCTCTTCCGGCAGACGACGACCGATGAATGAGAACTCGCGACTGCGTCGAGCGTCAAGCTTAAGCTTAGCGTTCAGAACGAAACGGTCAGGCAGCATACGTGTCACTGGTGTGACATTCTGGAAACCTTCGTTTTCTTCCTCTTTATAGTCAGACGGATTGAAATAAGGCGCAGAAGCCTGGGCTACAATCCATGCAGAACGGACTGCGCCATAGGTCTGACACATCAGACGCCATTCACCCCTAAGTTCATTCCATGGAAACTTGATGCTTCCAAACATTTTGTAGTTTTTCAGATTCAGATATCTCTTCAGATAGTCCGCCATCTTTTTTCCTTCAATGGCCTCTTCACGAGTCAGCGGCTGCTGTGCCTGAGTTATGGCGAGGGTGTCAGGATAGAATCTTACAAGAAGACACTTCTCTGCTGTACGCTCATACTGTATTTTGCGCTTCTTGATATATCGGAACTTTCCACCTTCCTTTAAAAGATCTTTATGATTTATATCGACGATATCTCTAAGCCACTCCATCTCCTGATGATAATCGAAGTATGTTGCCTTGAGAACCTCAAGAAAATCATTAGAATAGACCGAGCTTTCGTCTGTATCCCAGAATCTGTTCTTGATAAGGACCGTAGCAGGATAAGTGTAGCGATAGCCGGGACGAACATTTCTTGACAAGACCGTCCTTAACTTATCCAAATCGAAAGAATCGAAGAAGTCTGATATCTTCCGTGTAGACTCAAGGAATTCCTTTAATGGCTTTTCTGCTCGTTTGTTTCCAGTCAATAGTGAATCCCTTTGATATGCCTCTGCCATATATGGATATGGGTACTCCACCTTTTTACCTTTTATTAAGTGTATTCTCTGCGACAGCTCTCTTATGTGCTCTACATCTCTATATATGCAATCTGCTTGGTCTTTTGAGAAATAAGGTATTTCTTTAATTTCCTCATATATTCCCTCAAGAAACTTACGCGCATCATCGACATGCTTTTTCATTCTGCGACATCTGACGGTAGAAGAGAACGCCCTATCGCCTTTATTGCGTGCCTTGCCGCTCCAACACGACACGAACAGTGGGGTATTGAGAGATTATATTCTGGCATTCTGCGGCAGTAATGGGAATGCGTTCCTTACAGTAAAGAAACAGTCAGGGATTGACTCGATAATTTCTTTCAGATAACGGCAGTCTTGGGCATACACAACATCCAAGTCTTCCATCATCCTAAGTATTCGCAGCATCTTTTCTATGCTTACGCCCTCGTCAGCCATCTGCCATAACTCCATGAATATGAATAAGACTGAATCGGGCTGGTTTCGCACAATCACCTTTCTGTTTTCGGCAAAACGGGTCTCTATGCGAAGGGGCAGGAGCATCAGTCCGTTATGGGCAGGGAGCTTTTTTATCTGAACCTCAAAGTATTTCTTGAGTATATCTTGATTCTTGTTCATAGTTCTACTGTTTTTAGTAATTCCTATTTTTTCTTTATGATGCCACTTACCGGCAGTCCGAACGCGGTGTTTTTTTTGTTTTGATGCCTTGCAT
>OCLL01000425.1_pt1 | contig 9908 bp, 10 predicted proteins | sample 1538931 | NCBI WGS metagenome assembly OCLL01 (sample SAMN03418270, study PRJEB22391) | human gut metagenome | biome: human-gut; feature: organic feature; material: feces | host: Homo sapiens | place: Tanzania | collected 2013-01 | reverse complement strand
GGCTGACTATTTCAGGATTACGGGGAAGACTCTGACATTCCCAGGTGCCGCCATAATCATCCGACCGCAGGATTTTCCCAGCCCCGGCAGATATCTCCCCAATCCTATCCTGATCATTTAAAGAACAATAAAGAGTTCCGTTGTCCATCGCAACCACACCACACAACCAATCACCCTCAAATCGAGAACGGCATTCCCAAGTCTTTCCTCCGTCCGAAGTAATGAAGAAAGCACATCCAGATTCCTCAAGATCCCTGACAGCCAACACCCATTGTTCATCAGAACACAACAATAGGTTCAAAGGGCTGTACCTGTCCCCGATTCCATTATCGACCGGATAGATAGCCAATTCGAGATCCACGTTCGCATCAAGTCTTGCACTTCCTCTACAACCTAATCGTAAATAGCAAGACGAAACAGTTCCCATAACAATTAATAAAACCAATACTATTTTATTCACGATCAATAATCTATATCAAAGCCATCCACTGTATCATAGAAATAATTTACAATCTCTTCAAAGAGCAGATCACGTAAATCATTATATCTATCAATTGCACACTCAGAAGCGCCACCTCTTGTTGGCAGGTCAATAAAACTATACTCCCAAAGCATCTGTTTTATAGGATCCCAGTTATTCATCATATAATATGCTTCAAAGGCCTTTTCGTATGGGTGTTTGATATAATAACTTATTTGTGCCTTTACAACCTCGGCAACCTGCTGGCGGCCAAGTTTTGAAACGAGATCCTCATATTCTATTGCAGAAATAATGTTAAGTTTATCCTTAATGCTCAATTGTAACAAGCCTCCTTCAATATATGCTTCCGGATGTGTTCTAAATGCAGCCACCATCAAACTTTCTGGGTAATCTTCCAAAGTTGGATTAGAATGAATCAGGCGTTCCAACTTTTCTTGAAGCAATACCATAGTACGGTCAACCCACTTCTTTAAAGCCTCTGATACATTCTTACCTTCTTTTAACGCCATAAACACCTCGCAGTATTTCAAACCATAACTCATGTAATAAATATTAGATACCGAATTATTTTTATGCCTTCTCAGGTAATCTGCATTTCTTTGCCTATAATATTCTGGTCCGCCGTAAAAGGCTGAACAATCTATCGGTTTTATTGTGTTAACCTCAGAGTCTTCACCCGTATTCTTAGGCGGCCCGGTACAACCTCCTCCGCCACCTCCTCCGGTTCCATTGTCGTCAGGCCAAGCATAGTCTCCGATGCCGACGGTATCGGCTGGAGCTATGGTATCATTCTCAAAATCAATGTCTGGGTTCTGCCACCAAAGATCAGGGAAACAGTTACCGTTGCAGTGTGAGGGGTTGATCGAATCATTATACTCCACTGTGTCTCCCGGAGCAGGACAACGGGTCTCGATTCGAAGAGAATTCACTTTGAACACAGTGACCCCCTCCATGATCCTGTTGATGAACAATTTGTGTCTCTCCCAGGCTATCTCGGATTCTCTTTCACTGAAATAAACGCCATCGAGCATTTCTCCTCCCGCATACTTCTCGATCTTTCTGAATTTGCCGCTCAAATCTGTATAGACAAGAAGTCCAGAAAAATCAGAGGATGTCCGGCTTCGCTTCAAGTCATCCTCCGGAATAGAGAAAACGATGCGGAGGGATGTACGTCCACTGTTGACATTCTTGGAGACAATCAAGTTTTGATCACATCTAACCAGTGTTCCATCCTCACCCTTAGAGGCATAATACCTGACTGATGACAACATTGGAACAACATAACTCTCCTCTCTTCCTTGAATGAAATGACATTCCGCCGCTTTCCACACCGGGACAACAATACCAGATTCCCACACAAAAGGAGAATCCGAAACGGTGACTTGATCGGAAATGTCTGAGCTTCCGTCATATTCATCTGAGAAAACAGCCATGGCTTCCTCTATAGTGAAGTTTTGACAGGATTCTTCTGGGCCAACAGCTTCAGGTTTGTCGATCACAAGGAGGTCTCCGCAAGAGAACAGAACGCCAAGCGATATGCAAAAGGCTAATAGACACAATGGTCTTCGCATAATGATTGATTTCTTAGTCATTAGTGTTACTGTCGCAAATTTCGGAAGAAATATTGAAAAACACCAAATAAATGGTTTCACTTTCGCGTAATCATAACATCCTTATTGACAGTATGTTAGTAGTAGAATTAAAATCAAGAATCTCATTTTTAGCGACATTATTCACTAATTATCAACACATTACACAATTAAGCAAAATAATTTGAAAATCACAATCAGGTATTTGTCAACTACTTAGGATAAAAACAATCTAACTTCCTAAAGAGACGACTATCTCTGAGACACAATTACCACCAAAAAAATGATTATTACAAAACACCTTCAGTCAAGACTTAACTGAACGCAATCGCAATGGCACATAGACTGAATACTGAATGCTCCAAGCTTTGACTTTTTCAGCCAATCAATGCCTACAGCATATTATGAAGCGCAATACAATGAAAGTATTTTGTATCTTACGGCCTGATCCTCGCCGACGATGTCCTTTGGGACGGAAAACTATGGCAGGATCCCGTCCCGCAAGACAAACAGACCCAAGGCATCATCGCCTTCAATGACCTCATAGTCAACGACCCCCGTGTAGAATCCGTTCTCCTCCCACTCCGCGACGGCCTCAATGTCATCCGGAAACTGTAAGCTAGTCAACCTATATTTATCTCACACTGAAGGCGAAGACGCAGTGGCTGGTGTAGGTTTCACTCGGACGAAGGATGGCTGACAATCTCAACGTCATCATCATTTAGGCCTTATGACCTTGATGAAATCCTGTCGCTTCCCATTTTTGTATCCCACACAGTACGACACCATCTGATCCTTGTATCCCGCCATGAACCACGCATTCCCCTCTGGAGTCCAGACGCTGTCAAGTTGACTATCGACCTTGATTTTTTGGGCATTGGCATTCAGGACACTACTCAATAGTTTTTGTGTTTTAACAATCTCCATTCTATGTTGGATCAGAATATGAGATTTTCTCGATTATTCCTTTGCGCACAAACAGAAACACCTTACCGTCTTGCTCTGGAAATAAAACATATGGAATATAGTAGCTAAAAGGCTTAAGCCATTCTGCGACAATAGGTTTTCCGTACGTAAAATCATCTAATTTTGACAATTTATCACCCACTTTAATTCCTCCTTTAATAAGGAATGTCAATGCAGAAAACGAATTGTCAGAAAGAGTAAAACCGCAGAAATAGCCACCATTGCAAAACTCAAAATAGCACTTACCTTTTTTGTAAGTTTCAGTAACTTCGTAATCACCGCCATTGGAACTCTGCTTCTCATACTTATCGGGCAATCCAAATTTGGCAACAAATTGCGAATAATTCAACACTTGACCTATCTTCTTTCCATCCACATCAATGCTTTTGGCTCTGAACTCATCATAGAAGTCCTGCGCACTAACCGTCACGTATAAAAACGCAACTGCACATATTGTCACTATCGTTTTAAATATATTCATGTTTTATTCACCTGATTGTAAAGTTCTATATACACTCATCTTTTATCTAAATCATATTGGATCCGAATAACTTATGGAGCAAATTATGCCATCCTTTACCGAGAGGAACACCAGATCATCCAGATAATCATAAAACAACGTATATGTGACAAAACCATCTTTCGGCTCAAGCCATGACGCGACCTTGGGCTTTCCATACTTAAAGTTGTCCAAACTCGACAGTTTGTCGCCCACACGGATGCCACCTGGAATCCACAATGTCAGAGCGGCATAACGATTGTCATCCAATACGAATGTACCAAAAACGCCATTGTTTCTACAAGAAAAGAAGTTTCCGCCAACATCATAATACTCGGCTATACTAGGGCAGCCGGATTCTCCGACATCCTTTTGCTCATATCTGTCCGGCTTCCCGAATTTCGCCACAAACTGGTCGTAAGTCATCTTATGACCAATCTTCATACCTTCCACATCAATGCTTTTAGCCCGGAACTCATCATAAAAGTCCTGTGCGTCAGCTGTCACGTACAAAAACGCAACCAAACATATTGTCACTATCTTCCTAAACATATTCATTATAGATTTATAAAATATTAACTTTTTCTTCAGTATTGCATTCCACGCCAACTATCTTTCCACCAATAATTTTTTTGGAGGAAGGATCACCGTCTTTCCAATTTACGGAACCGTTGATTATCTTTTCTGGGTTCGCAAACACATATACCCCATTAGAGTTTTTCACCTTATAAACGAGGTGAAGGTGCTTATTGGTGACATTATAGGCGTTTCCTGTCCTCCCAGTGTAGCCCAAAAGTTCACCTCTGAAAATAGCATCACCTGGTTTAAATATCTCACCTGTACGAGGATTTACTGCGATAGGTGTCGCTGCTTGAAGGTGCCAATAGCCAATCATTACATCCTGACCATTTCGACTGCTCTCTATATAAACACGATTTCCAGCATCATACCTATCACCTCTATATTCAGAAGGATATTTACCATCCTTGTCTCTATTCGGCTGTGACGTGACATAATTAATATGACTAATCACTCCATCCATCATAGAATAAATCGGAGTACCTTCCTCAGCAAAGAGATCCAACCCATTATGGAACCGCGTCCCTCCATTTCGCACATACCCGAAAGTACCACCACGCAAGCCGGACCATCCAGGAGAGGCAATGGACATATTGTTTAATGGATTGCCGACTTTTGTGGCTTTGCTGAAACACGGACGGTTCGCAGGGTCAAGAGGGTCATTGAAATCTCCTGTCATCGAAGCGAAATATGCAGTGGATGTCACATCCTTATTAACTAAAAACTCCAATACTTCACCTCGGCCACCAAAGTCACCCGTCCACCTGTCAAAATACGCATTAGCATCAGGAATGGCTTCACACACAACGTATTTATGCTCGCGATTTGAATATCGCCCGCTTCCACTCGTCGAACCTTTTCCCACGCTATATAAAGATACCGAATACCAGATGACATCATCTTCCTCTTTCTTCGGCTTATACTCTCCTGTCACCACACAGGAATCAATCACGTTTTCTGTGTTCGGTCCTTTTCCGCCAGTTGTTCCTCTGGAATTAGACCCACCAGATGTTCCGCCTCCTGTGTGCCCTCCACGTGGCTCTTCATCTATCCAACGGTCATCATCAGAACTACTGTTCATCCAACCGTCATCCTCCTCTTTAGGCATCTCTGCGACACAGACACTCTCTGTGATTTGTCCACCATTCACAGACCCACGAGTTGATCCTTTCGTCTCGTAAACATTAATATAACGAACACGATAATAATTCAAAGAATCCTTCGGATCAATCACGTACGCATCTCGTATCGGGCGAAGCCCATAGGAATTCACGCTTCTGAAACTCCCGTCAAGATCGCTATATAATATGACGCCTTCAAAGGTCTCCTTATTTATATAACTATAACTATCTGCCCCATAAATCCTGCAATTATCCGGAGTCGGCACAAGCGTCGCCACAATCTGCCTCCTTGTACCTGATAATGTGTCTGAAATCTCGACCAGAAACTTACGCACAACACTGATTATGTCTTCCACAAAAGTGTCCTGATCAGAGTCCGACAAACTTGCCCGACCATCTTCTTCTGATTGCTTGAATGGTATCTGGACGATATGATAGTTCTTGAATACGATTGTCTCTGTCTTTGACCTGTCCAGCAAAGACTCCAGACTGACCAAGTCAGAGCCATCTGATGCGGAACGAGTACGGCTCAATGTACCAGAAGACTTGACATTCGTAAATAGCAGATTGTTCCGTTGAACGAGGATATCTTCAAAAGATCCCTTATCAACAGCAGTTTTCAAGGAATCATTTTTTAGAGAAAACATCTCATCAACGCAAGCACACAACGACAGGAGCATTGCAAGCAACGGACAAAATCTTAGGAATGCTTTCATACATAATTGGTTATTTGAATAAGTCTTTGGCAATATAGGAAATAAAACGACAACATGCAAAACATATTAACGTTTTATATTATTTTCTTTCAACACATTGAATTTTAAATACAATTACAATTCATGCGGCCGGAGAACGGCCACATCGACACCCTTGAGATCAATCACCCCCGTGTAGAGTCCGTTCTCCTCCCACTCCGCGACGGCCTCAATGTCATCCGCAAGCTTTAAAGTTTCATCCCTCAGCAAAGGGCATCCATCTTTCAATACTACTTACGGCTCAGCAAGTAGCAAAAAACGTCCTGAATGTTGCCCTAAAGGGTTATGTTTCCGCAGAATATAAAAGTATCCATTAATATTGTTAATAAGGAAAAAACGTATTATCTTTGCTAAAATCAACATAACCTACACATTATGAAGATAAACGCTATTATTTGCATCGGGATTCTATTCATGATTTTCCCTTCTTGTCAGAAGAATGACAGACAACTTATCACACAACCGCAGAAACAAACCGTAGAATTACGACAGATACCTGTCGAAGAAGCCTTGGCGACACTGACTGAATTTCTTCAGGAAAACAAAGGCGACCTGCGGGATACAAGATCTGGAAGGCCAAGGGAAATCGTTTCGGTGTCCACATACTATGGGAGTCATAAAGGAACCCAAACGGAAACACGAGCCGCAAATGAGCACGAGGACAGCATTCCTAACGCATATTTGGTTAATTTTGGAAACGGAGAAGGTTTCGCGGTTCTTGGAGCCAATACGGCCGTGCCTGAAATTGTCGCAGTAACCGAAAACGGACAAATAGAAGAAGACCTGACTGTGATCTTTAGCGAAATTCAAGACAGTCACAAGGATAACGACCCCGATGATCAGCAAATTGACACAGTTGGCTATTATTGCGTTGAAGATGATGACTTCTACTCAGCAGCGGCCACAAATGCTGAGTTCGTCTCAGAATGTATCCGATCAGCGGTTGACTGTCGCTTCGAAATGGGTTACGATGAAGGAGGTCTCAACAGCCCGCCTCTTACCACAAAGGAGCCATTACTTAACATCTCATGGGGACAGGAGGAGCCTTATAACAAGTACTGCAATCGCAGAAATCTTGCAGGCAAACAAAAACCCGCCTTGACAGGTTGTTCGGCAACGGCCATGGCGATGATTGTTGCTCACAACGAATACCCGCAAACACTAGTCATAAACGGAGAAAACATTAATTGGGCTGAAATGAAAAAAGACACTCTTGCCGGTAATTTGACCAGCAAAGGCAAAGATGATGTCGCACGGTTAATCGGCAGCATCTATAATTTTGTGAATAAGATTGCACAACCAGGATTCACACTGATAACCCCCGAACAGATCAAAAAACGGATGCAGGGATTCGGTTATACTAATGTTGAGAAGCACTGCGCGTCAGATTTCACTTATTCAATGAAAAGAGCCACAAGTGCTATGCTTGCGGACAACAAGCCTGTGTTTATCTCCGCGATTCCTAAGAATTGGACAAAAGGACATTCATGGGTTATAGATGGCGCAAAATATTCCTCCACACAATCCAATACCTACTTACTTCACTTCAATTTCGGATGGGAAGGATTGTCAAACGGTTACTTCTCAACGTCCTGCCTTAATCCGGCAGAGGCTGAAGAATACGATAACCCCTCTAAGAAATCTTCTTCAAGCTACGCTTACAGCTGGCATTTCAGGTTGATCACATACGATGTGCCATCTGAGCCATGCACGGGAACGATTGATTACATGTACTAATTCTTAATGCCATGAAACGATATTTTCTTTTTACCGTCTTCTGCTTTATGCTTACATCTTGCTATGTCGAGAGTCCGATAACACTGGAAAAGCACTTTATAGAAGTGGACTACAACGCTCAAGAGATTATACTTAATGCTGATGAAGAAATTCTTAATATTAATTATGTGAACACCGAGTCGGATATCGACTCGGATAATGCGAAAAAATATGGATCACAAACAGCACAAATCATAGAAAATGATTGGTTTAAACTCATCCTCAATCGTAATAGTCCTTATTGCGTTTGTGTGTCGTTAAAGGAGAATTTGTCCGATAAGGACAGAAAACTAACCGTAAGTGTAAGCCGTACAATCAGAAAAGATAAGGCTTTGATTGTTCAAAAAAAGAATCCGGATCCTCGGAAATAATTGATAGAGAAGAGCCTGAACGACATCTGGAGGATTTATTGACGAGATTTCGTGGAAGGTATAGGCCATGGCGGCCTACGCGCTTCGCGCGCCCTATCCGGATAAATGGCCACCATGGCGTCATCATTGCAGGCTACCATCAAACAGGATCGGAATACCATATCCCTTCTATTATTCCATTCTTTACCGACAGGAAAACAAGGCCATCAAGATAATCATAAAAAAGGACATACTGCACAGAACCATCTGTCGGTTTCATCCAGTCGGCGACTTTCGGTTTGCCATACTTGAAGTTGTCGAGTTTAGAGAGCTTGTCTCCCACACGTATGCCTCCAGGAACCCATAGAGTAAGAGCCGAAAACCTTGAGTCAGACAGATAAAAGCCGAAAAAACGTCCGCCATCACAGAACGAGAAACCATTCCTTCCTATCTTATAATTTTCCTCATTCTCATACACCCCTCCAGTAATGTAAGTGTCCTTCCTTTCATATTCGTCTGGATTGCCGAACTTCGCCACAAATTGACCATAATTGATTTTTTGATCAATCATAATCCCCTCCACATCAAGGTTTTTCGTTTTAAATGCCTCCCAAAAATCCTGAGCGTTGTCCTGCAAACAATAGAAGGCCGCTCTTCCAGGTATGAAAAACTATACGCACCTAAAACAGCATCAGCCTGATAGCTAACGGATTGACATTTCAGGTGTGAGTATATTCTCACACCTAAGAGTCAGCGCCCCCGATACAGAGCGTTCTATTGGTGTTCCGGACTTCCAGGTGCGAGAAACCATGTGCACCTGAAACCACATCATTCTGACAGCCAACGAGTTGCTCTTCGAAGTGTGAATGTGTTCGCACACCTGAGTGTTATGGGCATATTATAGAACAGTTGCGGAGTCTTAGATCCACACAATAACATTGTCTCTGCTTCCCGAGACTGCGGCGTAGGTCTCCGTACGGATCTCGCATATAATTACCAAACATATTCTCATTTATGAAAAAACCTCTCCGCTGTGTTCCACTTATCAGAAACACAACGGAGAGGCTTCTATTATTCCGCTAACTATCTGACGCTGAATGCGAAGACGCAGTGACTGGTGTAGGTCTCTCCAGGACGGAGGACGGCTGACGGCCATTCCGGCTTGTTCGGAGTGTCAGGGTACTTCTGGGACTCAAGGCAGATGGCGGTACGGTGGCCATAGACAACGCCCTTCTTGCCGGTTACGGTGCCGTCAAGGAAGTTGCCGGCATAAACCTGCACGCCTGGCTCGTTGGTATATTCCTTAAGGACGATGCCGGTCTCAGGGCAATAGACCTCGGCGGCGAGAACGGTGTCGTCGCCCTTGGTGTCAAGGACCCAGTTGTGGTCGAAGCCGTGGCCGTTGCGGACCTGTTCGTTGTCAGAGTCGATGTCGTCACCGATCAGCTTGGCCTTTCTGAAATCAAACGGAGTGCCCTCCACGGAAGCGATCTCGCCTGTGGTCATGAACGTCGAATCCACAGGAGTATAGTTGGACGCGTTGATGTACAACGAGTCAGCCGTAATCTGATGGTTCGCCGGATCACCTGACAGATTAAAGTACGAATGGTTGGTCATGTTGATGATCGTCGGAGCGTCCGTCGTGGCGGAGTACCTGATGTCTATCGCATTGCCCTCGGTAAGGGTGAATGTCACGTCAGCGGTCACCTTGCCAGGGAAGTTCGCGTCCCCGTCAGGAGAGACAATCTCCAGTTTCAGGTGCGAGGCATCGGCCTCAAGAACATTGTAAACC
>OCLL01000422.1_pt1 | contig 9940 bp, 8 predicted proteins | sample 1538931 | NCBI WGS metagenome assembly OCLL01 (sample SAMN03418270, study PRJEB22391) | human gut metagenome | biome: human-gut; feature: organic feature; material: feces | host: Homo sapiens | place: Tanzania | collected 2013-01 | reverse complement strand
CGAAGGTGTTCTGGAACCGTATGCTGATGTCAGGTATATGGAGGGACGTGTCATCTCTCACGAGGATGCGATGAACGCCGACGCGCTGATTGTCAGGACCAGGACCAAGTGTGACGCCTCTTTGCTCGAAGGCACTCCGGTGAAGTTCATCGCCACGGCGACGATCGGTATGGATCACATTGATCTCCCGTACTGCAACGGAAAAGGAATCATAGTCCGGAACTCGGCCGGTTGCAATGCTGGGGGAGTCATGAACTATGTCTTTTCGGCTCTGTACGGTGTGGCCGCCCGGAAGGCTTTGCGTCTGGAAGGTGGCAAGTTGGGCATCATAGGTGTAGGCAATGTCGGCCGTCGTGTGGATTCCGTGGCCGGTTCCCTGGGGTTCAAGGTTCTGAAGAACGATCCGCCACGCATGGCCGAGGAGGGGATGGAGGGTTTCTGCCCGTTGGACTATCTTTTGTCCAATGCCGACATCGTGACCATGCATGTGCCTCTGAACGAGACCACAAGGGGAATGGCGAATGACGAGTTCTTCGGTATGATGAAGCCTGGAACCATATTCATCAACGCTTCCCGTGGTGAGGTCGTCGATGAGGCGGCGCTGAAGCGTGCGATCCCTAAGTTGGGGCCGGTGATCATCGACACTTGGAACAACGAGCCGAACATTGACCGTGAGCTTCTGAATATGGTGGACATAGCCACTCCGCACATCGCCGGCTACTCCTATCAAGGCAAGCAGAACGGCACCATGATGGCCGTCCGTGCCCTTGCCCGCTTCTTCGGCATAGAGCCTTTATACGATTTCTTTCCCAAGACCGAAATCATTGACCTTGAGTCAATCCGCCTTGACCTGAAAGGCAAGTCCCAGGGAGAGGTCGCCTCCGTCCTCCAGTACAACTACCCGATCTTCACTGACGATTTCATGCTCCGCATGGCTCCCGAAAACTTCGAGTCCCTCCGCTCCAACTATCAGTACCGAAGGGAGTTCTATATCTTCTGATCCCAACGCCTCCCATGCATTCCCATGCGTCTATCATGCTTTCCCATGCGTCTTTTATGCTTTCCCTTGCCTCCATTGCCTCCCATGCATCCCCATGCCTCTTTCATGCTTTCCCTTGCCTCCCCATGCATCCCCATGCGTCTTTCATCCTTTCTCTTGCCTCCCATGCCTCCCCATGCGAGTGTATCTCCTTCTTTTTACGAATCGCATTCAGCCTAACCCTGAACTGAATGCCGTAGGATAAGGAATATGCTGAAAAACCTGTGGCTTACCCCAAGAGTTTTTCAGCATATCCATTGTTTGGCGGCACTCAGTGGCCGTTTGCCCTGAAGGCGTTTTGTAAAGTTGAGGCCAAATAGTGAATGCTATTTATAACATAGGTCACTTTGGCAGGCGGACGGAACCCATATTGCAAATATTATCATATTTCCGTATATTTGCCCCGCTTGGCTAGCCCGGCATCACTTCTTTGGAGCGATGTATCCGCTTGGGGATCTGATGGTAGGGGTGGGCGGGCGAGTAAATATTTTGGACGTTACTTGACGTTTTTCTTCCACATCCGAACTTCGCAACTTTGAATCGGGAAGAAGGAACGGCAACGGGCGTCTACGTTGAGATGACATTCAGCCACCACGGGTGGACTGTATATTCATCCTTGGCGTGGGCTAGCTGCGTTGCTTATCTTTCTCGATGGGCAGCGAAGGCCTGGATGTGGGATAAGCAAGAGTAAGACTCCCACGTCTTTTTTATGTTTCGATTCCGGGAGACTATCGAAAAAACTGGAACTGCTCCTGATTATGCCTGGTCAGAGACTGATAATGACCATTCTCTCGAAAGAGATTCTGCTTTTTGCTCCCTATGATTCACACAGAGGGGCGGGTTCTGTTGCCTCCTCCGCATCTCCTTTCAGTAAACTTTCCGATGCGGATCTGGTCAAAGGCGTTTGCGGCAATGATGAGGATGCCGTCGTCTATTTCTTCTATGAGAAATATCTGCCTGTCTTTCAGTATCATATCCTTAAGCTGTTTCCTCACGGGACAGATGTGCGTGGCTTGGTAGATGAATTTTTCATTTATCTTTTTGAGGACGACTGGCGCAGATTGAAGACTTTCCGGGCAGAGAAAGCCTCGCTTTCTACTTGGGTGTCGGTCATCTCGTTCCGTTTCTTCAAGAACTATAAACATAACCGTCTTGATTCTAAGGGAATGCTCTCTGTCTCTGACAATTGGGAATCCTATGCCGGAGAATGGATCGGTTCCTCAGAGGCCGGAATCAGGATGGACATTGAAGCTGTGATAGACTCTATTCAGAATGACAGAGACCGCAGGATTGCCAAGATGATATTCATAGAAGACAAAGATTTTAAGCAGGTGGCGGATAGATTCGACCTGTCTGTGGACTATGTATATACTATAAAGAATAGACTCATCAGACAGTTTAAGTCAAGGTTGAGTGCATATCGTTAAATCCAGGAATATGCAGGATGAATTATTAATAAGGTTCATTGACGGAACGTGCACCAAGGAAGAGTCCGAAAAGGTGATAGAAGAACTGAGTAATGACGGAAATGAGGCTACTGAGTGGCTTCAGATGCTTGCCGCAGCCCGTCTGGCTGGCTCCAAACCTGTGCGGTCGGTGCTTGTCGCTGAAGCCAAGCGGTTTGTCTCCGAAACAATGGAGCGGAAAATCAAGAAGCGGGCAGGATATCGCAGGATCATCAGGTTGACGAGTGTCGCGACCGGCCTATGCGCGGTTGCCGCTTCAATAGTCATCGCGGTTGTTGTCAGAACTGGCAATGATGGTAATAATCCCGAATCTATGAATATGAACGGCCTGCTTGCGTCCTCACGTGATTCTGTGATATATGCCAAACCAGAAGCGGGAGAAGACAGGGCCGGGACGAGAGAAGATAAAACTGGATTAGAAGAGACTAAGGAGACCATTAACCCCGAGAAGCCAAGGAAGACACAAGAATATGTTGATCAGGAGTCTGTGCCTCAATCGGTTGTGTCTATAACATACGACAGCCATTCGTCTAAGGATTCCGTTGACGGTTCACAGACGAAGCCAGGAACACTTGACGCTGAGCGAAAACTTGAGATGATACGCCCGTCCAAGAGTCCTTACAGAGTGAAAGTCGAGAACCTGTCAAAGGATTTTGTTTTTGAATGGAGGTGTGACGGAGGTGCCAGCGCAAGACTTGTGGTTATTGATAGAGGAAAGACTGTTCTGGTCGACAAGACAGCGGAAAACCCGGATCAATGCAGGATCTCGATTCCGATTACGTCAATCACAGACAAAGGTGAACTCGTCTGGACTTTGGAAATTATGTTCCTTGACGGATCGAAGGCCTCCCGTACTGGCAGAATTTTACTCAAAAGTGAGATTGACTGACAATGAAAAAGATTACAGCCATCATATCCCTGTGTTTTGTCACGATCCTTGTGGCCTCGGCGCAAAGAACTGTCACTGGTAATGTTACATATACCTATGTTATGTCTGACAACGAGACTGTCCGTGAAGCGGAGATCTCCGCGGTAAGGCAAGCGCAGCTGAAGATGATCGCCGACAACTTTGGAACCACAGTGGGGGCAACCACGACAATCACGATGTCAAACGGGAATATCCGTGATTTCACTTTCGGTGAGACCGAGGTTAACGGGGAATGGATAAAGACAATCGGAACCCCGGTTGTCGAAAGACTATGTGTTGACGATCACTTTATTATAAAGGTTACTCTCAAAGGAGAAATACGCGAGATTGTCTCAAATCCTGTCAATTATCAGTTTAAGATCCTGAAGAACGGTAGTGATGGCCGTTTTGAAAGTACATCGTTCAGGCAAGGTGACTATCTATGCCTGTCATTCAGAACACCGGAGGAAGGCTATCTTGCGGTCTATCTTACAGATGGCGAGACCGTTCAGTGTCTATACCCCTATCCCGGGCTTCCGTCATCGGCGATGAGGATGAACGCTGACACGGACTACGTCTTGTTTTCAAAGGAGAAATCCGGGGAATTAGACCCTGGCCGCGTGCAAAGAATGCGTCTCGGATGCAAGGAGGAGATGGAGCATAATCGCCTATACATCGTATTCTCTACAGAGAAGTTCTCAAAGGCGATGGATCACGAGAATGGAGAACTTCCCCGCCAGTTGAATTTCAAGGACTTCCATTCGTGGCTTTCCGGCATCCGCAGACGTGATGTCAGAATGACCGTAAGTCCGGTTGACATTGTAATATCAAAAAACTAAATATAATGAAACCTATCATACTTCGTTTGCTGTCTTTGGCTGTGCCGGGCGTTATGTCCGTGACAGTGGCCGCCCAGTCGGTGATGACTCAAAGTATCTCGTTCAAAGTAAAAGATGTCACAGCCTCCTCGATGTTTATGCCACCGGAACTGCGTATGGACATAAAATTCATAGATTCCAACAACGATAATATTCTTGAGGCCGAGGAGTCAGGGAAACTTTGCCTTACCATCAGAAACAAAGGCGGCAGGGCCGACAATGTGAAAGTTTCCGTCAATCCTGTCGGAGGTTCCAATGGCATCATAATCGGCAAAAATGAATATTCGGCCGTGCTGGAGGAGAATGGTTCGGCGGACATAGAGATCCCTATAACCGCCGGCATAGATGTCCCCACCGGCAACACTAAATTCGCCATCAAGGTTTCCGAGCCTATGGGCTATGACATTGACGCTATTCTGGAGCTGTCCACTTTCGCCTATCAGAAAGCCAAGCTTAGGTTGAACGGAGTGGACATCACAGATTCCGGAGTGGGATTGCGTGCGGCCAACGGGAATCCTGACAACAAACTTCAGAACCGTGATGTGGCAAGGGCGACAGTGATGATCCAGAATGTGGGCGAAGGCGAGGCGGACGGAATCTCCTATGAAGTGGTGTCAAAGGATCCGAACATTAATTTCCTCACGACTTCGGGATATGCTGACAGGATCAACGGCAAAATGAAAGACCTGCTTGTCGGAGAGACCGCCGAAATCAGTTTCCGGCTTACCCCTAACGCACGTTATGTCCATAAGGGAAGATACGTGCCTGTTTACTTGACGGTGACTGAACAAAAAGGATTCGGCAATATTGTCTCCCGGCAGATTCCAATTCCGTTCGATGAGGTGGCTGCCAAACCTGAGGTTGTCAAGGTCGAAGGCAACAGGGAAAAACTTATTGATATTCTGGGAACGAAAATATATTCGGAAGACGACCGCGTGACATCGGAAGGACAAATCAAGGATATGTTGGCGGTCCCTTACGGCGAGCCGATCTTTCCGGACGCTGTCGCCGTGGTCATAGGGGCTGAGAAATATGCGGACAAGAATCTGCCGAGCGCCCCGTACGCCGAGCGTGACGCGGAAGTTATGTCTGAATATTTCAAAAAGGCTATGGGCATCAATGATGTACGCCTTTTGACTAATGAACAGGTCACCAGTATGGAACTCAAGAGAACCTTTGATGCTTCCCGTGGAAAGCTTGCGTCAAGGGTCATCCCTGGCAAGACGGATCTTTTTGTCTATTATTCCGGACACGGCGTTCCGATGGAAGGGGCAGATGGACGCAAGGACATATTCCTGATTCCTTACGATGTGGACAAGGCCTGGATCCGGGATGAGGGATTCAGCTTGAACAAGCTCTATGCGGATCTTGGGAAGCTCAAGGCACACTCTGTCACCGTGATTATGGACGCTTGTTTCAGCGGTGGTTCGAGGCGAAGCGACGCGTATGCCACGAAATCCATCGCCAATCAGAAACTGGTGATGATTGACGAGACGGAGATGGAGCAGCCTTGGCTCAACGACCCGAATTTCAGGGTGTTCACATCATCGCGTGGAGACCAGACATCTCTGGGGTACGACAGGTCGAGGTCTGGCTTGTTCACCTACTATCTTGCGATAGGTTTGCAGGGTGAGGCCGACAAGGATGGCAACGGAAAAGTGGAGATGAATGAACTTGTTGAATATGTCACGGAACAGGTCAACAAGGCCAGTGACGGAGCCCAGACTCCCCAATTCTATGGTGACGGGAACTTTCTTTGGGAAAAAATCAAGTAAAGGAATATGACGAAGTTGAAATTATTCTTGACATTACTGGCTCTTGCTCTGGTGGCTACTCTTTCATATTCACAGGAACTTATTCCTCCGAAAAGGAATGGCGTCTCAATCGGGGAGACAAAGGTGTCGATGGGAAAGGACGAGATAATCATTGACTATCGGATTCTTTTGGGAGAGGATGTTCAGTCCTGTAAAGTGAAAGTGACGATGTACCTTGATTATAACCCTTACCGGAAAGCTACGGAATTCTCCGGAGACATCGGAAAGATAACAGAATCAGGGTTTAAGCGTATCCGCTATGATCTCAGTGGCAGAAAAGAACGACTGGCAGGGAGGGATATCAGTTTCAGACTCGATGTCTCAGACAAGATAGTTTCTTATCGCACCGCTGCAACTTATGCGGACAACGGCAATGTTTCTGACAATAATGTGGCGGACCGGAATATCCAAGAAAAGAAGGCCATAGGCACCAAGTGGCTTATCTCGGCACAGATTACTCCTCCATTTAATACCCTTTCTTCCCAAACTTCCATTCCAGCTTCTTATGGAGTAATGGTCGGTGTTGCCAAAATAGTCGGAGGGTATGTAAGCGTACGAAGCAATTTCATATTTACGACCCCGACTCGTTCAGTCCGAACTTATAGTGATGTTGTGTCGCCAACCAGTAATACAAAGATTTCTGACTTAAAGGCAACTGGAGGCTTTATATTTCGAGCGAACAAAAGTCTCTATCCCTACGCTGGGGTAGGCTACGGATTTGATAGACATTTATATGGGAGCTACTATCGTGGTAACGGCTTTCCTGCATATTGGTGTCTTGTGGAAGACCTTTCTCCGCAGGGATATGCCGCAGAGACGGGTTTGATTTCCAAGGTCGGCCCGATAGCCGTTTCCGCTGGTGTCAGTACAATAATGTTCAAGACACTCTCCATCGACTTTGGTCTTGGTTTGATGTTTTGATGTTGTTTGATATGAAGGCGCAGGCACTCTAATTCTATGAGGCAGAAACAATTTTGAGGAAATAATCAGGTAATGGAATATGACGAAACGGAGATTATTATTGACACTCATATCGTTTGCTCTGTCGGCTAACTTCTTGTTTTCACAGGAACTTACTTTCCCTGCAAATAACGAAGTCTACATTGGCGATACAAAGGTGAATATGGAGAAGAAGGTGATAATCATAGAGTATAGGATTCTGTTGGGAAAGAATGTTCAGTCCTGCAAGGTGAAAGAGATATATGAAATCAGGAAAAACGATAGTAAGCAACAAAAAGATGTACCGATGATGATAGAATCGGATAGGCTCGTGACTAAATATATTCAGAAAACAAAATTAATTCATCATTATGAAAACACTTGAAATTCTTTTGACACTCGCCCTTGCCGTGACTTTCAATGTCTCACCAGCGGCGGCTCAGCGTAATGACACCAGGAAGGAGACTGCCCGTGAGATCAAGGCCTCGAACAAGGATCTTTACAGGAAGACGGACAGGAGCGTGAGGAAAGAGGCGAAGAAATTGACTAAGGAAGGTTGGAAGTCTATGGATCTTCCGATCGAGAAACAGCTTGAAAGGACTTGGGAGAGGGAGTGGCAGATGGATGACGAGGGGTACGAGAAGTACATATCCAAGACTGTGACCGTTGTCGGCCAGAACTATTCATCTGCTGTCCGTCAGGCGGAAAATGTCGCTAAGCTGAGCATAGCCTCGGATATGGGAACCCTTGTGCAGTCGATGGCTACCCTCGCGGTCGGGAACAAAGAGATCACCCCGGAACAGGCGACTTCTGTAAGCCAGTCTGTGGAGAAAGTAAAGCTTATTGTGAATGAAAAGCTTGGCAGAGTTGTCACTTCGTCTGTGATCTATCGCATTAACAAAAATGTGTATGAAGTGCGTCTGACCGTGCTATACAGCCAGAAAGCCGCTCTTATGGCGACCAATCAGGCGGCCGTGGCCCAACTGAAGGACGATATGAAGCTGAATGACGCTGAGTTTGACTCTCTGTTCGGCTACGACAAGCTTCGTGATCAGTATGTGAAGACGGAATGGGATGAAACCATCAGATAATATCTATGAAGAAATTATTGTCAACATTGTTCTTGGCGGCGGTCGCGTTCACGGCCGCCGCTCAAAATTTTGAGGATCTGTTTGACAGTTTCGCCAAGGAATCATCCAAGGACTATGCGGCGTTCTATGACGAGGCCAACAAGAGGTTTGTCAACCTTCTGAATGAGAGTTGGATCGAATTCAAGGTGCTTGAGGGAATTGAATATCCTCGCAAGCCGAAGCCTAAGGTTCAGCCAGTGGCTCCAACCGCGCCGGTGGATCCTTCTGTCTCCCCTGTACGGACGCCCGATCCTGCCGAGGCTCCGGCATCTCTGGACACACCCGATACTACTTCTGCTCCTGAATATGTCCGTGTCGGGAATCCTTCTCCTGTTGAGACAGATCCTCTGGTGGTGAATGTGGCGGATACGCCTGATTGTGAGGCGAATGGGGTGAAGCCGTGCATATTCGATTTCTATAATTCCGAGGTGACGGTTCTTGTGCCGGAGGGCGTTTCGGATTATCGTATGGCCGGTAATTCAGAGAAAGATGTCGCTGGCTTTTGGGAGGTCCTGTCAAAGTCCGATTACCGTTATGTCTTGAATCAGGTTGAAGAATATGCCTCACGAATGGGATTGGAAGGGTGGAGCCTTTATCTTTTTGTCGATAGACTGTCTGATGAACTGTTTGACTCCTTCCGATCTGATGAGTCGGAGGTGTTCAAGACTTTTCTCCTCAATCAGATGGGGATTAGCGCAAGGATGGGATTGGCCGATGACAGGCTTATGACCACTGTCAGTGTCAAGGAACAGTTGTATGCCAGGTTGTTCTACAAATATGAAGGACGGAAATATTACTTCGACAGGAATGTCAAAGAAATAGAACGGTTCAAGAGTTATCGGGGAGATTTTCTGGACAGTCTGGTGCAAATCAGCGTTGAAATTTCATCGTCATTACATTTGGGCGGTAAGGCTGATGTCCGGAATATCTCAAAAACATCGAAGGTTTTCGGTTCCGTGCTCTCGCTTCCTGTCAATACTGCTTTATGTGGTTATTATCAAGACTTTCCGCAGGTGGATGTTGACATTTATGCCAAGGCCGCTTATGAAGGAGACTTCTCTTCAGCGTTGCTTGAAAGCATTAAACCGTGCCTGAAGGCAGGGAATGAACTTGCAAATGCGAATATGTTGCTGAAATTCCTGCAATATGATTTCGATTATTCGACTGATGAGGATCAGTTTGGTTATGAAAAACCGTTCTTCCTTGAGGAGAACTTTGTCTATCCGGCCAATGACTGTGAAGATCGTTCGATCCTATTCTCCTATCTTGTGAGAAATCTTCTCGGGTTGGATGTCATCCTGTTGAATTACCCGAACCACGTGGCCACGGCCGTCTGCTTCAACGAGGATGTTCCAGGTGATTCAGTCTGGTTTTGCGGCCGCAGGTTCACTGTCTGTGATCCAACTTATATCGGTTCCTATGCGGGAATGACTATGACCGGCTACGACAACGTTCCATTTAAGGCTTTGCCGTTGTTTGATTGAAGTTTTTTACAAATCCCCTTCAGCAGAACCTTGCGCAGAACGCCGCGGAATAAGGAATATGCTGAAAAACCTGTGGCTTACCCCAAGAGTTTTTCAGCATATTCATTGTTTGGCGGCACTCAGTGGCCGTTTACCGTGAAGGCGTTTCGTAAGTTGAGGCCAAATAGTGAATGCTATTTATCACATAGGCCACTTCGACAGGCGGACGGAACCCATATTGCAAATATCATCATATTTCCGTATATTTGCCCCGCTTGGCTAGCCCGGCATCACTTCTTTGGAG
>OCLL01000417.1_pt1 | contig 10101 bp, 12 predicted proteins | sample 1538931 | NCBI WGS metagenome assembly OCLL01 (sample SAMN03418270, study PRJEB22391) | human gut metagenome | biome: human-gut; feature: organic feature; material: feces | host: Homo sapiens | place: Tanzania | collected 2013-01 | reverse complement strand
GAAGAAGCGAATTTTACAGCCTCTTCTTCCCAATCTCTTTTTTGTATACACCACCAGAGAAGCTGCAAATGCCATTATCAAGAAAAAAGGCGATGAGCCTTCAATATTAAAATTTTATCTTGATAAGACTAAGCCGTTGGAAGAAAATGGCAAGCACCCTCCTCTTACTATACCCTTTGCTGCAATGATTAATTTCATCAAAGCTACGAGTACCGACAGTGAACATGTTAGAATAGTGGCACCAGAGCAATGCCATTATAAAAGCGGTGATTTGGTAAAAGTGATAGGTGGAGGGTTTGAGGGAGTAACGGGAAAAGTAGCCCGTATTGCAGGACAACAACGTGTGGTTGTGGAGATTACTGGATTGTGTTTGGTGGCTACAGCTTATATACCAACAAATCTTATCAAAGAGTTAAAATAACGCCGAAAGGCATATTGTTTAATTTAAATTCAATTCATTATGAAAAAGAATGAAAAGAACGAAGAGCTCCAGTCAAGAAGAGAGTTCTTCAAGAAGGCTGCCAAGGGTGCGTTGCCTATCTTGGGAGCCATTGTGCTTGCCAATGCTCCTGCTGTTATAAATGCAGCAGAAAATGCCCCGATGGGATGCTCTCGTCAGGATGGTTGCTCTGCAACATGTGCTTCGTCATGCCAGCGGTATTGCACTGGAAGATGTGATGCATTGTGTCGTGACTCATGTTACAATGACTGCACAGGAACCTGTAAGAGTACTTGTTATGGCAGCTGCAAAGGAAGTAGCAGATACTAATTAAAAAGTCTTCAAAACTAACTCAACATTTTCATTTTGCGAATGTTGAGTTAGTGCAAATACACTAAAATCAAATGGATAATAAAGAACTTCAATCTCGTAGAGATTTCTTCAAAAAATCCCTACATACAGTTTTGCCAATTATAGGAACAATAGTTTTAGGCCCATCTTTATTAACTTCTTGTAGTAAAGAGGATGAAGAAGATGATGATTATTCTGGTGGAAGTAGTGGGTCAGGTGGAGGATGCTCTACTTGCTCTGGCGGTTGCGGTGCAAGTTGTGCGAGCAGGTGCAGAGCCGCCGCAAAATACACTCCAGCAGGATGTCATGGAAGTTGTAAGAATGCTTGTACAAGTTGCCGTTCTTTATGTTACGGAAGTTCTAAATAAGTAAAATGGAAGAAATAAAAGAATTACCTAAATCTTGGGAGGAACACTCTTCAAAAAATATCACTTTCATCGTTACAAAAGACTGTCAACTAGCCTGCAAATACTGCTACCTCGTAGGCAAAAACTCGAAGGAGCGAATGACCTGGGAGGTAGCAAAGGCTGCAATTGATTATATCCTCGACCATGAAGAAGATATGAAGGAAGAAAGTGTGATATGGGATTTCATCGGCGGTGAGCCTTTCTTGGAGATAGACTTGATAGACAAAATATGTGACTATCTTAAAATTGAGATGTATCGCCGCAACCACCACTGGTTCAATTCCTATCGTTTCTCGTTTTCCACCAATGGTATCAACTATGGAACGGACAAAGTGCAACGATTTGTTGAGAAAAACCGCGAACACCTGTCAATAGGAATTACCATCGACGGAACTAAGCGCAAACACGACCTTAACCGTATCTGGAAGACTGCGGAAATGGAGAAAGGAATTGTTCCAAAGCCTGAAGAAGAAAAAGGTTCGTACGATGATGTGGTAAAGAACATACCGCTTTGGCTTAAGCAGTTTCCTGGTGCAGGAACGAAGGTTACAATAAGTAGTGCAGACATTCCATATATAAAGGAGAGCGTGCTGCATCTCTACTCCCTTGGTATACATGAGGTGAACATCAACTGTGTGTTTGAGGACGTATGGAAAGAAGGCGACGATAAGCTATTCGAGCAACAACTGACAGAACTTGCAGACGCTATCATTGACGGTGGATATTACACAGACTTTGCGTGTTCGTTCTTTACTGAGCAGATGGGCAAACCGATGGATTGTCAAAACGAGAATCAAAACTGGTGTGGCGCTGGTCGTATGCTTGCCGTTGATGCAGAAGGAAATTTCTATCCATGCACACGCTTTGCCCAGTATTCATTGCGCTCAAAGAAAGCATGGATAATAGGTAATGTGCATAATGGCATTGACAAGAACAGACTGCGTCCGTTCCTTACGCTCGACCGCTGCACACAGTCCACAGATGAGTGTATAAACTGTGAGGTGGCAAGCGGATGTGCGTGGTGTCAAGGCGAAAATTATGATGCTGCAGATACACCAACAGTCTATCAACGTAGCACAGCTATCTGTAAAATGCATAAAGCGCGCGTTAGAGCCAATAACTACTATTGGAACAAACTCTATCGTAAACTCGAGAAAGAGGGTGAACGCGAAGCTTTCGAGAATAGAAAAAAAGCAGAAAGTCCTAAATGTTAAGCGGATATGATACAGTACATTGTGATTTTATTGGATGATACTTCTACGTCATTCTGCCATTATACGAACGAGAAGGCAGATCGTAGGCTGATTCCTCTTCAGACTCTTAAGGATGGTATATGCTACGCAATGAAGGAGAATCTAAATATACAGTTCGTATACCCTAACTATAAATTGCCTAAAGAGTATCTGGCAGCAATAGACCCAGCAGAAATGTCTGATAATGCGGATGTCGTGGTGTTCGATTCATTGATTGCAGCAAAAGATTACGTCTTTAAGGAAGAGGTGGCATACTTGATACGTACAGACAAAGTAAGTCTGTTTAATGAGTATAAGATTATAGGAGAAATACTTGATAAGGTAACACGCCTTAATATCGTGATAACTGATATCGAGACATTCACCGAGGATGATTTTATGGCTTACAAGTCACTGCTATCGAATTTGGCAGAACGTGTTGAACAGATTTATGTATCTGGCAAATCGCCACAGTTGAATTTGCTAACAGACCGCATTATGCTTGAGAAGATGAACAACTGTGGAGCTGGTGATACGTCTGTTACGCTTGCGCCCGATGGTAAATTTTATGTCTGTCCTGCGTTCTATCTTTCAGCTGATGGCTATACTATAGGTGATATGGTAAACGGACTCGAAATCAAGAATAGTCAGCTTTATCGACTCGACCATGCTCCTTTGTGTCGCAGATGCGACGCGTGGCAATGTAAGCGTTGCACTTGAAGTAAATACACCAAGCCATGAGCAATGTGTAGTGGCTCATTTAGAGCGTAATGCAAGTCGTAAACTTCTGATAGACATACGAAAACATGGCAAGTTTATGTCTGGTAGTGAAGATATTAAGGAAATTGATTATTTAGACCCTTTTGATGTAAAAGAAGAATGGTAACAAGAAAAAAAGTAGGACAGGTAACTGTCGAAGAGAAAAAAGAGATACAGCAGCTTTTCGAACGCCGTAATGGTCTCAATGAGCTTGCACGAGTAGTAACAGTTGACAATACGGATCTTTACGAAAAACTTGTGAAGGATCTCGGCGAAACTGGAACACGTTTCCAACAATGGTGGGACAGCATGGCCCAGAAATACCATTGGGAAAGTGGTGATAATGGCAGTTGGGAGATAAACTTCGATACATGTGAGATTATCCTTGTAACTGAATAACAAAATGACACATCTATTATTTATAACGCAGTTACTGTTCATCGGTACTACAGAGTTGTTGCTTATTAGTGGCATTGCCTTACTCTTGTTTGGCGGTAAGAAACTGCCTGAAATGATGCGAGGCTTAGGAGAAGGTGTCCGTGAATTCAAGAAAGGAGTCAACGACGCCAAGGAAACCGGTGAAAATCCCAATGAGGAAATAGACAAAAATGAGTCAGAAGAAAATCCATCAAAAGATGAATTGAAGAATGACTAAAGAAAACGATTCTAACTTAATGACATTCGGCGGACACTTGGAAGTGCTTCGTCGAATGTTATTTCGCATTATTGCTGTTGCAGGAACGCTCTCCGTAATTGTATTTCTTTGTAAAGAAACAACATGGAAAATGTTGTTGGCACCAAGTGAGTATGATTTTACTACCTATCAATTGATAGAAAAATTCATTTCGTCATTTGGTATACAATTCCATTTTGAGAAATTCCATGTAGATATGATAGCTACGGATTTGTCAAGCCAGTTTATGACCCATATTACAACTTCTGTGTATTTGGGATTATTAGGAGCTTCGCCTTATATCCTTTATGAACTATTCAAATTCGTGTCTCCTGCACTTTATGAAAATGAAAAAAAGTACTCGGTAAGCGTAGCGGTAATAATATATTTATTGTTTATTGTAGGAGTCCTCATGAGCTACTATATATTATTTCCTATTTCGTTTCGTTTTTTGGGCACATACAGTGTTTCTGATAATATTCGCAGTACCATCACGTTGGATTCGTATATTGAAACATTTACGACCTTGACATTCATTATGGGAATTGTGTTTCAGCTACCAGTAATCATGTTCTTTTTAGCCAAATTAGGTTTCATATCCTCTCAACTATTGGCGAAATATAGGAGGCATGCATTAATTATCATAATGCTTATTGCTGCAATTATAACGCCACCAGATCTGATGACTTTAGTACTGGTGACCATACCATTATATTTATTGTACGAAGTTAGTGTAAGGATAGCAAGATTTGTAGAAAAATAAAATCTCCACCTATGAAAATTTTGATGACATTTATTTTTATTGCTTTACCTTTTCAACTATTTGGTAAGGATTTCGTAACAAAGCAAGAGAAAAATATTATAAAATCTTTGAAAAGAGCATATAGGCTGGAAAGTGTCGCAATTCAAAGACCCGATAAGAGCTTCATGTATTACGAACTGTACACTAAAGATGGTAAAAGCATGGTAGCGGATTCCGCTGGTAATGTGATAATACCACAAAGCAAATCTGACAATGATGCTTATATTTATCGTATTAAGTTCGTCAACAATACAGAAAAACGAAATGTATTTCTTGCTACGAAATCAATAGGAGGAAGAAACTATGAATATAAGTTTTTCTCAACTCAGGGTGAGTTGATAGCAACATTTAATGGAAAACTATCCAAAAGTCCATATTCCACAATATTCGTTTATCAGAATTTGATAGGTAATTTCGGATTAGTATCTAACGATGGAAAACAAATATTGCCTAATGACTATTCAGACATAAATATTGATAGTTCTGGAATATGCAAACTGACTCAACTTAAAAATGGTATTGAAAGACGAGGAGCATACTGCTTGTCTGATAAAATAAGAACAAGTGTTCCATGCGATTTCTATAATGTCAATTATAGTGAAACGGAAAAATGTTGGAAGATTAAAGTTCATGAATACGACTCTACTCTTGTTTATAATGATACGTGCCATTATGATACTTCCTTCCTTGACGAAGGTCAGAAGCTTTTCGAAAGTAAAGAATATTTAGAAGCGAGAAAATTCTATACAATAAATGCAGAAAACACGAAATGGGCTTACTTTTACATAGGAGCTTCGTTTTATAAGGAAATAATGCAACTTCGTGAATACATGAATTCTTGTATGAAAGAGCTTGAAATAAGTTGTGCCAGAAAAGACATAAGCATTGCTACAGAGTTGCGTAAGAATTTGCAGCTTCTGACTACAAAGACAGATAAGGCAGAACAAAATTTTAAACTCTATCTAAGCCGTGATACAAGATATTATACACAAACACAAGAGATGCTTTTCGGATTATCAGAATTAAAAAACAATATTATAGGCTACAAGGAAGAAATAGCAATGGCTATTAATGATTTAGAGCGCAGGTGCACAGAATATGAAAGAATGGAGCGTGAAGCATATCTTAAAGATTTAGAACAACAACGTTTGAACTTGGAAATGCAAAAAATACAAGAACAGAAACGAGCCAGAGAGCAGCGTGAACGTGAGATTCAAATGAAAAAGCAAGAATATTTGAGACGCAAACAAAATGAGAAGAGTAAAAAAGTAGAAGAGAAAAAAGAAAACAAAGGAACCACAACATCAACAATAAGAAAATGGTCTCCTGACCCTGTACGAAAACTTGGCAACTAATTTGGACTGCAATATCTTGTAAGCACCCTTAGCATCATGTCTATTTTTTTTTGCCACGTGGGTGCGTGGCTACAGTGGGACGCCTTCTACAATTATTACTTTTTAATTAGTAGTTATTAATTGGCTACGCCATCGGTAAGAAAACGAAATTAGCAAGTCCTTATGCTCACCGAATATCTTCTGATTTTAGTTTCTCATTGGCGTAGCCTCAGACTAATCAGCCAAATCCGTAATCGCAAAATAAAATCTGTGTTCTTCATCGCGCACTCTAACATCATGTCTTCATGTCTTCATGTCAAAAAGAACCTGTCTTCTTGTCTGAAGAGTCTTCCTGTCAAGAAAAGATTTTCGGCTTATCAGACTGCATATCTCGATTATTATTTGTAAATTTGCTACATATTAATATTGTCAAACCGTTAACACAATTCCACTCATGAGATATCTTGACCCCAAAGCCGACCTTACATTCAAGAAGATATTCGGTGAGCATAAGGACTTGCTCATCAGCTTGCTTAATGCCCTGCTGCCATTGGCAGATGACGAGCAGATAGAGAGCGTGGAGTCTCTGTCGCCAGAACTTGTGCCCGACACTTACGTGGGCAAGAACAGCATTGTGGATGTGAGGTGTCGTGACGTGAAGAACAGACAGTTTATTGTGGAAGTGAATATACTTTGGTTTGAGACTCTCAGGCAGAGTGTATTGTATAAAGATTCCAAGGTTTTCGTGCGCCAGTTAGACAAGAAACGCAAGTATGAGTTTCTGCAACCGGTCTACTCGCTCAACCTTGTCAACGAGACTTTCATGAAGGAATATCCCGATGAGTTTATACATAACTATAATGTTGTGCACGAGCTGCATAGCGACGAGATCATAAACGGACTGCACTTCACATTCGTGGAGCTTCCAAAATTCCAGGCACACTCCGTCATGGAAAAGAAGATGGCTGTGCTTTGGCTCAGATTCCTGACGGAGATAGATGAGCATACAAAGGAAGTGCCGCAAGAACTGCTTGACAATCCCGAGACCTCCAAAGCTCTAAAGGCTGTGGAAGAATCCGCCATGACAAAAGACGAACTCCTTGCATACGATGACTTTTGGGACAAGCTTGGTGCCGAACGTCTGCTGTTTGTCGACTCCAACAAAAGAAGCATGGAGGAAGGCAGGGCGGAAGGCCGTAAAGAGGTGGCACGCAACTTGTTGCGTATGGGAATGTCTATAGAAGACATATCGAAAGCCACGGGTATTGCCAAGGAGGAAATTGAGGAATACTCTTAATAAGAGCATGGTAAGATATTAAAGAAAAGGGGGACTTGCTGACAATCAATCTGATCAGTCAGCAAGTCCCCTTATTCGTTGGAACATAATTTCAGAATCTCTTGAAGTAAAGCCTTAGGGTCTTTGACTTCAGCACCATTGAGCTGCCGTTGAGTCGTTCCTTGAGGAAGGGCTCTTCCAGGTTGTTGATGCCGTATGGGGCGAGTAGGGCAGGGTCGACGATGGGAAGGTCGCCGCCGTCTTCACCCTTGTCCTGGTGCCAGTTGTCTTTATAGGGCGTGTGGGTGATGATGCTGTCCGTGGTCTGTCGGAAGCGGAGATAATAGCCGTGGTTCTGGTCCTTGTCGATGTCGCGTGCGCTGATGAGCTTTGCCTGCACTCCCCAGAAAATTCGCTTCTGCTGAAGGTTGAGGCTGCCTCCGGTGGCGAGCGTGTCTACGCGTTCGAGATGCCAGAAGCCGTCGAACTTTCCGTTGTCGCTTGTCTCCAGTTCGCACGAAGCAAGGGTCAGGGCTGTTGTCAGTATGGCGGCGATGGCTGCCAGTTTGTTATTTCGTATTGTCATCACTAAAAATTAATATCTTTTCTTTTGCTTTGTAAGGATTCCTGTCTTTCTTACCGTTATCTGTCCTCCTGCGTTATGTCCGAGCATCAGGTTGGATCCGAAGTCCATGGCGTATGCTGCTCGTACGTCCCATCCGTTGTTGAGGTGGTATGTGGCTTCGGTGAGGAAGCTGACATTATGATGAGGCTTTGTGAAAGGATTTTCGTACGTGCCCAGTCCTGACTGGTATGTGGCGAGGACGCGGTAGGCGAGACGGTCCGTAGGTGCTCCGTCCACTCCGAGATGGAACGCCACGAAGCGGTTGTTCTCCACGCGTATCAGTCCGTCGGTGTTGTAGATGGGGGAGCGGTAGAGCGGATTGCCGATCACCTGTCCCCAGTGTTGCCACCCGGTATATGTGGAGTGGTTGTAATAGTCGTCCGTGCCCGCAATGTGGTCGCTGATGTTCTGCGTGCGGTCATGGTTGTACGGTCCGCTTTGGTATTTCGTGTAGAGATATTCGAAGACGATGTTCTTCAGCCACGTGCCGTACTTGATGTTGACCTCCGCTCCGAGCATGATGTCCTTCAGGTCGTAAAGGAAGTATCGGTTATGCTTCCAGTTGTTCCAGTCCTTGCCCTCGCCATATCCGTTATAGTCGAGCATGAACATCTGGCTGTGGTCCTCGAAGAAGTGGTCTGCATATACAGACGCACGCCATTCCTCCGTGTCGTAGTTGATGCGCATGAGCCACGAGCCGAGCTGATTGCCCTCCTTGTTGGTGTAGAGTCCGTCCGAGGAGTCCGATCCGCCAGGGATAAACACGTTGATGAAGTCTTTTATCGAAGAACTTGTATGTATGCGTCTCATCTCGCCGTCGTACTTTTCGTATGGCTGTCCGCCGAACTGCGCAGCCATCTCCAGTCCCATCTCGATGCTGATGGGGAAGAACGAGTATTCGTTTCCGATCTTGAGGTATCCCGCCTTCGAGTGATAGAGTACGTTTTCGGCATAGCGTGACTGTCGGTTGGTGAACTGATGCTGCCACGAGTTGTCCGTCATGATGCCGTATGCGATGTGTCCTTTAAGATGGAGCCATCCGCGTGTAAGCGGTATGGTCCAGTATTCGGGCAGCGCCAACCTCACCTGCGGCACGGGGCGTGCGTTTATTCCGAAGGTCTGCGAACCGCTGCTCAGCGTCTGGTTTTTCAGCTCCATGGGGCGTTCCTTGGTTCCTACGCTGAGCATGCCGTGCAGCCATCTCACCTCAGCGTAAGCCTGCTGCACGATGAAGTGGCTGGTGTAATTCGCCGGCACCACGATGTCAGCGCCGTAGCCCACCGCCCATCGCCTTATTGAGTCGGCTCCGACGGAGCGCTGTATGCTCGCCCTCATATATCCGTTGGCTTCCTCCAGCGAGCTTAGGCCGTGCTTGTTGGCGTTCAGCCACAGCGGAGTCTTGCCCTTCGATGCGGATGCCTGCGCCTCTACGGTGTAAGTGATGTCGCTGCCGAGGTGTGGCTTTGACGCCTCGCGTTCCTCTTCTTGCCATGCGTATTGTGCGCTGGCAAGTGACGGCATCAGGGTGAGGGTGCATAACAACAATGTGGGCTTAATGTGTAATGTCATATATGTACGTTGGATACGATAATCAAAGTCTAAGTGAAACAGAGGACAAAATTACAACTTTTCAACGAAACTCACTCTTTTTTTTACATTCTTTGTAATTTTTGTGTGCGTTTACAAAGCGTTATATATATGTAAAGAGAAAAAGACCTACCTAAAACAATATTCTTAACTCAAAAATGTGTAAATTTGTAATCTGAATAAAAGTATTTGATTTTTTTGATGAAAGAATTTGTAATATCAGAAGTTAAGGCGGAGACCGCCATTCTCGTCGGACTCATCACGAAGGAGCAGGACGAGGAAAAGACGAAGGAATATCTGGACGAGCTGGAGTTTCTCGCCGATACGGCGGGAGCGGTGACGGTCAAGAGATTCACGCAACGCGTCGGAGGCCCGAGCCAGGTTACATACGTAGGTTCAGGAAAGCTGGAGGAGATTCGTCAGTACATCGCTGACGAGGAAGACGCCGAACGCCCCGTGGGTATGGTTATCTTCGACGACGAGCTTTCTGCCAAGCAGATACGAAACATAGAGAAGGTGCTGGGCGTGAAGATATTGGACCGCACCTCGCTCATCCTCGACATCTTCGCCATGCGTGCCCAGACAGCGGCAGCCAAGACGCGAACACCTCACTCTT
>OCLL01000415.1_pt1 | contig 10127 bp, 5 predicted proteins | sample 1538931 | NCBI WGS metagenome assembly OCLL01 (sample SAMN03418270, study PRJEB22391) | human gut metagenome | biome: human-gut; feature: organic feature; material: feces | host: Homo sapiens | place: Tanzania | collected 2013-01 | reverse complement strand
CGGGCCATAGACGGATTTCAGAGTTCACGTTGATTCCGTGGACAGCTCCCGCAAGGCCATCGATATGGTAGAAAGGAATATGTTCCTGAACGGTTTCGAGCCATCCCGACACACAGGCTATTGCGCCGATGCCATCGAGTTCCTGCGCAACGTCCCAGAGGACAAGTACGATCTGATGATCGTGGATCCTCCGGCATTCGCCAAGCATAGAGGTGCCCTGAACAACGCCCTCCGTGCCTATCAGCGTCTGAACGCCGCCGCGATCTCCAAGGTCGCTCCCGGAGGCTTGGTCTTCACGTTCAGCTGCTCGCAAGTCGTTGACAAGGAGGCCTTTGCCCTCGCCGTGTTCTCCGCCGCCGCCCAGACCGGCCGCAGCGTCCGTATCCTCGATCGTCTGAACCAGCCCGCTGACCACGCCGTCAACATCTACCACCCGGAAGGCGAGTACCTCAAGGGACTCCTTCTCTACGTGAAGTAGCGATGATGTCATCAGATACCGCTGAATGACGTGGCATTTACGCCTTTGACAATCAACTGATTAAATAAACTCCTGGTGCCGAATCCTGTACCAGGAGTTTGTGTTTTCTTTTGATTATCAGTTAGTTATCTGCCACGCTGCCAAAACGCTGCTTGGCCTTCGGTTGGTACTCTGCTTAAAGTACATTACACTTTAGGCGCTATGTGTCTTCTGTAGATGTTCAGGTTCGCACTGTCCGGTACTGTGTTGATATGATCCAAACGTTCGCGCTGGCTGATCGCGCTATCCTCAAAATCAATATCCTCTCGTATGCGGATGCTTCCTTGTCCTGTGGCGCTTATGTATTCATCCCGATAAACGGGCACTTGATGTGATCTTCCATCGCCACCCCATACGCTGACATATGTAAGTCGTTGCATTCTACGGTAACCATAGGCATAGACCGTTATGACCGAATCACCGTTCCCCACCTCCCGTTTCTCTGTCTTGAGGATACTGTCAGTGACACAACTTGGGTGCTTAAAGCGATCTTCTCCCCAGAAGTCAGCCAAAGATTCGTCCTCCCAGAATGAGCTGCGCTTGAGAGTTCCTCTGCCATAAATCGCCTCCAAAGGCCTTATTTGCTGGTACATCGGTACGCAAAGAAGTGGCGCGAGACTGAAATAGATTGCCTTAAATATTCCGCGTTGATTTCTTGGAACTCTTTTTTAGCCTTCTCGTCTTGTTCTTGTAGAAGTCAAAGTCATCGCCATATCCAACTTGCCGATCCTTCAGCAAACGTAAAATATTCTCTTGTGCGAGGGGGGAACAATTGCTTCTTAGTTAAGAGAGGTACACCAGAAGTGTGCTTTCTGTACCAATGTCGCGCCTCAGTATATTCGGTGCATACAAAGGTATTCTCTCGTACATTTTCTGTCCTGTAAAACAATAGGAGGCAGCTCTTCCAGGTGTGAAAAACTATGCGCACCTGAAACATTACTCTTCTGATAGCTAACAAGTTAGAGCTCCAGGTGCGAGCATATTCGCACACCTGAGAGTCGGCCCCCCCCGTACAGAGTGTTCTATTGGTGTTCCGGACTTCCAAGTGCGAGAAACCAGACGCACCTGGAACACCATAGGCTTGATAGCCAGTGAATTGCTCTTCCAGGTGTGAAAAACTATGCGCACCTGAAACATTACTCTTCTGATAGCTAACAAGTTAGAGCTCCAGGTGCGAGCATATTCGCACACCTGAGAGTCGGCCCCCCCCGTACAGAGTGTTCTATTGGTGTTCCGGACTTCCAAGTGCGAGAAACCAGACGCACCTGGAACACCATAGGCTTGATAGCCAGTGAATTGCTCTTCCAGGTGTGAATATGTTCGCACACCTGAGTGCTATGGACATATTGTGGAATAGTCTGTGGAGCCTGCATTGTCTGTTAAACGAACTATTTCACAGGCGTTACTTTGTGTAAATCGCGCTTTTAGAAGGGCAATGATTTCTTTACGAGCGTTTTTCCGTCATATTCCTGCTTTTAAAGGAAGACGGGCAAATTTGGGAATTGACTATCTTTTGGCGTATCGCACTAATATTAAGATAATTATATGCAATGTGTCATTGACTGGATATGCTGACAATTATCGATTGGCTATATTTTGTGGTCAACTCGTATGTATATCAAAAAGCCTCTGACAATAATTCGTCAAAGGCTTTTCCAGAGGTGCCTAGCGGAATCGAACCGCTGTAGCAGGTTTTGCAGACCTGTGCCTAACCGCTCGGCCAAAGCACCGTTGATTGGGAATGCAAATATAACGCTTTTTCTGTTATCCGCAAATATTTCTGCCCTAAAACGGTTGGAAAAACTTTGGAATATGATGACAGGCTGGCTGAATATTCCTTATAATTAAGTAAATTTGTAGGCTGGTGTGTTGAAAAACGTGGCTGGCTGGTTCGGTTATAGAGTCCGCCAAAGCGATATACACGGTCACTGAGCTTGTCGAAGTGACAATTGTGGAAGGATGTCGGTGAAGGACGCTTCGACAGGCTCAGCGACTGCAAATGCGGTGACTATAAGCTCGATGGCTGGATGTTTGGCAACAGTTGGCTCAGCGACCGAGAACAGAAATTGAAATAAATGATGCTAAAATGAATATGAGAAAGATAATGTCATTGATGGCTGCCGTGTGGGTGTCCGCGGCGGTGGCTGTGGCGCAGGAGTCGCCTATCAGGTTCGCGTTCCTGACTGATCTGCATTATTCGGCCGGTAGCGGCTCCGTAAAGGACCTCAGCCGTTGTGTCAAGGATGTCAACACATTGGAGGAGCTGGATTTCGTCCTGATCGGGGGCGATCTGACGGACTTCGGGACTGACGAGGAGATCGCGGCGGTGAAGCAGATGTTGGACTCGCTCAGGTACAAGTACTATGTCGTGGCTGGAAACCATGACGCCAAATGGTCGGAGAGTGGATGCAACACTTTCCTGAAGGTGTTCGGGTACGAAAACTACGAGTTTGAGTGCAAGGGTTGGCGGTTCATCGGCTGCAACTGCGGGCCGGATATGAGGATGGCTCCCGCGCTGATTCCTCAGGAGAGTATGGAATGGCTCAAAGGCCTCAAGCCGGGAAAGAAGACGATATTCATAAACCATTACCCGCAGGACACATCGGTGCTCAACTATTTTGATGTGACGCGTGAGCTCAAGAGGATCGGCACTCGGTTCGAGATTGGAGGACACTGGCACAGGAATGTGGCGCTGGATTATGACGGTCTGCCGGGCGTTCTTGACCGCTCGACTCTGACGGCCGGAAGGCAGCCGGGCTACAATGTGTTCACAATCCAGAACGACAGTGTGACCGTCTCTGAAAGAAGACTTTATGGATCCACGACTGTGCAGATGGAGCCTTGGTACACGAGGAAACTGACAGAGGTGAAGGACACCGTGACATACGATGCCGACGGCCTGCCGGCATCATACCCGTGGATGCGCTACGATGTCAATGGCGACAGCCCTGTCAAGGAGGTCTGGAAGCTGAAGGATGACAGCAATATAGTCGCTGGCTTCGCAAGAAATGGAAACCGCGCCTGGTACACCACCGCTTCCGGCAATGTGCGCTGCATAAGCGTCAAGGACGGCAAGCGAATATGGACGAAGAAGTTTCCGGGCAAGATATTCTCGACTCCGGCCGTGCAGGGAAAATACCTTGTCTTCGGCTGCACCGACGGCAACATCTATGCGCTGAACGCCAAAAACGGAAGGATGATCTGGAAATATGCCGCAAGGAAATCCGTGCTGGGCAGTCCTGTGATATTCAATGACAGGGTTTATGTCGGCGCTTCGGACGGTTGCTTCAGGGCCCTTGACTTGAAGACCGGAAAGGCTGTGTGGACATATTCAGACGTGCAGGGATTCGTTGAGTGCCGCGCCTATGTCGATCGGGATCAGGTTGTGTTCGGCACTTGGGGAAACAGACTTTATTCGCTTGATCCTCAGACTGGTGCGCTCCAATGGGAGTGGAAATGCGAGAAGCCTTCGAGGATGTACTCCCCGGCGGCCGTGTGGCCAGTCAAGGCATCAGGGAAGATATTCATAGCTGTTCCGGACAGGAGGCTTTATGCGCTTGACGCGGCGACCGGAAAGGAACTCCGTCATTATGAGAAGTCTGCTCGTGAGGCGGTAGGTGTCTCGCCGGACGGGAAGAAGGTCTATTGCAAATCTATGTGGCACACAATTACTTCCGTGGATGCGGCGAGCCTTGAGGTGGATTGGTGCGCTGAGACTGGGGCTGGGTACGAGATTTCGCCGACTTCGATCGTCCGCATTGGAAATGAGGTGATTATGCCGACAGACAAGGGCAACATAATTGGCTTTGGCGCTGAGGACGGCAGCAGGCTTTGGGCCCGCAAGATCTCCATCGCGCTTGTGAATCCGATGGAGGTCTGGAGCGAAGGGGAAGTGACTTACATTCTCGCCTCCACAATGGACGGAACAGTGACATTGCTGCGCAGATAGCGGCTCAGGATGAAGTGACCATAATAAAGTGAATAGTTATATTATCGAATATGAAAAAAACACTACTGATTCTGGCGGCAGCCTTAGCCGCGACCCCGCTTTTTGCGGGCAAGAACGACAAGATGGAGCCGTGGCAGGATCCTAACGTGTTCGAGGAGAACCGCCTGCCGATGGCCGCCACCTTTGTCACCGACCAGCAGAAGACCCTGACTCTGAACGGAGTCTGGAAGTTCAAATGGAACGAGACCATCGAGGGTCGCACAAAAGGCTTCGAGGCCGTGGACTACAACGACACGGACTGGGGCACGATCCCGGTCCCTGGAATGTGGGAGCTGAACGGGTACAACGACCCGATCTACCTTAACGTCGGCTTCGCCTGGAGGGGGCACTACGAGAACAATCCTCCGTACCCTCCGACTGAGCACAACTACGTCGGTCAGTATCGCCGCATGTTCAACGTTGACAAGTCGTGGATCGGGAAACAGATCTGCCTCTGCATCGGCTCAGCCACCTCCAACGTCCGTGTCTGGGTCAACGGAAAGATGGTCGGCTACAGCGAGGACAGCAAGCTGGAGGCCCGCTTCGACCTGACCAAGTACGTCAAGGCAGGCGAGAACCTCATCGCCCTTGAGATCTTCCGCTGGTGCGACGGCTCGTATCTTGAGGACCAGGACTTCTGGAGGCTCAGCGGAATAGCCCGCGGGGTCTATGTCTATACCCGCGAGAGGGAGCGCATCGAGGATGTGAACATCATCGCCGGGATGGACGGGAACTTCACTGTCAACGCGAAGGTCACCAAGGGCGTGAGGAACGTCCGTGTCGCCGTCATCGACAGGAACGGCAACCAGGTGGCTTACAGGGAGGCGACTCCGGTAAAAGGGGAGGCCATCCTGAATGGAATGGTTCAGAATCCTGATCTCTGGAGCGCTGAGATCCCGAACCTCTACACTTTGAAAGTGACGGCCTCCGACAGGAAGAACGTTGTGGAAAGCACGTCCATCGACTTCGGATTCAGAACTGTTGAGATCAAGAACAGCCAGCTGCTTGTCAACGGCCAGCCTGTCCTCATCAAGGGCGCGAATCGCCACGAGATGAACGCCGACAAGGGCTATGTCGTCTCCGAGGAGGACATGATCAACGACATCCGCATAATGAAGGAACTGAATATGAACGCAGTGCGCACCTGCCACTATCCGAATGACCCGCGCTGGTACGCACTCTGCGACAAGTACGGCCTCTATGTGGTGGACGAGGGCAACATCGAGTCCCACGGAATGGGGTACGGCGACAAGACCCTCGCTCAGAGAACGGATTACAAGGCCGCTCACCTCATCCGTGACCAGAGGATGGTACGCAGAGACTTCAACCACCCTTCGGTTATCATCTGGAGCCTTGGCAACGAGGCCGGATTCGGCGATAATTTCGTCGCCTGCTACGACTGGCTCAAAGCTAATGATCCTACCAGACCGGTTCAGTACGAAAGAGCCGAGAAGGCCAGTCAGAACGACATCATCTGCCCGATGTATGCCTCTCCGAAGTGGTGTGAGGATTTCGCAAAAGGAAACCCTGACAGACCGCTGATACAGTGCGAATATGCCCACGCGATGGGCAACTCGATGGGCAATTTCAAGGAATATTGGGACCTCATCCGCAAGTATCCTAACTATCAGGGCGGCTTCATTTGGGACTTCGTGGATCAGGCGCTCCGCTGGCCTTCCAACGAGGGCGGCACAGACCACATCTTCGCCTTCGGGGGTGATTTCAATGAATATGATCCTTCGGACGGCTCGTTCAACTGCAACGGCGTCATCGCCGCCGACAGGACCCTGCACCCTCACGCCTACGAGGTCCGCTACCAGCACAGGAATATTCATACATCTCTCGCAGGCCAGGGCCGCGTGAACGTTTACAATGAATATTTCTTCAAGGATCTGAGCCAGTACCGGATGCTCTGGAATATTTCCATTGACGGTGAGGCCGTGTCCTCGGGAGTCGTTGAGAACCTGAACATCGCCCCGCAGAAGACCGAGACTGTGGACCTTGGCTTCAAGACCATCCCTCAGGCCGACGCTGACATATTCCTGAACGTTTCGTACGTTCTCAAGACCGCCGACGGTGTGCTTCCGGCCGGAACCGAGGTTGCTTATGACCAGATTATGCTTAGGGAAAAGTCAGGTGCCGCCTTCGCCGCCGGATCCGCTTCAGTTAGCGGCAAGTCATTGGCTCACAGCGAGACCGCCGACGCTTATGTGTTCTCCGGCTCCTTCGCTTTCGCCGGCACGCAGGCTGACCGTGTCGGCGACTGGACCGCTACGTTCGACAAGGCCACAGGATTCCTCACCGGTTACACCGTGAACGGTGTCCAGATGCTGTCCGAGCCGTTGACTCCGGAGTTCGCCCGCGCACCTAACGAGAACGATATGGGTGCGAAGACGATCCGCGAGATGTACAACACCTGGCGTTATCCTGTCTATAAACTGAAATCCGGTTCGCTTGTTGTTGACAAGGCGACCGATGGTGTCGGCCTTATGGCTTTGTCCGCTGAATATGAACCAATAGCCGGCGGGGCGGCCACCGTGAGGATGTTCTACGAGATATTCCCTGACGGAAGCATCAAGGCGACAGAGACGATGAAGGAAGCCGGCGGTCTGGCCAAGGCTCCGGCTCTTATGCGTTTCGGAATGAAGTTCGCGATGCCAGGTCGTTTCTCCACCGTGGATTTCTACGGCAAGGGCCCTTGGGAGAACTACTCCGACAGGAACTCCGCCGCCGTTGTCGGCCGTTATGTGCAGAGTGTCAACGACCAGTACCACTACGGCTATGTCCGCACTCAGGAGTCCGGCACGAAGACCGGCCTGAGATATTTCCGTCTCCTTGACTCAAACGGCACCGGCCTTGAGGTCACCGCTGACGAGAGGTTCTCCGCCTCCGCCCTTCCGTTCTCGATGAGGGATCTGGACTGCCTTGAGAACGGTACTCCGAAGCGTGCCAACAAGACCAACACCCAGAACGGCGAGGCCCGCCATTCCCTGAACCTTAAGGCCAAGGCGCACGAGAACGACCGCGCCAACGGCACGACATACGTCAACTTCGACCTCAGGCAGATGGGTGTGGGTGGCATTAATTCCTGGGGGACAATTCCTCTGGACCAGTACCTCATCCCGGCCACCGAGCGTGAGTTCGGATTCGTCATCCGCCCGGTGGGCAACTAGAATCTGTCGTGGCGTTTAACGCCTTGAATATGAGCGTAAAACATTCTGTCCTGGTGCCGTAACAGGTACCAGGACAGTATGTTTTTGCATGAAGACCAGGCGGTTATCCGCCATGCCGGCTTTTACCATTGGTCACTTCGACAGGCTCAGTGACCATGCTAATTGCGGTCGCTGAGCTTGTCGAAGCGCCTCCACCGTTTCAGAAGCGGGAAATACTGCCGCATCTGATCCTTGTACTGTTCCCGGGTGATTGGCTCAGGAATATGCTTGTTCACCTCATCGACAAACCGCGAGCAGTGATCTATCATCTCGTCCATCGTGCAGTCCTGGAGGAACTTGCCGTCCTTATAGCAGTACTGGCAGTAGTCAAAGCTCACGCTTCCGTCAGCGTTGGTCCCGCAGTCCTCTTTCCTTGTCAGCGGCATCCCGCAACTCTGGCAGAACTGCGGAAGCTGCTCCTCGTTGAAATCCTTCTCCTTCGCCGGGAACGTGGCCTCGAACGCCTCGAAATCCTCAGGATTCCCGTCAGCGACATAATAACCTTTCGGAGTCATATAAGTGCCCTCGACTCCGTCCAGATAGCCTGGGATGAGCTCCTTAGCGAGGAAATAAGGCACCTCGCTGTCCTTTGGCTCTCCGTGGTAGTGGATCTTCAAAGTGCTGGCGACAACAAACCCCGCGTGCTTGTAGAAACCTATCTTTCCCTCCATACAAAGCACCCCGATGCCCATCTCACGGGCCTTCTCCATTGAATATGTCAGGAGTTTGAGCCCGTAGCCTTTGCGTTTATATTCAGGAAGGATGCTGATCGGCCCGAATGTCCAGGCCGGCAGTATGCCGCCGTCCTCGCGGACGATGGTGGCCTTGGAGTACATCACGTGCCCGATGATCTTCCCGCCCTCCTCCATCACGAAGTCGAGCTCGGGGATGAAGTCCGGGTTCTCACGGTACTTGTGAAGCACGTAATGCTCTGTGCAGCCCGGTCTGTAAGTATTCCAGAATGCCTCTCTGGTGAGGTTCTCTACCTCTCGGTAGTCTTTGGGTTGTTCAATTCTGATGTTCATTTCTATTTTATTTTTTTGCTTTTTATGAATATGACCGCATTGAGGATCTGGCAAGCTGCGAATATTCCGTAGGCAACCGACAACCCGCTGAATCCCCAGATGTAGAACTCCACAAGGATCCATATCATCAGGATCAGACCACAGAACAGACCGCTCAATGCGTCATATTCACTATTATTATGAATTAGGTAGATAGAAACCATATTTGTGATTCCGTTGACGGTCAGCAGCGCGAACGCAGACCAGATGAAGTTTCCGAACATAAAGGAGAGGAACGGAAACGCTTCCCTGAGTTGGGAAAGCAGCGGATCCATCTGGAATGTCACCCCGCTCGGGTCGTAGATCATCATTCCGAATCCGACAACAGCTCCGAGCGCGATGAAATATGCCCAGAACAGTTGTATGCCACGAACAATCTTTGTTTTCATAATGCCGTTTGAGAAGCTGTTTTGAATTGTTTGAAATGTTCTTTGAGGTGAAAAATCTTCATTTTCTTCCCGCTTCTTCAGTCAGATAGCACCGCTATCTTCCTTGGAAGAAGCGGTCGAAACTGAAGTTTTTCACTCTCAAACCTTCAAACAAACAATTCAAAACAGCTTCTGATTTGTGAACCAATTTTCGGGTGCAAAGTTACTCCGGAACATCCATATTCGCGATGCCTGGATGTGGACAATCGTATGTTGTGAATATCTTGATATTCAATGATATTCGTGAACTGAATATGGACAACCCCCGAAAGTTACATTGGAACTTCCGAGGGTTGTATCATACAATGCGGAATCGAGATCCGATATTCGATTAGTATCTGTTGAGAGGGCGGCCGGCGGTCATATTGTGGACCTTGTGCCTTACGGTCTCAAGAACCTTGGCGTACTCCTCGGCTCCTTCCTGGGAGACACCATTGACAACATCGGCGTACTTGGCCACGGCGCTGAGAACGGTGTCGATCAGCTCGACGATCTCGGTCATGTCCTTCTCCACGAAACCTCTGGAAGTGATGGCCGGTGTGCCGACCCTGACTCCGGATGTCTTGAACGGAGAACGGGTGTCGAACGGAACCATATTCTTGTTGAGGGTGATCTCGGCCTTCTCCAGCTCCTTCTCGGCCATCCTTCCGGTCACGTCAGGGAACTTGGTCCTGAGGTCGATCAGCATCAGATGGTTGTCGGTGCCGCCGGAAACGACCTTGTAGCCTCTTGCAACGAACTCCTCGGCCATCTTCTTGGCGTTGGCCATAACCTGCTTCTGATATTCCACATATTCAGGCTGCATCGCCTCGTAGAAAGCGACAGCCTTGGCGGCGATCACGTGCTCAAGAGGTCCGCCCTGAACTCCAGGGAACACGCTTGAGTTGAGGATCGCGCTCATCTTCTTGATCTCGCCCT
>OCLL01000413.1_pt1 | contig 10146 bp, 10 predicted proteins | sample 1538931 | NCBI WGS metagenome assembly OCLL01 (sample SAMN03418270, study PRJEB22391) | human gut metagenome | biome: human-gut; feature: organic feature; material: feces | host: Homo sapiens | place: Tanzania | collected 2013-01 | reverse complement strand
GAACCAAGGACCAGAAGCTTCAGGACATTCACCATCGACTGGATCATCTCTACCTTGTAGATGTGCTGATGGCGCACTATATCACGAATCATGTGAAAGATATCAAGGGCAGATTTCTGCTTGTCATCCGATAACTGATACACCACATCTGCCGTAATCTCCTCATCCACCAGGATACACTCCGCCTCAAAATCCCCCGACATCCTGGAAAAAGCAATGACATGCTTGGGCGAGACGACCAGCAATTCACCTGTCGAAAGCGTCCTGTCGGAATCATTGGCTTCAGTACTTTGCTGAAGTACACCCATATTGATGTTTCCCCTGGTCACCAACACGAGTTTCGTGAACAGGGTGCGCTCTTGAGCCATCTCTATAAAATCCTTTTCGCATAGATCGTCTATATAAATATGTGCGGCATAAGCCCCAAAGATACTTTCAAGATGGTGTCGAGCGGCAAACTCTTTTAAATTGTAAACTTGTTGCTGCTTCATAAAGACCCAAATTTTTAGTTGAGGGCAAATTTACAACATATTTTTGAAAAATGCAAGAAAAGTATGGATAAAAAATGTGAAGAACTTTTAGAAGATTCAGTTATCAACAAACGTTATCCCAGCAAAACAAAACTGATTATCAGACACTTATACTTCTTTTCCACAGTTATCAACACCCCTGTGGAAAACGTTATCAAGACTTATGTGGAAAAATGTGGAAAAGTTTGGCGCACAAAAAAGACACTAACTAAAAAGTTAGTGTCTCAATGTAGCGGGAGGGGGCCACGATCCCTCGACCTCCGGATTATGAATCCGACGCTCTAACCAGCTGAGCTATCCCGCCATCCTTACAAGTCATTTCTGAATTGCGGGTGCAAAGGTACAACAATTATTTGGTTCCACCAAATTTTTTCGGAGAAATTTTCGAAAAAAGTTTGATTTTTCTTTTTTTGCTCAAATTCCGACCTATTTACACCTATTATATATATAAAAAAAGCGAAAAAGAAAGGATTTCTAATTTTTTTGTGTAACTTTGCAGGCTGAAACGATAGCTGTTTACCTCGAAATGGTGAGAAAACAGCTTACTAGAAAAAAAGAAATGCTTAGAATTAAGAAATTAGACATATTTATAGCCAAGCAATTTGGACTTCTCTTCATGGGAACCTTCTTCATCTGCCAGTTTGTGCTGATGATGCAGTTCCTATGGCGATATATCGACGACCTCATCGGAAAGGGAATCTCGATGGATGTGATGGCGCAGTTCTTCTGGTATATGGGCCTGATGCTCGTGCCGCAGGCTTTGCCACTTGCCATCCTTCTCTCCTCACTGATGACTTTCGGTAATCTCGGCGAAAGTTCGGAGCTCACAGCCATCAAGGCTGCCGGCATCTCTCTGATGCAGGCTTTCCGCTCACTCATCGTCATCACCGTCATCATCATGTTCGGATCCTTCTATTTCCAGAACAATGTAGGTCCTCACTCCAACCAGAAGCTGGCACAACTCCTCATATCCATGAAGCAGAAGAGTCCGGAACTGGAAATCCCGGAAGGCATCTTCTACGATGGAATCCCGAGCTGCAACCTCTATGTGCAGAAGAAGGACCTGAATACAGGAAAGCTCTACGGCATCATGATCTATCGAATGACCGACAGTTACGAAGATGCCGCCATCATCCTTGCCGACTCGGGAATGCTGCAAAGTACAGCTGAGAAGAAGCACCTCGTGCTGAGTCTTTACAGCGGAGAATGGTTTGAGAATATGAAGAGCAGTGAATTCGGCAACAGCGCTGCCGTACCATACAGAAGAGAGTCCTTCGTCTCCAAGAAGATCGTGCTCGACTTTGATGCCGACTTCAACCTTACCGATGCCTCGTCGCTTGCCAACAATGCGAAGGGAAAGGGGCTATCAGAGATTTTCCACGCCATCGACTCCATCAACGGACTGTACGATTCCATAGGAAAGAACTATCTCTCGGAAGCCAATGCCCGATTCTACCGCACGGCGCAGGTAAACAAGGCTGATTCGCTGAAGGAAATCAAGAAGGGACAGACGGAGAATTTCGACACCTTATATAATAAACTCTCGAACGACAGGAAACTCCGGGCACTCAATGATGCACAGATGACGGCACAACAGGAACTCACAGACCTTAATTTCAAGGCTATGGTTACGAGCGATGCCGACTACATCATCAGACAGCACAAGATAGAAGCAATCAAAAAGTTCACGCTGGCACTCTCCTGCCTGATTTTCTTCTTCATCGGAGCCCCATTGGGTGCCATCATCCGAAAGGGTGGATTGGGATTCCCGGTCATCATCTCCGTATTCGTGTTCATCATCTTCTACATCCTCGACAACACGGGCTACCGAATGTCGAGATTGGGAACCTGGACCATCTGGTTCGGCCAGGGACTGGCTCCAGCCGTACTGGCACCAATCGCCGTATTCGTCACCTATAAGGCAACCAACGACTCAACGGTGTTCAATATGGAGATGTACAAGATGTTCTTCATGAAACTGCTTGGTCTCCGTATCAAACGCCATGTCTTCGGCAAGGAGGTCATCATCGAAGAGCCGAAATATGCAGAAGATGCACAGCGATTGGAAAAGCTCAACAGTGATATCTATATATATAATAAGGTACACGAGCTGAAGAAACTTCCAAACTTCATCAATGTGTTCTTCAAATACCAGCCCGACAACGAGATTGAGCGCATCAGCGATGAGCTTGAAAACGTGATAGAGGATCTGACCAATACCAAGAACAAGGTCATCCTTCACAATCTCAACCTCTACCCTATCCTCGCTACGAAGGCTCATACCCGCCCATTCGAACGCCAGTGGCTCAACATCCTCGCAGCCATCATCGTACCTGTGGGCATCGTACTCTACCTGAGAATGTGGCGATTCAGAATCCGGCTCTACCGTGATCTGAACACCATCAAGCAGAGTAATGCAAACATCATTAGTCAGATAAAAGAAATGTAACTATAAAAAGTATCAAACAAATGGCAGATATCAAACTCAATAGCATCGAAGATGCAGTAAAGGACTTCCAGGAAGGTAAGTTTGTCATCGTTGTAGATGACGAAGATCGCGAAAACGAGGGCGACCTCATCATCGCCGCAGAGAAAATCGACGCAGAGAAGGTAAACTTCATGCTCAAGAACGCAAGAGGTGTGCTCTGCGCCCCTATTACCCTGAGCCGATGTGAGGAACTCGACTTGCCTCACCAGGTATCAGACAACACATCCATGCTCGGCACCCCATTCACCATCACCGTGGACAAGCTAGAGGGATGTACTACCGGTGTTTCAGCCCACGACCGTGCTGAGACCATCAAGGCACTCGCAGATCCGGCATCTACGCCACAGACATTCGGTCGCCCTGGCCACATCAATCCTCTCTATGCCCAGGACAACGGCGTATTGAGAAGAAGCGGACATACCGAGGCTGCTATCGACCTCTGCAGAATGGCAGGACTCTATCCTGCAGGCGCCCTTATGGAGATCATGAACGAAGACGGAACTATGGCACGCCTTCCACAGTTGATGGAGATGGCAAAGGAATGGAACCTCAAGATCATCTCTATCAAGGACATGATAGAATACCGTCTCAAGAAGGAATCGCTCATTGAGGTGGGCGAAGAGGTAGATATGCCTACAGAATACGGACACTTCCGTCTGATTCCTTTCCGCCAGGCTAGCAACGGACTTGAGCACATGGCACTCATCAAGGGTGAATGGAAGGAAGACGAGCCTATTATGGTTCGTGTTCATTCATCTTGCGCCACAGGCGATATTCTCGGAAGCAAGCGATGCGACTGCGGACAGCAGTTGCACAAGGCGATGCAAATGATAGAGAAAGCCGGCAAGGGTGTAGTCATCTACATGCAGCAGGAAGGCCGAGGCATCGGATTGATGAACAAGATTGCAGCCTACAAGTTGCAGGAAGAGGGATACGATACCGTAGATGCCAACGTGCACCTCGGCTTCAAGCCAGATGAGCGCGACTACGGATGCGGTGCGCAGATGCTCCGCCACCTCGGTGTGCACAAGATGCGCCTGCTCACCAACAACCCTGTAAAGCGTGTTGGTTTGGAGGCTTACGGACTCGAAATCACAGAGAATGTGCCAATCGAAGTAGTACCAAATGAGTACAACGAGCGCTATCTCAAGACCAAGAGAGACCGCATGGGGCACACTTTGCACCTCGGATAATGTAAATTATGTTATTATTTTGCATCAAACCGCGAAATAATGAATGATTTTCTTCCGGAAAAGAAATAAAATGCTTAATTTTGCACTCGATTAATTAACAATAAAATAGAATTATGGCACAATTATCTGATCGTCTTAACAGATTGGCACCATCAGCAACGCTGGCGATGTCACAGAAGAGTAGTGAAATGAAAGCTCAGGGTATCGATGTAATCAACATGAGTGTAGGTGAACCAGACTTCAACACGCCTGACAATATCAAGGAGGCAGCAAAGAAGGCTATTGATGAGAACTTCTCACGTTACTCACCAGTTCCTGGTTATCCTGACTTGCGAAAAGCTATTGTTGCCAAATTGAAAAATGAAAACGGACTTGACTACACAGTCAACGAGGTAATCGTAGGCACCGGTGGCAAGCAGTGCGTGTGCAACGCTGTACTGGCACTCGTAAACCCTGGCGACGAGGTAATCATCCCTGCACCATATTGGGTAAGCTACCCACAGATGGTGAAATTGGCAGGCGGTACTCCAGTCATCGTGAACGCAGGTTTCGACCAGGACTTCAAAATGACTGCCGAGCAACTTGAGAACGCAATCACCGAGAAGACCAAGATGCTCATACTCTGTTCACCAAGCAACCCTACCGGAAGTGTATATTCCAAGGAGGAGCTGACAGCATTGGCAGAGGTTCTGAAGAAGCATCCAGAGGTATTCGTATTGGCAGACGAGATCTACGAACACATCAACTATATCGGCAAGCACCACAGCATCGCTCAGGAACCAGGCATGAAGGAGCAGGTGATCATCGCCAATGGTGTATCCAAGGCATACGCCATGACAGGATGGAGAATCGGTTTCCTCGCAGGACCTGAGTGGATCATCAAGGGATGCAACAAGTTGCAGGGTCAATATACGAGCGGCACCTGCTCTGTAAGCCAGAAGGCAGCAGAAGCAGCCTACACACTCGACCAGGGTGCTGTAGAGGAGATGCGCGTAGCTTTCGAGCGTCGCCGCAACCTCATCGTGAAGCTCGCCAAGGAGGTACCAGGACTTGAGGTCAACATGCCACAGGGTGCCTTCTATCTCTTCCCTAAGTGCAACAGCTACTTCGGCAAGAGCAATGGTGAGAAGACCATCAACAACTCAACAGATTTCGCAATGTACCTCCTGGAGGAGGCTCACGTAGCTACAGTAGGTGGAGATGCCTTCGGTGATCCAGACTGCTTCCGCATGAGCTATGCCACAAGCGACGAAAACATCGTAGAGGCAATCCGCCGCATCAAGGAAGCTTTGAGCAAATTGAAATAAAAATAGGGAAAAACAGTCCTAAAAAGGTCAACTTTGTAAGAAAAAAGCGAGATATTGGTAAAAAATGAGCCAATATCTCGTTAAAACTTCTTAATTAGGGCGTTAGTTTCTCAATATTTATTATCTTTGCCAAAGGAATTTGGATAACCTAAGCGTGTTTCTTCAAGACAACACAAACTAGGCATACAAAACAACTAAAATAAAGCGAGAAATAAATAAGAAATATTAATAATTTATTAACTAATAATTTAAAAAAGTAAAAATTATGGCAACTACAAAACAAGCAGCCCCAGCTAAGAAGTCTGAGGGCTTTCAGGGAGTAAGAGGCGCATTCTGGATCATCGTGGTATGTGCTATCATCGCATTCACATTGTTCTTCACATGGTTCGGTAACGACATGCACTTCCAGGATCCAGGTATCCAGGATCACCCAGCAGACATTTGGGGTACAATTTACAAGGGTGGTGTAATCGTACCAGTTATCCACACATTGTTGCTCACAGTGTTGGCTATGACTATCGAGCGTTGGTTGGCTCTTAAGACCGCTACAGGTACAGGTGCTCTTCCTAAGTTCGTAGCAAACATCAAGTCTGCATTGAACGCTAACGATTTCGCTAAGGCTGAGCAGCTCTGCAACAAGCAGCGCGGTACAGTTGCTAACGTAGTATTGGCTTCTTTGAACGCTTACAAGTCTATGGAGTCTGGTGCTAACGCATCTTTGAAGAAGGCTCAGAAGGTAGCTAAGATCCAGCAGGCTCACGAGGAGGCAACTCAGTTGGAGATGCCAACTTTGACAATGAACTTGCCTATCATCGCTACAATCGTAACTCTCGGTACATTGACAGGTCTTCTCGGTACTGTAACCGGTATGATCAAGTCATTCCAGGCCATGGGTGAAGGTGGTGGCGCTGACTCAGCAGCACTTTCTGTAGGTATTTCTGAGGCGTTGATCAACACCGCATTCGGTATTTTGACATCTTGGTGTGCTGTAGTATCTTACAACACATTTACAAACAAGGTTGATAAGTTGACATACGCACTCGACGAGGTAGGTTACTCAATTGCTCAGACATACGAAGCTAACCACGCAGAAGAGGCTTAATTTTTGCTAACCCTTTAAAATTTTATCGCTATGGGTAAAGTAAAAATTAAGAAGAGTGACATCTGGATCGATATGACGCCTATGTCAGACGTTATGACCCTGCTGCTTACCTTCTTCATGCTCACCTCTACATTCGTAAAGAATGAGCCAGTGAAGGTAAATACACCAGGTTCTGTGTCTGAGATTAAGGTGCCTGAGAACGGTGTCTTGACCATCTTGGTAAGTCCTGAAAAGGACAAGGCCGGAAAACCAACCGGCGAGGGCCAAGTATTTATGAGTATTGATAATACCGATCAGTTGGGAGCAGCACTGAGCACAATGACAAGCAACTTCGGCGTGTCTTTGAGCCCTAAGCAGATTGAGACTTTCAAGAGCGAGGGTACATTCGGTGTTTCTATGAGTGACATGAGCACTTATCTGTCTATGAACGCTGCAAAGCGTCCACAGTATCTCCAGACTAAGGGTATTCCTCTCGACAGTATCAAGGGTGGCATGAGCGAGTTCCAGCAGTGGGTTGACGCTGCTCGTAACGCTAATGAAGACATCAAGATTGCCCTCAAGGCAGATGCTTCTACACCTTACAAGACAGTGAAGAGAGTGATGAACGAACTCCAGGACATGGATGAGAGTCATTACTATATGATTACACAGTTAAAACAACAGGGGGACGAATAAATGGCAAAGAAAGAAAGCAAACAAAAGAAAATGAATGTCCGCGTAGACTTTACGCCTATGGTGGATATGCTCATGCTTCTTATCACGTTCTTCATGCTGTGTACATCTTTGAGCAAACCTCAGACTATGGAGCTGACTATGCCAAGTAATGACGAGAATACTCAAGATGACCAGAAGAACGAAGCGAAAGCTTCTGAGACTGTTACCCTCTACGTAGCAGCTGATAACAAGATTTATTATGGTGCTGGTATCCCTAACTACAACGATCCTACATGGATCAAGGAGACAACATGGGGCAGCCAGGGTATCCGTAAGGTCTTGAGAGAGCACGCTACAGAGAACGGCACACGTCCTGTAGAGAGAATTTCGCTCGCTGTTAAGGAGTTAAACATGGATCGTCAGAAGAATCCTAAGCAGTATCCTGATAGCATCTATCAGAAGAAGCTCAGCGATTTGAAGGCTGGTAACTTGAAGGATGGTAAGATTCCAACTCTGACCATCGTCATCAAGCCAACCGACAACGCTTCTTACAAGAATATGGTTGACGCTCTCGACGAAATGCAGATTTCAAACATTGGTACTTACGTCATCGATAAGATTAACGCAGACGATGAGAAGCTTCTCGAGTCTAGACACGTTAAGATGTAAGATGAGTAACAAACAATTTTAAACAAGAAAGAAATGGCAAAAATAGATCTTTACGATCCTAAATGGGTCGAAATGGTTTTCGCCGGAAAGAACAAGGAGTATGGTGCATACCAGCTCCGTAAGGGTACTTCCGGTCGAAACATCAAGTCTCTTCTGATCTTGGTCATTGCTGCAGCTCTCGTGGGTGGATTCTTGGCTTGGAAAGTTATCGAACAGAAACAAGCTGAAGAACAGCAGGCATATATGGAAGCTATGGAGTTGGCTAAACTCCAGCAGCAGGCTAAGAAGGAAGAAAAGAAGAAAGAGCCAGTGAAGCCAAAGATTGAACCTAAGAAGGAGATACCTGTGGCTCGCGAAACTCAGAAGTTTACTGCACCTGTCATCAAGAAGGATGAACTCGTAAAAGAGGAAAACCAGGTTAAGCAGATGGATAAACTGGACGAAAAGGTTGCTGTCGGTACAGAAAACAAGGAAGGTGTGAAGGACCGTACAGTGGAAGCAGTGAGAAGTGAGATTGCTGTAGCAGCTCCACCTCCACCACCAGCTCCAAAACCTGAGGTTGCAACTAAGGTCTTCGATGTTGTAGAGGAGATGCCTTCATTCCCTGGTGGACAAGGCGCTTTGATGCAGTATCTGGCTAGCAACATCAAGTATCCTGTCGTAGCACAGGAGAACGGCGTACAGGGTCGTGTTATCGTTTCATTCGTGGTAGAGCGTGATGGTTCTATATCTGATGTGAAGGTAGCTCGTTCCGTTGACCCTTCACTTGACCGTGAGGCACAGCGTGTCGTTAAGAGCATGCCTAGATGGTCTCCAGGTAAGCAGAATGGTTCTACTGTACGTGTTAAGTATACTGTACCAGTTGTATTTAGATTGCAGTAATAGAATGAAAAGAATATCTTATATTTATATAGGATTAACAGTACTATCAATGGCTTTCTTCTCGTCTTGTGGCGAGAAGAAAGCCAAAGATGGTAGAACTGATACTCCTACTTCAGGCACAATTGAGTTCGTGGCTGATGAGAGTTTGAGTCCTATCATTGACGAAGAAAGAAGTCAGTTTGAGTTCGAGTACCCAAAGGCCAAGCTCAAACCAAAATACACAGATGAAGTCACAGGACTTCAGATGATCAAGGATTTCAAGACAGCACTCCTCTTTACTACCCGTAATCTGAAGGATAGTGAGATTGCATACTTGAAGTCGAAGAGCAATGTGATTCCTTCCGTTTTCCCTATCGGATACGATGGTCTGGCATTCATTGTCAACAAGAGCAATAATGATACTTGCATCACAGTGAATGACATCAAGCGTGTTCTTACCGGAAAGGCGACCAAATGGAGTGATATTGTTCCTGGATCCAAGAGAGGTGATATCGAGGTCATTTTCGACAATACCCGCTCTGCAACCACCAACTTCGTGGTAGATTCTGTTCTCCACGGCGAAAAGATGGGAGCGAAGATTATGGCTGCCAAGACTAGTAAGCAGGTCATCGACTTCGTTGACCAGAATCCAGGTTCTATCGGTGTAATCGGATCAAATTGGTTGAACGACAGACGCGATTCCACCAACACAACCTTTAAGAAGAATATTCATGTAATGCAGGTATCCATCAAGGAGAAAGCTACCCCTATGAACAGCTGGAAACCTTACCAGGCATACCTGTTGGATGGAAGATATCCATTCGTTAGAACTATATACGCTATCGTGGTTGACCCTCATAAGGCTTTGCCTTGGAGCTTTGCCAACTACATTTCCAATCCTAAGGGACAGCTTATCCTCTTCAAGACAGGCTTGCTTCCTTACAGAGGTGATATTACGATTAAGACAGTTAATGTTAAACGTTAAAAGTTTAGATAGAAAGTAGAATTATGAAAGCAGTTAAATATTTAGTAGCAGGTTTGCTCGTCATGGGTTTGGCAGCTCCTGCAATGGCTCAGGACGTTAATTACAAGGATGCCCTAAAGCCAATAGAAGCAACATTGAAGGCTGGTAACGTAGATGCCAAGGCTTTTGCCAAGGTTATCAAGGAGTATCAGAAGGAGTACAAAAAGGATCCTAAGGCACTCGTTGCTTTGGGTAATGCTCTCGTCATCAACAAGGACTACACCAATGCCTTGGCTGTAGCTGATGCTGTCATCGCAAAGTACAAGAGTTGTGGTGATGCTTATATCCTCAAGGGCGATATCTACGCTAGTTAGCCTT
>OCLL01000408.1_pt1 | contig 10168 bp, 4 predicted proteins | sample 1538931 | NCBI WGS metagenome assembly OCLL01 (sample SAMN03418270, study PRJEB22391) | human gut metagenome | biome: human-gut; feature: organic feature; material: feces | host: Homo sapiens | place: Tanzania | collected 2013-01 | reverse complement strand
ACCACCTCCGCTTCGAGCACATCCAGTTGCCTCGCCGTGCTCAGGCTGGCAAGCATATCACCCAGATGGCATACGCCAAGGCGGGCATCGTGACCCCTGAGATGGAGTACGTGGCTATCCGCGAGAACATGAACTGCCAAGAGCTGGGCATCGACACCCACATCACTCCTGAATACGTGCGCGATGAGATTGCCCGTGGACGTGCCGTGCTTCCTGCCAACATCAACCACCCGGAGAGTGAACCGATGATTATCGGACGCAACTTCCTCGTGAAGATCAATACCAATATCGGCAACTCTGCCACTACCTCCAGCATCGAGGAAGAGGTGGATAAGGCGGTATGGTCTTGCAAGTGGGGAGGCGATACATTGATGGACCTCTCTACCGGCGACAACATCCACGAAACCCGTGAATGGATTGTGCGCAACTGTCCTGTGCCAGTAGGAACCGTGCCTATCTACCAGGCTTTGGAGAAGGTAAACGGCAAGGTAGAGGATTTGAACTGGGAGGTGTTCCGTGATACCCTCATCGAGCAGTGCGAGCAGGGTGTTGACTACTTCACCATCCATGCCGGCATCCGTCGCCACAACGTACATCTCGCCGACAGCCGTCTCTGCGGTATCGTGAGCCGTGGCGGTAGTATCATGAGCAAGTGGTGTCTCTACCACGACCAGGAGAGCTTCCTCTATGAGCACTTCGACGACATCTGCGACATCGTGGCACAGTATGACGTAGCCCTCTCTTTGGGTGATGGTTTGCGCCCTGGCTGTATTGCCGATGCCAACGATGCAGCCCAGTTTGCCGAGTTGGATACCATGGGCGAGCTTGTTACCCGTGCCTGGGACAAGAACGTACAGGCATTCATCGAGGGTCCTGGTCACGTGCCATTGCAGAAGATCAAGGAGAATATGGAGCGCCAGCTCGACCACTGTCACGAGGCACCATTCTACACCCTCGGCCCATTGGTTACCGATATCGCTCCAGGTTACGACCACATCACTTCAGCCATCGGTGGCGCCCAGATAGCATGGCTCGGCACCGCCATGCTCTGCTATGTAACACCAAAGGAGCACCTCGCCTTGCCTAACAAGGAAGATGTGCGCACAGGTGTGGTAACCTATAAGATTGCCGCTCATGCAGCCGACTTGGCTAAGGGTCATCCAGGTGCAACCATCCGCGACAACGCCCTCTCCAAGGCACGTTTCGAGTTCCGCTGGAGAGACCAGTTCCACCTCTCACTCGACCCAGAGCTCGCCTTGAAGTATTTCGAGGAGGCAGGTCATACAGACGGAGAGTACTGCACCATGTGTGGTCCAAACTTCTGCGCAGCCAAGTTGACACACGATTTGAGAAAGTTTAAGAAGTAAAAAGGATAAATCTTGCAGGCTTTTCTGGGATTAAGAAGGAAAGGCTTGCAGGATTTCTAACAGGATTACAAAGAAAATGTTTTCAGACGAATTAAAGAATATCAGTTGGGAGGAGACCACGGAGCGCATTGCTCGAATGACCGATAACGATGTGCGTCGTGCCCTTGCCAAGGACCATTGCGATGTAAACGACTTCATGGCGCTGCTTTCACCTGCAGCCGAGCCATACCTGGAGGTGATGGCGCGTCTTTCCCGCAAATATACCGAGGAGCGCTTCGGCAAGACCATGTCGATGTTCATTCCTCTCTACATCACCAATGCCTGCTCCAACTCCTGCGTGTATTGCGGTTTCCATCGTGAGAATCCGATGGCACGCACCATCCTCACCCCAGAGCAGATTGAGAACGAGTACAAGGCTATCAAGCAGTTGGCTCCCTTCGAGAACATCCTTCTCGTAACGGGTGAGCACCCAGCCAAGGCAGGCGTTCCTTATCTCGCCAAGGCCATCGACATTGCCAAGAAGTATTTCTCTAACGTGAAGATTGAGGTGATGCCGCTCTCTACAGAGGATTACAAGACCCTCGCCGACCATGGTATGAACGGCGTGATCTGTTTCCAGGAAACCTATCATCGTGACAACTACAAGCTCTACCACCCACGTGGCATGAAGAGCAAGTTTGAGTGGCGCTGCGATGGTTTCGACCGCATGGGTATGGCAGGCGTTCACTCCATCGGCATGGGTGTGCTCATCGGCTTGGAGAAGGAGTGGCGCACGGATGTAACCATGATGGCTTACCACCTGCGCTATCTGCAGAAGCACTACTGGAAGACCAAGTACAGCGTAAACTTCCCTCGTATGCGCCCTGCACAGAACGAAGGTTTCCAGCCAAACTGCTTCATGACCGATAAGCAGTTGGCACAGGCTACTTTCGCCATGCGTATCTTCGACCACGATGTAGATATCTCCTACTCTACCCGTGAGCCAGCCTACATCCGTGACAACATGGCAACACTGGGAGTCACCACCATGTCGGCTGAATCAAAGGTAAATCCTGGTGGTTACCATACTTACCCTCAGGCATTGGAGCAGTTCAGCGTAAGCGATGAGCGTACCGCCAAGGTAATCAATGCGAGATTGAAGGAAATAGGCAGAGAGCCAGTATGGAAGGATTGGGATGCCTCATTTGATTTGTTTGGAAATGTAGCAAACGGATAAGATTAACATATAGATATAAAAAAAGCGCCTTGAATGATTTCAAGACGCTTTTTTTATATCTGTTTTTTAAAGGAAGATTCCTTATATCATGAATTGCTTAATATAATGAATAGTTTATTCCTTCAACCATCCCCCTATCAAGTCGATGATTTCCTGTCTGGTTGGCTCAGGGAACGACAGGATTCTGGTAAGATGTGAACCGCCATGACACATATATACATGCAGGTTCTTCTTGTTCTTGGTAAATGGCAAACCATAGATGCCCGATGCACCCCATGGGTCGATATCACCATAAATATATACCATCTTCGGATCGTTCCTGGTCAGGAAATCCACGGTATAATTGTAGAGCTTTGGCGAGAACTCCACATTCTCGGCACCCTTCGGCACCATCAGCTTCTTCAGATAACCCTTTGGCGACTTGATGCTCAGGTATCTCTTGAATGGCTTGGTATAATAGCCGTAATAGCCCAACTCCCTGGCAGCCTGCACATCAAACGAAGAGGTGGCATTGTAGTTGGTGAAATACTCCGGCTCACACATGTTGATCCAGTATTTGAACACCTGGTCGTCGGTGGCATCATTCGTAGGAATCTTCTTGAGATCCTCACCCCACTGCCAGAAGGCGAAGGCATACTCGAATACCGAGTAATCGAAAATCTCGGCGATAGGCGCATTGAAGCGATACTGCTTCTCGCTGCAATACTTCTCGAACATCGGCAGCAGCGCAGCCTTGCGCTTAAAGAGCAGCAGCTGGAAGTTGAGCACCTTCTGTCGGTTTTCCTTGGTAGAAACCTCCTCCTGCAGGAACTTCTCGTGTCTGCCATCCTCAACACCCTTGTTCAGCGGAGCCACGTATGGCACGGAGATATCCACATCGTTTGGGAAGTAAGCGCGATAGAACATCGTGGTCTGTCCGCCCTTGCTGATACCCGTGGCAATCCACTTGCCCTTGTACATCGCATGCAGGGTCTGGTTCACGTGGTGCAGATCGTAGAGCGAATTCTCTACGGTGAGGTAATCCCAGTTGCAAGGACTAGGCATCGACTTGTCGAAATAACGGTACTCCACGGTGATGATGTTGGTATCGAAAAGCTTAGAAAGTTCCTCGATGTATCCCTCGCGCAATGCATACTTGGCGTTATAGCCTTCAGTTACGAGCACGGTAGGACGGTCGAATCCTCTGTGGCAGAGTATCACTCGCTGTTCAAAACTGCCCTTGGAAGCATCCTTGGCATCCAGTTGCTGCTTGATATAGAACACATACTTTTCAGGGAAATGTGTACTTTTCAGCGTTTCCACGTCACTCACACCCGGCAGCGCTGCCAACAGCTTGCCCGCCTCTCCCAGTTCTGCCGCCAGCATCTGCAAAGGCAGAATAAAGAGCAGCAGCATCAATTTCATGAATCTCAATTTCATTTTCATTTTCGTCTCTCTTTTATATTTTCTCTTTTTAATGTTATGCAAAGGTAAGGATTTATTCTTGCCTGGCAAAGAGAAGTGCTACCTTTTTATATTATTTGCAGCAAATTTCGATTTTTTTCGGAGAAAAACAAGGCTAATCGAAATTTATTTTGTAATTTTGGCAACAAAACAAAAAACGAACCCTAGAAGATAGGAACAAGACGAAACGAATAGTAACAAAACGAATATGAACAAGACCAGACGATATACCCTGATTGCTGCCCTTGCCATCTTCGGCATTCTTTCAGCCATCTACACCATCAACCCCAACCGATGGCGCACGCAGCAGATGCTGGAAAGCAAGGGAAAGCATACCGGCAAGGACTTCATGCTCTCTTCGCTGAACGTGACTGCCATCGCACAGGATACCAAGAAGCTGATATGGATAGGCACATCAGCCGGAATCAACGTGTATAATGGTCACGACTATATCCAGTTCTTCCACGATTCGGAAGACAGCACCGCCCTGCCCGATGACTACATCAACGTATTGCACCGCGACAGGAAGGGACGGATGTGGATAGGAACCCAGAACGGACTGGCAAGATATGAAGGCGGCTATCGCTTTCATCGCTTCACCCTGCCTTCTGCCAACAGCAACATTCTGGAGATAGAGGATGCTCATCATAGAGCAGCAGAAGGAGCAAAAGATGCAGAAGAAGATGCTGTAGAAGATGCTGTAACCGTGAGCAATGGTCAGGAACGTTTTCTCGTTGAAGGGGATGAAGTGAAGAAGTTGGATAGCCCCAAAGCGCATAGTACCGATGAGCCATTCCAGAAAGCCATCAAGGAGAAAAGACGAAAGAAGATAGAGAGAGACCTGAAAGACTGGATTCATCTCTACCCTGATTTCTTACTTTCACTCAACAAACCTAAAGAGCTTATTTCCACCACATTTAAGGATGCTGGCGGAAACCTTTGGATAGGTTACAGAAATGCCGGATACCAGGTAATCTCGGAGAATGTGATTGCCTACAAGTATGCCAACAGAAACCCTTTGGTAGATGCCACAAGAGGAATGGATATCACCGCTGTGCAGACCGTGGGCAATCATATCCTTGCCGGAACCACGCTCCGACTCTTCGTATATGAGGCGAAGAAGGGCAACCCGAACTACTACTATTATGATAAGAATACTTCGCTGAACAACATCGTTCCGCTAGATGATAACCAGTTCTGGATGGTTGGCAACAGCTACATCAAGAGCTGCCGCATTCTGCCGGGCAACCAGCTGGCTACGCTCGGAACCTTCAGGAGTGATACTATTCTCGGCTGCGGCACCCGCCAGGCAAGCGATGTCTATGTCAGTTGCCAGGCTCCCTACATCATCAAGTATCCGTTTGGTGCAGCAAAGGCGGAACTTATCGCCTGCCGCAGCTCCTGGTATGATGCCGAAACCCAGCTCACCACCTTGCAGGATGGCCGTATTCTCCTCTTTATGAAGAATATGCATCTCGCCATCCTGTCGCCTGCTACTCGGAAGATTACAGACCTTAAGGTAAGCGGAGCTCCCAAGCATGGCAACATAGACCCAGCCTTCGCCCGTCAGGATTCCAGGGGAAACATCTGGCTGGGAACCAAGCGTGCCGGACTCTACCGGTTTACCCTGAAAGAGAAGAAGATGGAGAAGATGGATTTCGTGAACGATGTACACGTCCAGGGACTCCTGGAAGATGACCGCCATCAGATATGGATTACCACCCTGAAGAATGCCATCTGCTATCAGCCAGCCACAGGAGCCGTGCTGATGAACAGCCTGGTATCTTCCAGCCAGAACGAGTGGAACCGACAGTATTTCGATAATTCGCTCTGCATCTCGCCTACCGGAAACCTGGTGTTCGGAAGCTCCGACGGCTGCATCTTCCTGCCCCAGGAAGCTGGAAACAAGACATTGATGGCGAACAAGAAACTCACTGCCAACAAGAAAAAACTTGGAAATCAGAAACTGTCAGGCAATAATCATCTGGAGATTTACGACCAGAGCAAGGCTTTGGAGAAAGGCCTGAGAATCTACTCGCTCGATGTCAAGACCAAGGCTGGCGAAGCACTCGCCATGAACGATGATGTTCACGATGGCGACAGCTATACCCTAGCCTACGACGAGAACGACCTGAGTCTCAGCTTCTTCTATCCCAACTACAGCCGCCGTTCTTCGCTGATGTTCCAATACAAGCTGGAGGGCTACGACAAGAATTGGCGCGAACCTAGCTACGACCATACCGCCCGTTTCGCCAATCTATCGCCAGGCAGCTACACCTTCCGCCTGCGCCTCGTCAACTCCGAGCACTTGCCAGCCCTTGCCGAGCAAAGCATCAAGATTACCATCCTGCCAGCCCCTTGGTTCTCGGCGGCAGCGTGGTGGTTCTATTTCTGCTGTCTCGCCCTGCTGCTCAGCTACATCGCCTCTCTCTACCTGCACATCCGCACCAACCGCATGCTGCTCCTGCAGGAACAGCACGAGCGAGAGCGCGAACAGCGCACCAACGAGATGAACATGAACTTCTTTGCCAATATCTCCCACGAGTTCCGCAATCCTATCACCATCATCGCCGGACCGCTCCTCTCGCTGAAACAGGACAAATCGCTGCCTGCCCAGGCGCAGAAGACACTCAACCGAGTATGCCTCAGCGTAAACCGAATGCTGAAACTGATAGACCAGATGCTCGACTTCAACCAGTTGGAGACCGATGCCCTGCGCCTGAAAGTGGCGAAGGTGGATGCCCGGAAAGAACTGCTGCAGCTCATCGCCAGCTTCGAGGAATCCACCCGTGTAAGGGGCATCAGGCTGGAAACAAGATTCGAGGATGGAAAGGAAGAGAATTCCAGAATTGGAGGAGGAGAAGAAGAGAGCAACTACCTGGTCTGGCTAGATGCCGACAAGCTGGAGAAGGTGATGGACAACCTTTTCACCAATGCCCTGAAGCATACCGGCAACCAGGGAATCATCCGAATCACGGCTTCCTGCCGGGATGGAAGACTGATGGTTTCCATCTTCAATAATGGCGAGCCGATAGAAGAAAGCAGATTAAAGGATGTATTTAAGCGATATTATCAACTCTCTGTAACAGAGGGCAATCATCATTACGGATGGGGCACAGGTATAGGACTCTATTACGTGAAGCGACTCATCGGTTTGCATCACGGAGAAATCTCCGTCAGAAATGTCATCTCTCAAGAAAATGGAGAGAATGAGGAAGATGAAACCAGAAAGGATGGGGCTTCCGGCGTAGAGTTCTCGTTCTGGATTCCGGTAGATCAGTCTATCTATACCCCGTCAGAACAGGTGAAAGAAAAGACTGGAGTAATGCAGATTCCACTCGATGATATTCACGGAATATCAACAGAAGAAGAAAAAGAAGCAGAAGAAAAACCTTCTACAGATTCTGCTGAGGAATCTTCAGAATCCCCTAAGAAGCCGAAGATCCTGGTGGTGGATGATGACATCGATGTGGCTCAATACATCACCTCTCTCCTATCCCACGACTACACCGTGGTGAACCGCTATTCTGCCGAAGAAGCACTTGCAGACCTGGAGCAGGTGAAGCCGGATCTCATCCTCAGCGACATCATCATGGGCAAGATGTCGGGCTACGACTTCTGCAAGACCATCAAGCAGAACCTGCTGTTCAGCCATATTCCGGTAATTCTCATCACCGCTAAATCGAATATGAACGAGCAGATCACCGGTCTGCGCCTGGGCGCCGTGGCATACATCACCAAACCGTTCGACCCGCTCTATCTGAAGGCGATGGTACAGACGCAGCTGCATAACATGGCTACCCTGCGCAAGGGATTGGTGGACAGTACGGATACCGAGACCCTGGATGCCCCTGTAGCCAACACCCTGTCGGATCAGGACCGCAAGTTCATGGACGAGCTGTATGCCCTGATGGAGAAGCGCTCTGCCGAAATGGAGCTCAACGTCACCACCGTATGCCACGACCTGCTCATCAGCCAGTCGAAGTTCGCCTATAAACTGAAGGAACTCACTGGTGAGACTCCAGGTTCGTTCTTCCGCCGTTACAAGCTCAACAAGGCAGCCAGATTGCTGCAAGAGGGCCAGTATAATGTTTCAGAAGTGGCGGTGATGATAGGTTTCAACACCGCTGCCCACTTCTCCGTGGCGTTCAAGAAACAGTTTGGAGTCACTCCTAGTGAGTTCCAGTCGTCTTCGCATTCTTGACATGGTTCTAACTAAGTCTGCCTGTATCTATTTTTTAGCAAAGTATGATTCGTTCGTATGCGGCAGACTCTATTTCGATATACTTGGGCAAATGTTAGTACATTCCGAGCCAGAAGTGGTAGATATAGCTGATACCCAGTCCGGCGATGGTAGAAGTTACTACGTGCACCATACCCGGCATCATGAACGAGTGGTTGAGCAGATACTTGCCAATCACCGTGGTGCCCGAGCGGTCGAAGTTCACGGTAGCGATATCCGAAGGATAGTTAGGGATAAAGAAATATCCATATACCGACGGCATCACGCCCAGCAGAATCCATCCGTCGATGCCCAGCGAATAAGCCAGAGGCAACATGGCAACCACTACGGCTCCCTGCGAATTGATGAGCACGGAAACAAAGAAGAAGGCAATGGCGATGGTCCAAGGATAAGCCTTCACCAGATTGCTCAGCATAGCCTGTATTTCCGGCTGATAGTTAGCGAAATAGGTATCGCTCATCCAGGCGATTCCGTAGATGGCAATCACCGCCACCATTCCGTTCTTCCATACCGCTCCGTCTATCGCTACCTTAGGCTTCGCCTTGCAGCAGATAATCATCAGCGCCGCAGCAGCAATCATCGTAATCTGAATCACGATGTTCATCGCCAGAGGCTTCATCACAGTCAACTTCTCGCCATCAACCACTTTCTCTACAGGATAGGAAGGCAGCAGATTGACGCCCATCATGCTTGCCACGGAGATGATCACCACGATGGCGAGGGCTGCGAGGAAGATATACACGGCGCGCTTACTCTCTGGCGCAATCTTCTTGTCGAGCGTTGTGGCTGTAGAGCCATAGATGTATTCACGCTGAGCTGGGTCGGCGATGCGAGCCAGGAACTTAGGGTCCTTATCCAGGTCGAGACCACGCTTCCAACTCGCCATCACGGCACAGAGGATACCGATAATGCAGGCAGGGATGGTAACGAGGATGATTTGCACATTACTTACATGGAAGCCCTGCTCGATGCTGATGGTAGAGAAAGCCACCACGGCAGCAGCGATAGGCGAACAGGTAATACCGATCTGAGAGGCAATGCTGGCGATGCCGCAAGGACGCTCCGGACGGATGCCTTTCTTCAGGGCGATGTCGCAGATGATAGGCATCAGGGTATAGACCACGTGTCCCGTGCCCACCAGGATGGTGAGGAAGAAGGTGGTGAATGGTGCCAGGATGGTGATGCGCTCCGGATGCTTGCGCAGGAGTCGCTCGGCTATCTGAATCATCCAGTCCATACCGCCCGATGCCTGCAACATGCCCGCACAGGTAACGGCTGCAATAATAATGTAAATAACATCGGTAGGAGGAGTGCCCGGTTTCAGATGGAAACAGAATACCAGAATAGCCAGTCCGATGCCGGAAATAGCTCCAAGGGCCAGGGAACCATATCGTGCTCCCACCCATAATGCTACCAGTACTACCAGCAGCTCTACGATCATTAATAGTGTCATAAGAATCTATAGTTTTTTGATTGTTATTATTTTCACTCCCTAATTGTTATTATTTTCACTCCCTATTGGAAAGCCCCGGAATCACCCGTAGCTTTTCGGGGGCAAAGGTAGCGGAATCTGCGAAAAGAGCCTTTTGTTTTTTCGCAAACGGCTTTCGTAAAATCGCAAAACCATAGAAAAATGTGCTGTATTTCTTGCGAAATCAAAATATTCGTCGTATCTTTGCAGAAAGAATTTGTAGAAAGGTGGATGGCTCGCAAAAAGCTATCCTGAAAACATAGGAGATCAGATTATGACAGATACAGAAAAGAACGATAGAAGATTGCCGGTAGGTATCCAGTCCTTTGCTGAAATAAGAAGAGAAGGTTACCTGTATGTTGACAAGACTGATATGATATGGAGACTTGCCAACAGGGGGAAAAAGTATAATTACCAAAGCGGCGTGG
>OCLL01000407.1_pt1 | contig 10174 bp, 3 predicted proteins | sample 1538931 | NCBI WGS metagenome assembly OCLL01 (sample SAMN03418270, study PRJEB22391) | human gut metagenome | biome: human-gut; feature: organic feature; material: feces | host: Homo sapiens | place: Tanzania | collected 2013-01 | reverse complement strand
CGAAGCTTAGGGCAGCCGAGCTTTACAAGCCGTTCATCATCCGCAAGCTCATCGAGCGCGGCATCGTGAAGACTGTAAAGAGCGCCAAGAAGATCGTTGACCGCCGTGAGCCGGTTATCTGGGACATCCTCGAGAACGTAATGAAGGGTCACCCCGTCATGCTCAACCGTGCCCCGACACTTCACCGTCTCGGTATCCAGGCGTTCCAGCCGAAGCTTATCGAGGGTAAAGCCATCCAGCTCCACCCGCTTGCATGTACTGCGTTCAACGCCGACTTCGACGGTGACCAGATGGCTGTTCACCTCCCGCTCAGCAACGAGGCTGTACTTGAGGCACAGATATTGATGCTCCAGAGCCACAACATCCTGAACCCTGCCAACGGTGCTCCTATCACCGTGCCGTCTCAGGATATGGTGCTCGGTCTTTACTATATCACAAAGATCCGTCCGGGCGCAAAGGGCGAAGGTCTGACATTCTACGGCGACGAGGAAGCACTCATCGCACACAACGAAGGCAAGTGTGATCTCCACGCTCAGGTAAAGGTTATCGTTAACGACCTCGTTGACGGCAAGCCCCAGAAGCGTATGATCGAGACATCTGTAGGACGTGTAATCGTCAATCAGATTATCCCTGAGGAGGTCGGTTTCTTCAACGATGTCATCTCTAAGAAGACCCTGCGCGGACTTATCTCTGACGTTATCAAGGCTGTAGGTATGGCACGTGCCTGCGAGTTCCTCGACGGTATCAAGAACCTCGGTTACCGCATGGCTTACGTGGCTGGTCTTTCGTTCAACCTTGACGACATCATCATCCCGCCAGAAAAGAAGAGTATCGTGGAGCGCGGTGCTGCAGATGTTCGCGCCATCCAGGACAACTATAACATGGGCTTCATCACTGAGAACGAGCGTTACAACCAGGTGATCGATACCTGGACCCACGTCAACAACGACCTCGCCAACATCCTTATGAAGGAGATGACCGAGGCAGACCAGGGCTTCAACGCCGTATTCATGATGCTCGACTCCGGTGCCCGTGGTTCTAAGGACCAGATCAAGCAGCTGTCAGGTATGCGTGGTCTTATGGCCAAGCCTATGAAGGCAGGTGCAGAGGGACACCAGATTATCGAGAACCCGATTATCTCTAACTTCAAGGAGGGTATGTCAGTGCTCGAGTACTTCATCGCTTCGCACGGTGCCCGTAAGGGTCTTGCCGATACCGCTATGAAGACTGCCGACGCCGGTTACCTTACACGTCGTCTTGTCGACGTATCGCACGACGTTATCATCTCAGAGGAGGACTGCGGCACACTGCGCGGTCTTGTATGCACCGCTCTCAAGAACGGTGACGAGGTTATCTCTTCACTCTCAGAGCGCATCATCGGTCGTGTTTCAGTACATGACGTCGTTGATCCTACCACTGGCGAGGTTCTCGTTTCAGCCGGTGAGGAAATCACAGAGGCTAAGGCAAAGGCCATTGAGAACTCTCCGATCGAGAGTGTCGAGATTCGTTCAGTGCTCACCTGCGAGAGCAAGAAGGGTGTCTGCATGAAGTGTTACGGTCGCAACCTTGCCACACAGCGCATGGTTCAGCTCGGCGAGGCTGTCGGCGTTATCGCTGCACAGGCCATCGGTGAGCCGGGTACACAGCTTACTCTCCGTACGTTCCACGCCGGTGGTGTGGCAGGTAACGCTGCCGCCAACGCATCCATCGTTGCCAAGAACGACTGCAAGCTTAAGTTCGAGGATCTCCGTGTTGTTCCGTTCGTCGAGAACAATGGCGAGAAGGACGTCGACTGCCACATGGTTGTCAGTCGTCTTACCGAGCTCCAGTTTGTCGACCCGAATACAGACATAGCACTTGCTACGGTCAACGTTCCTTACGGTTCGTCACTCTACTTCAAGGAGGGCGATGTAGTCAAGAAGGGCGACCTCATTGCCAAGTGGGACCCGTTCAACGCTGTCATCGTTACAGAGTATGCAGGTACGCTCCGCTTCAACGACGTTATTGAGGGCGTTACCTTCCGTGCCGATACCGACGAAGCAACAGGTCTTACCGAGAAGATCATCACCGACTCGAAGGACAAGTCGAAGGTTCCGACCTGCGACATCCTCGACAGAAACGGCGAGGTTATCGGTACATACAACTTCCCGGTGGGTGGACACGTAGTCTGCGAGGACGGTCAGACCGTCAAGACCGGTATGACTCTTGTGAAGATTCCGCGTGCTGCAGGTTCTGCAGGCGATATCACCGGTGGTCTGCCTCGAGTAACAGAGCTCTTCGAGGCTCGTAACCCGTCTAACCCTGCAGTCGTTTCAGAAATTGACGGTGAGGTTACAATGGGTAAGGTTAAGCGTGGCAACCGCGAGATTATCGTTACATCTAAGACTGGCGACCAGCGCAAGTACCTCGTATCGCTCTCTAAGCAGATCCTCGTTCAGGAGCACGACGCCGTTCGTGCCGGAACTCCGCTTTCTGACGGTAGCATCACTCCGGGCGACATCCTCGCCATCAAGGGCCCCACAGCCGTACAGGAGTATATTGTTAACGAGGTTCAAGACGTTTACCGTCTCCAGGGTGTGAAGATCAACGACAAGCACTTCGAGATTATCGTCCGCCAGATGATGCGTAAGGTTCAGATTGACGAGCCGGGCGATACCACATTCCTCGAGCAGGAGATGGTTGACAAGCTCGACTTCGCTGAGGAGAACGACCGCATCTGGGGCAAGAAGTACGTCACCGACGCCGGCGACTCTGACGTCCTCAAGGTAGGACAGATAGTCTCAGCCCGCAAGCTTCGTGACGAGAACTCAAGCCTCAAGCGCCGTGACCTCCGTCTGGTTCAGGTTCGCGACACCATCCCCGCAACATCTACACAGATTCTGCAGGGTATCACTCGCGCCGCTCTCCAGACCAAGAGCTTCATCTCGGCTGCTTCGTTCCAGGAGACAACAAAGGTGCTCAACGAGGCTGCCATCCGCGGAAAGGTAGACTACCTCGAGGGAATGAAGGAGAACGTTATCTCCGGTCACCTCATCCCCGCAGGTACAGGTCTGCGTCAGTGGGAGAAGATCATTGTCGGTTCAAAGGAAGAGTACGATCGCATCCAGGCCAACCGCAAGAACGTCACTGACTACTCACAGCAGAACAAGTCTGAGGACTAATCAGACCCACACACATGACATACGCGATATATAACGCATAATATATCATAGCTTAAAGAAGCGCCCTGAAAAGGTGAAGGCATCATAAAAGCATGCCAAAGCCTTTTCAGGGCGCTTTGTTTTTATTTTTTTTAAAAATATTCATATAAGTTTTGTAGTTTTGTAAAAATGTATTACATTTGCAGCGCAATCTAAAAAGTGTTGCCAATACATTACAACCTAAGAGAGATTATACTTAAACCTATATTATACCTAAAACAAAACTACAGATTATGGAAAATGTAAAGAAGTGCCCCCCCAGACTTCCGTTGACGAAGTGCATGGTGGCTTCGTTTGCTGTGGGTTTGTTGCTTTGTGCCACTAACGCATCAGCAGCCGACGAACTCGCACGTTCTGTTTACTCAACCAACCTTACCCAGCAGAATAACCAGGTTTCTGGTCGCGTAGTCGATTCCAACGGTGAGCCCCTTATTGGCGTTAGCGTCGTAGAGAAGGGCAACAAAGGTAACGGAGCCGTTACCGATGTGGATGGTAACTTCACCCTCCGCGTTTCTCCCAAATCCACCCTCCTTATTTCATACGTAGGCTACAAGTCGCAGGAAGTGTCTGTCAACGGTCGCAATGCCGTTACGGTTACTCTTTCTGAGGATGCTGAGCTTCTCAACGACGTCGTGGTTATCGGTTACGGTACCGTTAAGAAGGCAGACCTTGCCGGTTCGGTTGCCGTAATGGACAACAAGGCGTTCAAGGACCAGCCTATCACACAGGCTTCTGACGCTCTCAACGGCCGTATGGCTGGTGTGAACGTAGTGTCAGACGGTATTCCCGGCGGTTCTGTAAAGATTCGTGTACGTGGATCTAACTCTATCACAAAGAGCAACGACCCGTTGTACGTAGTGGACGGTATGGTTCGCGAGTCAGGTCTTGACGGCATCAATCCTGAGGACATCCAGAGCATGCAGGTATTGAAGGATGCTTCTTCTACAGCCATCTACGGTTCGCGTGGTGCCAACGGTGTAGTTATCGTTACCACAAAGACAGGTCGCAAGGGTGAGAGCCGCATCACCTTCGATGCTTCTTACGGCTTCTCTAAGGCCACCAAGCTGCCTAAGATGATGAGCACAAAGGCTTATGCTCAGGCTCTTGTCGACTATGCAGGAAAGACAGAGAACGAAGTCAAGGAATTCCTTGACGGTACAAATCCCGGCGTTGACTGGGAGGACACAATGTTCCGCACTGGTCAGACACAGAACTATAAGCTCGTCTTCACAAAGGGTACAGACGGTATGCAGGCATACGTTTCAGGTAACTATATGAAGAACGAGGGTACACTCGAAGGCAGCCAGTACGAGCGTTATTCAGCAAAGGCAAACGTCAAGACTCAGCTCAACAAGTGGCTTAATGTTACTGTTGACGTTAACGCTTCTCGTGGCGTAGGCAAGGGTGTAGCCAGCCTTCCCGGCACCACCAGCAACCCGTTGTGGATTGCCTTCAACTCATCTCCCGCGATGAACATGTACGACAAGAACGGCAATTATGCTCAGGACCAGTACTGTACCATCGAGCCTAACGCATACGGTATGCTCGTAGGCAACCAGAGCGAGCGCCGTCACGACGTATTCAACGGTCACATCGACCTCCAGTTCAACATCCTCCCCGGCTTGACATTCACCACAAGCAACGGTGTTGACTATATGAATAATACATCTTACAGCCTTTCTTCCGGCAAGGTGTCGCGTACGGGTCAGGTGAACATGGGCAACAGCAACTCACAGCGCACATTGCTCCAGTCTACCAACAACCTTACATACACCAACTCTTGGGGCGACCATCACCTTACAGCTACAGGCGTATGGGAGGCTACAAAGAGCACCTCTACCAATATGGGCATCACCGGTCTTAACCTCGTTACTGAGAACGTAGGCTGGTGGAACGTCAAGAACGCCCGCACCCAGCAGGCTGTCAACGGCTATTCAGAGTGGGCACTCCTCTCAGGTGTAGGTCGTGTAATGTACAACTTCGCTGACAAGTATATGCTTACCGGTACGTTCCGTGCCGACGGTTCCAGCCGCTTCACCAACAACAAGTGGGGCTACTTCCCATCAATCGCAGGTGCATGGACCGTCACCAACGAGAAGTTCATGGAGAGCACACGCGATTTGCTCAGCAACTTGAAGATCCGTGCAAGCTACGGTATCATCGGTAACCAGGACATCACTCCGTACTCAACACTCGCTTTGCTTTCTCCGACAGACACATACTACGGAACAAGCACACCGTCAGTAGGTTACAAGCTTGACAGAATCGCCACTCCCGATATCAAGTGGGAGAAGACCAAGCAGTTCGACCTTGGTGTTGACTTCGGTTTCTTCAACAACCGCTTGGAGCTGAGTGTCGACTACTTCAACAAGCAGACCACCGACGCCCTCCTTTCTACCACCACATCCAACGCACTCGGTGGCTTCACCTATATGGCTAACCTCGGTAAGGTGGCTAACCAGGGTGTTGACATCACCCTTAACGCCCGCGTCATCGAGACAAAGGACTTCCAGTGGCAGACATCTATCAACGGTACATACCTGAAGAACGAGGTGAAGAAGCTCACTGACCAGCAGCCGGTCATCCACACCGGTAGCTTCCAGTCTGTAGTGGTTGAGCCTTGTATCATCAAGGAAGGCGAGGCGCTCGGTTCGTTCTACGGACAGGAGTGGGCAGGCATCGACTCTGAGGGCTACGACACATACTGGTCAACCAACGAGGCTGGTGAGCGCGTAGCAGTAAGAGACCCGAAGGATTCAGACCGCAAGGTTCTCGGCAAGTCAACACCTGACTTCACACTCGGATGGAACAACACCTTGTCATACAAGAACTGGAGCCTCAATGCATTCTTCAATTCTGCATTCGGCGTACAGCGTCTCAACGCCCTCCGCTTCGCTATGAACTCAATGATCGGCAACTCACGTATGTTCACCGATGCTGACTTCCTCAGCGAGATAGGCAAGACAATGCCTAATCCGACAGTTGCCAACAACAACTACATCGGTGCTTCGTCTAAGTGGGTGGAGAACGCCAACTACTTCCGCTGCGAGAACATCACATTGGCTTATGAGATGCCGAAGAGCATGACCAAGTTTGCAGACATCCGTCTGAGCTTCAGCGTCCAGAACCTCTTCACCATTACCAACTACAAGGGCTCTAACCCTGCCGGCTACAATGGTGACGGCGACGCAACAGGCGGTATCGACTGCGGTACTTACCCGACTCCGAGAACATTCACCTTCGGTGCACGATTCAACTTCTAACCAATTAAAGGAAACATAAGTCATGAAAATTAATATATTATCAGGCTGCGTCCTTGCAGCTTCAATGTTGCTCACTACATCATGTAGCGACTTCCTCACAGAGGACCCCAAGGGACAGCTGACCAATGAGACGCTGTTCAAGACAAAGGCCGACCTCGACCTTGCCGTTAACTCATTGTATTCGAATATACAGGGCTTCCAGTGCAACTCCAACACTATGATCGTACAGTGTATGGGTGATGACGTAACGTCAACCACTGGCTCTAACAAGGCTGCATATCTTGCTGCCGACGTCTTCGAGGACCCGACAGACCTGAAGGGTGTCAACGACCTCTGGAGCTGGTACTACAACATCATCAAGGCATCTAACTACGTCATCGACTGCGCCAACTTTATGAAGGCAGACAAGTCAGAGCTGGGCGAGCAGCTTGGTCAGGCTTACTTCTGGCGTGCTTACGCTTACTACGGACTCGTACGTACATGGGGTCAGGTGCCCATCTCTCCTGAGGAGGTCATCTCTGTAGACCTCAAGAACAACACTGACGCAATTCCCTGCGCCACAGTAGAGCAAATCTTCAACTACATCGTGAAGGACCTCAAGGCAGCTGAGGAGTGCAATCTGCCAGAGAAGTATTCTGCTCCTAAGGCTATCGGCGATGCCAATGTCTTCGTAACGTCTCAGGCTGTCAAGTCAATGCTCTCTGCTGTATACATGTCAATGGCTGGCTATCCGCTCAACAAGACAGAGTATTATGCTCTCGCTGCTGACAAGGCCAAGGAAGTTGTCGATGCTGTAAAGGCACGCAACGTACAGACATTGCTCACAGACTGGAACAAGGTTTACAGCTATGGTGAGGACAATCACAACGAGTGCATCCTCGGCATCTACTATAACGCTAACACCGGTAGCTGGGGATGGGACGACTCACAGCTCACTTGCTGCCACGTTCCCTGTTCGCTGCCTTGGGGTGGCTGGGGCGACTTCCTCGCTGAGCGCCACTTCTGGTCTAAGTATCCCGCAGGTCCCCGTAAGGACGCTGTTTACGCTAAGACATATCTCACAAGCAACGGCAACAACGTAGACTGGTGGGCAACTGTTGACGGCGAGCCTTACTACAAGGTGAAGGGTGAAGACGGTAAGGACAAGACCAATGCCGTATTCTCTGACTACCGTCCGATGTTCACCGGCTTCTCAGTGAATGCTGACGACAAGGGTGCTGCTCAGAAAATCGACTTCGACTGCACCAAGCCTATCTATGCCGGTATGACTCTTGGCAAGCGCCACCAGCTCATCCGCTACGCTGAGGTGCTCTGCTGGTTTGCTGAGGCTTCGGCACGTTCAGGCAAGTACATCGCTGAGGCTAAGGAGGCTCTCAAGCAGGTTCGTTCACGTGCTTACAGCGACGCTGCTGCCGTGACAGCCATCGACGGCATGTCTAACGACCAGCTTGCTGAGGCTGCTTACAACGAGCACAGATATGAGGTGGCTGGTAACGTACTCGGTATGGTAACCTGCCGTGAGGACGAGTTCCGTATGAACCGTCTGAAGGAAGTGTTCGATTACCGCGTTGGTCCTCAGAGCGACGTCCTCGTTCCCGCCGGAACTCTTACACACTCTGTCGACGCAAAGGGCAATCCGTTCGAGTACAAACTCAAGCAGGACCTCGTTCTTCCTGAGAACATGCAGGCTAAGGGTGCATGGAGAGGCGACAAGTCTGTCTATCACATCTATCCTCCTACAGAGGCAGAGCGTAACCCGAACCTGAAGCGATAAGCTAATTCCCTTTACTTAGCCGGCTTCTAGGACCGGCTAATAAAAACGCAAAGAGCGTCAGTGTTGCGAAAGCAACGCTGGCGCTCTTTTTGCGTTTGCATGTAAAGATTGATTATACACGCCATAGCCTCCTAAGTTAGCCTCTTCTGCATGTAAAGATTCTTCTAATTCAAAACTCAAAATTCCTAATTCTTCGGCAGTTCCGCCGAAGACAATATTTGCATTTCTGATGCTCAATACTATGAGCTCGGCGCACAACAAAATCTTTGGTGCGAAATTCTCGAGTTTTGAGCGGTTTGGGCTAATGTGTTTGCGCACAGTAGGCTACGCGATTTTCTGACGAAGCGTTATGAAATCAGACTCGCAAAAGAGCCGTTTTTTGCTGCAATAGTGCCACTTTTACACTACAATAGTGCCACTATTATCATGCAATAGTGCCACTTTTACAGTCTAATAGTGGCACTTTCGGAGTGTAAAAGTGGCTCTATCGTATGGAGTGGGTGCTGCACAGCAAAACACCATAAAAACAGCTTTTCGATTCTCTATAATCAATTTTTATTTTGTAACAGCTTTTTACTCTTTGTACGATATTTGCATGGCAAGACAGATGATTAAAACGACAATACTCCGTTACTGTATGACAGTATGAGCTGCGCCGTGTCCCGATGGGACACGTATCTATCTGAAACCCACTGCAAGCTCCGAAGGAGCGCCGCTGTGGGTAAGCAAAGACGCTCACACTCTCTCTTGGTTCCGCGAAGCGGGACCTATGTACTGTCCTCAATATCATAGTGACTGTGTCAGTCCCGCTTCGCGGAACTGTTGTGGTGGGGTGGTTGTCCGTACCCTCAGCTGCGCCACTTTTACACTCCGAAAGTGCCACTATTAGACTGTAATGGAGGGGGGCGTTCGTACCCACAGCTGCGCTGCTTCGCAGCTTGCAGTGGGTTTCTGATGGTAGGTCCCGCTTCGCGGAACCTTGCTGCTTGTGTTCGTGGGCGCGTGCCATGCACAAATAAAAGGCTTTACGTTAGGTTTTTGAGAACTGGTTCTCGTAAGACCTAATGTAAAGCCTTTTGTTTAAACCCGATCAGGAGCTGCGTTTACTCAGCCGTTAAGGCAATCTTTCTCTCCTTATCACCGACCTTCAGCAGATAGATGCCCTTTTGGGGTAATGTGAGTTTTGTATTTCCCGCCTCTGCCTTTTTGCTTTGCAGCAAAGCTCCGTCCGGCGAATACACCGTAAGGCGACATGGCGACTTGATGCCACTGACCTCCACTGACAGACCGTTGACTGTCACCTTTAGTTCCGCACCCTCGATGTCTGTCACTTGTGTAGAGTTTCTCGAATACAGCAAGGTGTTGTTGTTAGAACACTCAAGCAAGCTGCTTCCCATGCCGTCAAGACCGAATGAGCTGTTTAACAGCACTCCCCTTGTGGAAGCAAGACCCTTCATCCATTTTTCAGAACCCAAATACTCATCGCACGTCTCATCCCAATACTCTTTTACTTCCATTGCCGTCAGTCCGCTTTCTGTGATGTTAGTGCCTGTGTACATAACGTAACTTCTGAGTGGTTCTCCCTCTGCGTTCGTAAATTCGCAGCTGTAGACGTAGCAACCTTCACCAGCTTTAAGACCGAAGTCATACATCAAGTACCATGCCTTCGACTTTGTTTCCGGATTCATGAAGAACACCTTGTCTCCATCTGTACGGATGTAAGCCACCAGTTTTCGTGACGTAGCATCATTCTCATATTCACTATACATTTTCATGGAAGCGTATCCGTCGATGGTCTCCGTACCGTACAACGAAACAATCTGAATGTGAATCTTGGGGTCAAATTCCATGTTCCATCGCTCCGTCTTCCATGACGTGCCCTCCTTAAAGAAGGTCTGGGCATTCATTAGTGTTGGCGCAAATGCCAATACTAACAT
>OCLL01000399.1_pt1 | contig 10215 bp, 9 predicted proteins | sample 1538931 | NCBI WGS metagenome assembly OCLL01 (sample SAMN03418270, study PRJEB22391) | human gut metagenome | biome: human-gut; feature: organic feature; material: feces | host: Homo sapiens | place: Tanzania | collected 2013-01 | reverse complement strand
TCAGCTGGAACACGGACTTCATCTTCTCGCACACGAAGAACGAGGTCACCGACCTTCAGTCCAACGCCTCGGTGATGAGCATGATCAGCGGCAACGGATTCGCGATGGAAGGCTATCCGGTAAGAGCTTTGTTCTCCATGGATTTCCGTGGTCTGAACGAGAATGGATTCCCGACTTTCATCAACGAGAACGGAGAACTCACCGTCAGCGACATCAATTTCCAGGAGCAGATCAAGAAAGACCATCTGGTCTATGAAGGTCCGACCGACCCGACGATGACCGGAAGCCTCGGGAATATATTCCGTTACAAAGGATTCACTCTGAACACCTTCATCACATATTCATTCGGCAATGTCATAAGGCTTGACCCTGTGTTCCACAACAGGTACAGTGACCTTGACGCGATGCCGAGGGAGTTCATCAACAGGGGGACGACGGGCGGTGACGAGAAGATCACGAATGTGCCGGTGATCGCCGACAAGCGCGCGAACCAACAGGATCCGTACCTCAGCTACGCCTACAACGCCTACAACTACTCCACCGAAAGGATAGCCAAAGGCGACTTCATCAGGATGAAAGAGATCTCGCTCTCCTACTCATTCCCTAAGAATATGATCGAGAAGCTCAAGGTCAGCGACCTTTCTCTCAAGATCCAGGCGACGAACCTGTTCCTTATCTATTCGGACAAGAAACTGAACGGACAGGATCCGGAGTTCTTCAACACGGGCGGTGTGGCCTCCCCTGTCCCAAGACAGTTCACTTTGACCTTAAGGCTTGGCATCTAAACGATTAATGAATTCATGACTATGAACAGATCACTTTTATACTTATCTGTCGTTTCACTGGCCATCACCTCCTGCGGAGACTTTCTGGACACGGTTCCAGACGACCGCATCGAGCTTGACTCCAAGGACAAGGTCACCAAGATGCTTGTCTCGGCCTATCCGACAGTCTCGACAATGCTGATCTCCGAACTTTCGTCCGATAACGCGACGGACAACGGAGCACAATATGACACCTACGGGCAGGTGTGCGGTGACGCCTACCAGTGGAAAGACATCACCACGGATGATACAGACGCCCCGAAAAGCGTCTGGGACGCTCACTACAACGCCATAGCGGCGGCCAATCAGGCATTGGACGCCATCAAGCGGCTTGGAGGTGGCGAGGAATATGATCCGCAAAGAGGCGAGGCCCTCATTTGCCGCGCGTTCGCACACTTCCAGCTCGCCAACCTGTTCTGCATGCCATACGATGCCGCAAAGGCCGACAACACCCTCGGCATCCCGTACTCCACCGAGCCGGAGACCGAGGTTCTGCCTGAAGGAATCGAACGCGGCACGCTGGCACACACCTACGAGATGATCGACAAGGACATCGAGGAAGGTTTGCCGCTGATTGGCGACGACATCTACACGGTTCCGAGATACCATTTCAACCAGAAAGCCGCCTACGCCTTCGCCGCAAGGTTCAACCTCTACTACCACAGGTACGACAAGGTCATTGAATATGCAGACAAGGTTCTGGGTTCCAACCCCGCCGGTTCTGTCAGGAATTGGCAGGCATTCAGCGAGTTGGCCACCGACTTCGAGCTCCGGTGCAATTCCTACGTCTCCGCGAACGAGCCATGCAACCTCTTGCTTCTCGCGGCAAGTTCCTCATGGCCTTACGTCCAAGGCCCTTACGGCATCGGTCTGCGCTACGGCAACTCCTACGACATCATGCTCAACGAGGTGCTTCCGGGTCCGTGGGGCGGTTACAACAAGCTTTACATGTCCAACGGAATCTGGGGCTTCGAGCAGAAATATTCATTGCCTAAGCTGCTTGGGTATTTTGAATATACCGACAAGACCGCCGGCATCGGCTACCTGCACCTTGTCAACGTGGCCTTCTCCACAGATGAGCTTCTGCTTTGCAGAGCCGAGGCGAAACTGCTGAAGACTCCGCAGGACACCGACGGAGCTGTGGCCGACATCAACGTGCTCCTGAATTCCATGGCAGGAACGCACATGACGGAAAGCCAGATCATCAACTATTTCGCTTCCAAATCCTACATGCCGCTGCACATCAAGAAAAGCAGCCAGAGATCCATCAAGAAAGAGTTGCATCCACAAGGATTCTCAATCCCGGACAGCGACACGGAGAACCTGCTCCAATGTGTCCTGCATCTCAGGAGAGTGATCACGGTGCACGAAGGTCTGAGATGGAATGACATCAAGAGATTCGGAATAGAGATCGCCCACCCTCGAAGCGGCAAATCCGATGACGAGCTTCTTGTGGACGACCCAAGAAGAGCCGTCCAGATCCCGCAGGAAGTCATAGCGGCCGGTCTTGAGGCTAATCCGAGAAACAACTAAAAGAAGAGAAACGATGAGAAAGTTAATATATTCATTTTTCATTCTGGCGGCTGCCCTTGCCTCATGCTCCGAAGACAGGCTTGACGACAAGAGCATCTTCGACACGGACGCGCCGGAAAGGGGTGCGTTCGACACATGGCTGCTGCTGAACTATGTGGAGCCCTATAATATTCAATTCAACTACAAGTACATCGACCGCGAGTCGGACAACAACTACAACCTGATTCCGGCCGAGTACGACAAGGCTGTCGCCATGGCCAAGCTGACGAAGTACCTTTGGATAGACTCCTACAATGAGCTCCTCGGCGACAAGTTCATCAAAACCTACTGCCCGAGGATGATCCAGATCATCGGCTCCAAGGCTTTCAACAGCCAAGGATCGGTCGTACTCGGAACGGCTGAGGGAGGATTGAAGATCACGTTGTACAACGTCAACGAGCTCAATCCGTCCAGCCTCAGCATTGATTTCCTCAACGAATGGTTCTTCAAGACGATGCACCACGAGTTCGCCCACATCCTGCATCAGACCAAGAACTACTCCACGGATTTCAATCTGATCTCCACAGACTACCAAGGTCCGAGCTGGCTGAATCTGGAAAGCGACGCCGAGGCCAACTCGATGGGCTACGTCACCCGTTACGCCAGCTACAGTCCTGACGAGGATTTCGTCGAGATCATCTCCAACTACGTCACCCACGCCAAAGGTTACTGGGATGGCATCCTCGCCAACGCCGGAACCGAGGGCGGAGAGAAACTCACACAAAAATTCGAGATTGTCAGGAACTACCTTCAGGAAAGCTGGGGCATCGACATCGACAAACTCCGGGACATTGTCCAGAAACGCTCCGGCAACCTCTCCCAACTCGATTTGACAACATTTTAGCCGACAGACATCATGATCAAGCATATTTCTGAATATCTACTGGCAGTGGCTGTGGCCGTCCTGACGGCGCAGTCCTGCGTCTCCAAGATCGACCCTATCTTCGACGAATCCTCCGCCAACCGGGCCGAGGCGATGGCCGAAAGGCTGAACGAGACACTGGCCGGTTCCCCTAACGGATGGTTACTTGAATATTACCCATCCTCCGGACAGTACTACGGCGGCTTCAATGTGTTCCTTTCGTTCAGCGAAGGCAACAAGGTGAAGGTCGGCAGTGAGATAGCCGGGACTGGAAAGACCGCCACCAGCACCTACACAATCTACCAAAGCGCCGGATGTGTGCTTTCGCTCGACACGTACAATGAGGTCATGCACTATTTCGCCGACCCGGAATCAAGCGTCGGACAGGGTGCGGGCTACGGCTACGAAGGGGATTTCGAGTTCAATGTCCTGGACCTTCAGGATGACAGGATCACCCTCAAAGGCAGGAAGACCGGTTCCAGAATGACCATGACCCCGATGCCGGTGTCCATGTCGTGGGACGATTACATCACCGCGGTCAAGGAGGAGGAACAGGCGATCGAGAAATACAGCCGTGTAAGATACGAGACAGCGGACGCCAAATTCGACGGACGCCTGAACGGACGGTCATTGGAAGTGTTCAGCGAAGTTGACGGAGAACAGGTGACCACAACCTATCCGTTCATTGTCAATCTGATGGGTGTTACCTTTTACGAGCCCGTCCAGTTAGGCGAAGACAGGATCGAGGGCCTTGTCTATAGTCCGGACATGGGTGATGACGGGGCGTTCATCCCTGTCAACGACGGGGCGGAAGGCTATTTCGTGCCGACATATCCGACAATCACAGACTATCTGATGGACAAGAACTGGTTCTTCACCTACAGCGGATTCAGCGACTACGGCAAGAAACTTTGGGACAAAGCCGCCGAGGCCCTTAAGGCTGACGGTGATGACATCACCTACTGCTACCTCGGAAACATCAGCAATTACTATGGTGATTTCTACGCATTCAACTTCTTCTGCACAAAGTCAGGAGGACGCGGCTATCTGGCGTTCGACTACGAAATCAAAGGTGAGGACAAAATCTCACTCAAGTTCAGCCAGGAGGGAAGCCAGACCGGCAAGGATTACTACGTCAACTATTATTTCAACTACATTCTGACACCGCTCGGGAACGACCGGAAACGGACTTTCACCCTTACGGTAGATGACATCAGGAATCCTCAATGGATAAAGTTCACGGACGATGATGACAATGCGAACTATTTCACCGTCTATAGGGCGACACAATACTATCCATTAAGCAATTAAGATTACTCTTTTATTAACTAACAAATCAAAAAAACGAATGAAAACAAGTGGATTTTTTGCATTGGGCTGCGCATGCGCGCTCTTCTGCACAGTGTTCTCATCCTGCAAGGATGACAAGCTGATCATCAACGGGAACCTCACCGTCTCTGAGCCACAGACCGCCGAAGGAGCCTCTGTGAATGGAAATGAAGTGACTTTTGAATATTCCGGCGGAGAGATCGCCCTGCCACTGGCCATGGTGACAAACGCTCCTGAAGCCGATGTCGTCTATACATTTTCAGTGAAATCCAACGCAGACTGGTGCGCCGCCAGCGTCAATGACAATGTGCTCACCCTGTCCGTCGAGCCGACCGCCGAGAAGACAGCCAAGACCGGAACCGTCGATCTCGCAGTCGTCTGCAGCGATGAGACCGCGGAGCTCACTCCGCTGACTTTGACCGTAAGCCAGAACGCGTTCTCTTCTGTCTTCGACATGGTCATCGTAAAGCCTGGCACATTCAGGTTCGGCGAGGGCAAGAACAAGGAAGACGGAACGATGTACGCTCAGGACTATGCACACGATGTGACCCTCACGAAAGGCTACTACATCGCGACGACTGTCGTCACCCAGAAGCTTTACGAGGAGATCATGGGAAAGAATCCATCCTATTCAAAATTCGTCGGTGACAACTACCCTGTCAACAACATGACTTGGTCCGAGGCCTGCGAATTCTGCAATAAACTCAGCGAGAAAGAAGGGCTTACCCCTATCTACACTCCTGGCGAAATCATCACCGTGTCCGATGGATGGAGCTACATGAAGATGCAGGACTACCTGTTCTCCCCTGCCACAGCTGGCAATGGCTACAGGCTTCCTACAGAGGCCGAATGGGAGTTCGCCGCCAAAGGCGGAGAGGAAGGATGTAAGAATCTGACAATCTTCGCAGGATCAGACATATTCGATGAAGTAGGTTGGTATGACGCCAACTCGAAGGTAGGCACATCCTACGCACTCCACGAGGTTGGCCAGAAAAAGCCTAATTCACTTGGTTTGTATGATATGAGCGGGAACGTCTCCGAATGGTGCTTTGACTGGGTCTACAAATACAAAGACGAACTCCAGACAACTGATCCTGCGACTGATCCTGTCGGTGCGCCTGAAAGCAGGAACGGTGGCAAAATCATAAGGGGCGGCTACTATTCCGGTCCTGAGTACAAAGGCAAACTTTGGGACACGAACTATGCGACCGGTCCTGAAAACAGAAGCACAACCGGTTTCCGTGTCGTCAGATACATAAAGTAAAGTAAAATGATATTATGAAATTCAGAAAATTAACATACATCTTGTCCGGAATCGCCGCTCTGTTTTCCTTCGCGTCCTGCGAAGGGACCGGCGATGATCCGGCTCCGAAAGTTGAGCTTGCCGCCGAAATCTCCCAGATTCCTGAAGGAGTTGTCTCGTTCGATCAGGAGAACGGAATCCTTACCGTTGACAAATCCGGTGTGATGACAAGCGCCATCTCTTTCGCTGACGCTAACGGCAACGACCTCGGTTATTTCAAGCTCAAGACAGACATCCCCGCGGCGGACAAAATCTGGTGCATAGCGTCTTGCAGCAAAGCCCGCCTTTCTCTCTCAATAGCGAAAAACACCACAGCCAACCCTCGTCAGACCACGATTGACATCACCGCCTATCAGAATGACGAGGAGGTCAGCTCCTACACACTGACCGTCATGCAGAACGGTGAGAACGGCGGAGGAGACACTCCGACCCCGACACCTGGTGTCGGCGCCGAGATCACACAATTCATCATTCCCGGCCAGATCTCCAGTGAAATCAAGTACCCTACAATCACGATCACAATGCCTCAGGGCACTGACGTGACCGCCCTCAAACCTGTGGTTGTTGTCTCCGAAGGATCGACTGTGACCCCGGCCAGCGGTGTGGCGCAGGACTTCACCGACGCCGTGCAATACCACGTCATCAACGAAAAGACAATGGACAGCAAGACCTATTTCGCTGTCGTGACCATAAAATCAGACGGCGGGGGCGGAACAGATCCAGGAACCGGGAAGGAGACAAACCCGAACTTCAAGCCGTTCGACATGGTGACCGTCGGAGCAGGCTCTTTCATCCTCGGCAAGCAGCCAAGTGAATATTTCAAAACGACAGTACACGCACAGGATCAGGAAAACGCCCATAAAGTGAACATCTCCGCATTTGAGATGGGACGTTATGAAGTGACACAGAGGGAATTCCTTCAGGTCATGGGCTACAATCCGTCCAGAGACAAGAGCAACGATCTCTACCCCGTCTCCAAAGTGACTCTGTACGAGGCGATGAACTACTGCAACAAGTTGAGTGAGCAGAAAGGATACACTCCAGTGTACACATTCTCTGACACAAAATGGGACAAGGAAACCGGCAAAGAGCTTCTTGAGGCGACCGTAACAAGGAACAAAGAAGCCAATGGTTACAGACTCCCGACCAATGCCGAGTTCGAATACGCCGCAAAAGGTGGTCCTGAGAATGAGAAGTATCCTTTCTACCTTGCCGGAAGCGACGATATCGACGAGGTTTGCTGGTATGGGGATAATTCTCTGATAGGAGACGAACCTCATGTCCATGTTGTCGGCCTCAAGAAACCGAACAATCTTGGAATATACGACCTCAGTGGCAACATAGAGGAGATGACCGGAGAATGGTACATGACACTGGACTACACTTCAGATGCGGAAGAGACCGACCCTTGGGGGCCTGAGAAACCTCGTGACATGGAAGGACAGCTTGTCATAACAAGAGGCGGATGCTACACTACATACCGTGCCAACTGTGCTGTGCAGAACTGGCGAATCCAGAACGCGAACTGCAAGACAAACCAAAGTATCGGCAGCGGCTCCGTTGTCTATGACATCATGGGCTTCCGCATAGTTCGGTCACTCAAATAGCATTCCAGCCGCTTCGGCAGGCTCTGCGACCCTAAAGGTCATAATTCCTACCGATCATCGAATCAAAAAGAGAGAGGCTGACTCAGAAGCCACGAGACTCGGAGCAAAGCGACCGAAGGGGTTTGGGGAATCCTTTCCCTATGCCCCTCAGGGGCTGTCACGGAGTGACTGGGGGTTGAAATACATAAAGGGGCTGACTCAAAAGGTCAGCCCCTCTCTTTTAAATATTATTATCAGTTGATTGTTCTGTTTTATTCCCGTAGGGAACCTGATCACCATCACTCAAATAGAGAACAGAAGACTGGGATGACTCCGAGTATCCGGAAACAGAAGACAATAGCGAATGAAGAATATCAATGTTGAGAGCATCCTCTATTCTTGATATCGTCTCCAGAGTCATATTGGAACTTCCTTTCAGAAGATTGGAGACATACTGCTGAGAACACCCCATCCGTTCCGCCAGTTCCGACTGAGTGACAGATCGCTCATCCATAGTCCGCATCACTTTCATAGTGATGAATCTGGAATATTCCAGCCATCTCTCATTGTCTCTACGCCACTGGGCATTATCTCTCCATTTGGATGGAGTCGCAGACTGATGTTGGTTCAGATATTCAATTGCCTTGTTCATTTTTAATATAATCGTTAAATCCTTCCTTGTCAAAGACACCATTATCAATAAGGTGATTTCTAACCAATTCCAACTTTGCCAGTTCAGCTAAAGTATGACTTCTTTCCGACATCGTGGCAGTCAATTTGATCGCACCACCTGTCACCAGATACACTCCATTTTCAATTTTTATGGCATATACTCTCAACCAGGAAGAATGATATCGCAAACTCTCCCCTTTCGCTTTTTCCTTTTCCAATGACATCTCCGAATAACGGTTGTTCTCCAAATGCCTGAAAAGCAAATCCAGATTGGCCTCCGGGGCAATGTCCAACATCAGGCATTCAAGCCTTGAGGCATCCTCAATTGTCACTCTGACAGCCTCGTACACGTCAGTAATATGGAAATATGACTTTAGGTCGAGTATGTTGTCTTTAAAGAATCTCTTCAACCACAACATGTCATACCACTGGCCAAACAACTCTTCAAAGCAATTATCTTCATGCCCCTCATATCTAACGGCCCAAAGCCTTCCGTCATCCAGTATTTTATCGAATGTCATAATACAACGTAATTATTGGCAAATATAAAAACAATGTTTAAATTGTACAACATGAATATTGTAAAAAAAAACGACAAGACTTAAAAAGAACAAAAGTTCACAACTTTGCGGACCACAAGGTTGTGAACTTTTGGGAAATATTTATTAATCAAATTAAAATCAAGATAATACCTACTTCAAGGCGTCGAGGCGGGCCTGGGCGGAGAGTTTCTCGGTCTCGTCGGGGGTGACGCGGACGAGCATCGGGAGGTATTTCTTCTCCAGCTTTGTGTTCTTGTCGTTGCGGGCGAGAAGGACGCAGTTCTTGATGGCGGTGTAGTCGTCAGGACTCTTCTTCAAGACCTTGTTGTACATCTTGAGGGCATTCTTGCTGTCATGCTTATAGACAAGATAGTACGAGCCGATGTTCGTCATGTAGACAGTGTTGCCGGGATAATAGGCCAACATCTTCTCCGACAGTTCCTTGAAAGCGTCGAAGCAATGCGGAGTGCCGATCTTGAAGAAAGCGTAGCAATATTCCTGCATCACGGAAGGGAAAAGGTCTTCGCCGGCCTCAACCACGTCAGGATATTCCCATTTCGGGTGGCTGTGGCCATTGTAGTCAATCAGAGCCTTGAGTCCGGCCAACGCCATGTCCGGGCTGTCCTTCTCATAGCCGATCAAGGCCGAGATCTTGAACAGACGCAGATCCAAACGGTTGGGATTCAGCTCAATGGCCTTCTCGATGGCCTGGGTAGCCTTTCCGAACAGCTCGTCATCGTAGGACACAACCTGAAAATAGTTCACATCCCTTCCGAGCGTGTCCTTCAAAGTCAAGGCAGGAGCGTTGCCAAGATATTTGGTGGCATCCATGACCTCGATCGAAGAGGACTGGCTCTTGGTCAGATAGTACGTGAACTTGCCCAAAAGCATGTCCGTGTCCTCAGGATAATCCTTTCCCCAACGCTGGAGAAGGGTCTCTATACCCACACCGTCGGCACCAAGTTTGGAGACCAGCAGCTGATACCGGTCAAGATATTCCTTCTGCGTCGGTTTGGTCTGCGCCGAAAGAGGAAGAAAGGCCATGACGGCCAAAATCACCGATAATACTCTTTTCATATTCATAGACTTACACATCCATTTTGATTTTACGGCCCTGAGGGTGCAGGTTGTTGCATCTGGTGCCAAGATTCTTCACAAAACCGAGCGGGTGTCCGTCGAAACGGACCAACACAAAACCTTTCGGAGCATCTTTCAGGAATATACTGTCCCTGTGCAGGAACTTCAGAGCCGCTTCACGGTCCAGATCAGCCACCGGGTAACTTCCTTCCGGAAAGGCAAGACTCAAGGCCCAGTCCGCCGACGGCACCAGATCCCGTCCCTTCAGTTCACCTTTGGCCACTCCTGCCTGAATCGGGTGCAACGGATCAAGGGCAGTCACCTCGCGTGCGATGGATTCGGGAATATGTATGAGCAGATTTCCCTTTTTCCTTTCCGTGGCCCCCACGGCCTGTTTTCCGGGAAGCCGGAAGCCAGACGAGCGTCAACCTTTGTTCGACGAGGCAGA
>OCLL01000393.1_pt1 | contig 10321 bp, 11 predicted proteins | sample 1538931 | NCBI WGS metagenome assembly OCLL01 (sample SAMN03418270, study PRJEB22391) | human gut metagenome | biome: human-gut; feature: organic feature; material: feces | host: Homo sapiens | place: Tanzania | collected 2013-01 | reverse complement strand
CTTTGCCGCCTTGTGCTCATATTTTGGGTGAAAAAAATAATCCATTAGAGTATTTGAAAGAGGCTGACGCCTTTGCTTTGACCTCATTATATGAAGGTATGCCAATATCATTGTTAGAGGCTCTTGCTGTTGGTGCTATCCCTGTATGCACTCCTGTAGGTGGTATTCCTAATGCTGTAACAGATGGGGACAATGGCTTCTTAAGTGCAGACAATACGGAGAGTGCTTACTATCAAACAATGAAAAGATTTTTAGAAACAGATTCGGAAACATTGAACCTAATGAGCCAGAAGGCGGAAAGGTCTTTTGCTCCTTATAGTATGGTGGAATGTGCTGGTAAATATTTGCAATTGTATGAAAGCCTAATATTGAACAAGAAAAAATGAGAAATATTGAATATAATTACCGAGATGACTTGAAGCGTTATGATGGAAAAGCTGAAATCTACATCTATATTTGGCTATATTTATACCGGAAATGTTGCTGTTGTAAAACGCAAGTACTGAAAATTCTATATAAAGTTGCGTTTCGGTTATGGTCAAACAGAAGAGGATTGGAAATAAGCACTGTGAATCCTATAGGGGGGGTATTTATATAGGTCATGCCTATAATATTACTATAAATTGTAGAGCAAAAATTGGGCGCAACTGCAACATTCACAAAGGCGTGGTTATCGGACAAGTGAACCGTGGCCCTCGCAAAGGTTACCCCACGATAGGCGATAGGGTGTGGATTGGCATCAATTCGGCAATAGTGGGAAAAGTGACGATAGGCGATGATGTGCTGATAGCTCCCAATAGTTTCGTAAACGTCGATATACCTTCACATTCCGTGGTGTTTGGCAATCCTTGTGTTATAAAGCATAGAGATTGGGCTACAGAAGATTATGTAAATAACATCGTAGAATAAATCATTTAGGAAAATATGTCAAAAAAAACAAAAGTTCTAGTTTTTGGGTACTTTGGGAAAAAAAACCAAATTCAAGAAGGGCAGTCGGTGAAGACAAGAAACATGAGTCGCATCTTTAAAGAAATGGGGTGTGATGTTGAGGAGTTTGATACCGAATCATTCCGTTATGATAAACTCGCTATCTTTAAAATGGTTCGAATGTTGTTTAAGTGTGATAAACTCTGTTTATTGCCAATCTGAAAATGGTTTTCCCAATTCTTTATGTTTTTTCAGTGTTGTTTCGTTATGACATTTATTTGTTTACTATTGGAGGTCGCTTGCATCTTTATCTAAAAGCACTCCCGATTCATAGATGGATGGTTCGAAGAATTAAGTGCGTATTTAATGAAACGCACTTGTTGGGTAAATATTTACATGATATGCATGGATTTACGAATCTGGAATATTGCCCGAATGTGAAATTCGTGAACTTTTTGCCACAAAAACATCATACTTCAGGTGAATTGCATTTAGTGTTTTTAGCGCGTATCATAATGGAGAAAGGAATTGATACAATATTTGGGTATGCAGACTTTTTATTAAAGCATTCTCGAAAAGATGTCATTATTGATTTTTATGGAATGGTAGACCCTAAGGATAAAGAGTATTTTGAAAGACAAATTACCAAATATGATTTCGTAGAATATAAAGGAATTGCACAGCAGACCGATATTCCTGAAATATTAGAAAAGTATGATGCGATGCTTTTTCCTACGCATTATCCAACAGAAGGAATTCCTGGAAGTGTGCTTGATGCCTATATTGCTGGTATTCCAGTTATCGCTTCAGATTGGACATACGCGCGAGAATTGATAGAAGACGGAAAAACTGGAACGATTGTGCCTTTTGATAATAATCAAGAAATTTTCAATAAAGCATGTGAGGAACTTCTGAACGATACAACAAAGTTAAATCACATGAAAGATGAAGCAAGATTGAGAGCCGCAGAATATCATGCGGACAATGCTAAAAGAATATTAACTAAATACTTTTAAACAGATTTTAAAGATATGGCTGGAAAATACAGAAATTTATGGTATAAAGTGTGTAAATATGGGTTGTCGGTGCTTCCTGACACATTGTTTCACAATGCGGTTGGATTTATAATGCATAGGAGATTTCACGTCTCGTATCACTGGATGAATACTAAAAATCCAAGTACTTTTAGTGAAAAGTTGAACTGGCTGAAAACACACCCTGTAGTGCCAAATGAATCCGAACTCGCAGACAAATACGACGTGAGAGATTTCATTAAGCGAAAAATCGGTGAAAAATATCTTGTTCCTATATTGGGTGTGTGGGATAACGCCGATGATGTGGATTTTGATAAGTTGCCAAATCAGTTTGTGTTAAAGTTGACAAAAGGGTCTGGCTATAATCTTATATGTAACGACAAGTTGAAACTCGACATCACGCAAACTCGAAAAATGTTGCGTGATTGGTTGAATGTGAATTGCTATTATTTCTCACGTGAACCACAGTATAAAGGTAAAAGCAGGCTTGTGGCAGAAGAAATGTTGGAGTATAATATCACCGACTATAAGTTTTTCTGTTTTAATGGGCAACCAGAATTTGTTGAACTGTATATAGATAGATTTGGCAACCACAAGAAGCTGTTTTGCGATATGGATTGGAATGTGGCAGGGTTTACCACTGCTAATGATGTGGCAAAGGTGACCGTTGAGCAACCAAAGGAATTTGCAGAAATGAAAGAGGTGGCGAAGGCTCTTTGTGAAGGGATGGCTTTTGTGCGCGTGGATTTATACGTTCATGGCGGCAAGGTCTATTTTGGCGAACTGACATTCCATCCAGCAGGTGGCTACACACCAATCACTCCAAGAGAATGGGAATACAAACTGGGCAACATGATTAAAATATAATCATCAAGGTACTTTCCGCCCGCACAAGTGGCATCTAATAGAATATAATGTGACACCATCAGACGGAACAAGATAATAAGAAATCACAAGAGTAGTTAACCTACTGAAAGATAATTGGTATGCTGTATTTGTGGTTTATGTTAATTCAGGTCAACCCATTATGATACAATCTTTAAAAATAACAAATCTCTACTATATCTATAGTTACGAAATAAATTTTGCGAATGATGAAAATGTATTGATTCTTACAGGTCCAAATGGATTTGGAAAGACGACAATCTTGCAGATTATAAACCATTTGTGTTCTTTAAAGCTATGGTATTTTTATTTATTGCCTTTTGATAGGATAGAGATCCTTTTTGATGGCACATATTCTTTGTTAATAGAAAAGTTGAATAATGATAACAATAACTATGGAGATGTAGAATTTATCATACTTACTAAATCTGAGGATATCTGCGAATCGTTTAAATTGGAGAAACAAATAGTTGAGCATATGGCAAGACAACATTTCTCTGTCTTTAGAACATTTGACACAGGTAGATTGGATGAATACCTTGAAGCATCCTCAAATGAGGCGTCAATTAAGTTCTTTGAAAGAAAGATGCCAAATATGATACAATTCCTAAGAACTCAGAAATGTGTTATGATAGAGGAACAGCGTCTTGTTGTCAAGAAAGTATCAAGGAGTAATTCCGAGTATTCAAGAACGGTAGAAGATATTCAAAAGAAGATAAGTGGTTTTTATACGGAAGCGCAAAAAACATATAATTCTGCAAGTCTTAAGATTGATGGTACTTTCGTAAAACGACTTTCGGATATAAAACCATCTCACGTCGTAAAACATATTAAAAAGGAAAGAATATACAGAGACGTACAAAAGAAAATTTTAGAATATAAAAAGTATGATTTAGTCGGTGAATTGGAGGTCGTGTCAGAATTAGGTGTCCATTATAACGAGGTGTTGAAGTTGTATCTAACTGACTTATATAAGAAGTTGTCTTCAATAGACAAGTATTATGATAAACTCTCGACATTTGACCGTATTGTTTCGGGAAAACATTTAGCTTATAAAAAGCTCCAATTCAAAGGCGATGAGATGAAGATAATAGGTTCAAATGAACATGAGATTCCAATACGCAAACTTTCAAGTGGTGAACAGAATCTTCTTGTTCTTTGTCATAATCTTGTTTTTGGATTAGATGACAGTAATATTCTTTTAATAGATGAACCTGAGAATTCTTTGCATATGGCATGGCTGCAAAATTTGTTGGATGACTATATAAAAATTGCGAAGTTAACAGGTTGTCAGATAATAATAGCCACCCATTCACCTGCATTCATTCATGGTCAGTGGAATTTAACTTATGATCTCTGTGAAAATGGAAAAATTCAAGAGTCTGAGGATCATAACGCAAGAGAGTGACATTGTAGCTCGCGAGGCAATTCTTGCCCATAAAGCAGATAAAGAAACAATCAAGAAGGTACTTGTTTTGATAGAAGGAACCGATGACAAATTAGTATATTCTGTATTTTTAGATGTAGATAAAGTGGATTTCAAAGATTGTAATGGCTGTTTGAATGTAAAAAGACAACATGATACGTTGAAAAAAGAACATGGATCAGTTTTTATCTCAATTTTTGATAGTGATTTTAAGCGTATGGATGTTATGCCTGATCATGATGAGAATTTGTTTTATACAGACTATCATGATTCAGAAATGCAAATGTTGTGTCATAAGAAAGTACAGGAAACAACTATCAAAAAAATTATACACAAACGAGTAGATGAAGATGTTGTACTGATGGCGGAGATCGAGTTATATAATTTGTCTATGTTGAAATGGTTTAACTCAAGACGCAATTTAAGGTATCGATTTGAAACTATGGACCTTGTAAATCTATGTAAAGGGAGTGAGTTATCTGTAAATACAGTTCAGCAATATATAACACCAACAAAAAAATCTCCTAAAAGGTTTCCGATGCAACCTTTCAATAAGTTTCTACCTATAAATAATATAAGAACAGACTTTGAGAAGCTTCACCAATTGACTAATGGGCATGATATTATTTCTCGCTTATCAGGTATATTGAAACATAAATATAAATGTCAAGTGAGTGAGACAAAACTTCGAGACACAATATGTAAATCATTTACGTTAGAAAATGCAAAGAAATCACAGCTGTATAAAGAACTAAAGAATTGGTGTTGTATAAAAAGTTTCTCAATATTGAAGTAATAAATAAAAATGATAATAATGCAAAACTACGGATTGGTGTCGATGATCTCGCCTGCTTGGGCGTGTGCTGACTTTATAACAGAAACGATCAAAAGTATACAGGCGCAGAGCTACCAGAATTGGGGACTGCTTATTCAAGACGACTGCTCAACCGACAATACGTTGATTGCTATAAATATAAATAACATAACATTAAATTAATAAGAAGGAAAAATGATTAATGTTGGAATTATTGGATGTGGCTTCGTTGGCGGAGCCTTGAAGAATTGGTTGGAACATAACAACCCTGAGTGTAAACTATTCATCAGCGACCCTCCAAAAGGGTATAATGATGATTTGAGTGATGTGGATATTGCGTTTTTGCAGATTCATGTGCCTACAGAGGATGATGGTACTCAGGATTTGACTCTCATGAAGGAGCTCATTAAGAACCTGCCTGATGTGCCAGTATTCGTTAGAACTACAATTCTTCCTGGTACAAGTGAAATGCTGTCGAAGGAAACTGGACATCAAGTGTGTTATATGCCAGAGTTCCTTACCGAACGTACTTTTATTGAGGATTTCAATAGACAAACAATGGTGTTCACTGGTGCTCAAGAACTTCTTACCAAGATTTTCGTTGGAAAGAAGTTTACAGTGATGAGTCCACTTGAAGCAGAACTGACAAAATATATGCATAATGTGTTTGGTGCATATAAAGTGACTTACTTCAATGCTTGTCGTGAGTACTGTGAGCAGATGGGTGGCGACTGGCGCAAGGTGCATACAGGTATGCTTCTTTCTGGTTACATCAACGACACTCATACCTATGTTCCTGGGCCAGATGGAAAGTTTGGCTATGGTGGCAAGTGTTTCCCAAAGGATGTGAACGCATTTGCGAAGATGACACAAGGCACTCCACTTGGCACTCTCTTGGAGCACCTTCATGAATTAAATGTACATTTCCGTGGAGTAGAGGAACACATTTAATTCATACGATATGAAAGCGTGTGCACAGGTGGAGCAAAAGCTTATGGTTCAATACCATCGCACGCTTCTAATAAAATGCAATAGGAAATATGCGTTTTGAAAAGAGATAAATAAAAAAAATTAGTATATGTTATCTGTAATAGTACCAATATATAACGAAGAAAAATACATATCAAAGTGTATTGATAGTATTCTTGAACAGGATTATCCGAAAAATGATTTAGAGGTAATCCTTGTTGACGGCATGAGTACGGATAAAACACGCGAAATTGTGGCTGAATATACAGCTAAATATCCGTTTATCCGCCTGATTGATAATCCTAAGCGCATTGCTCCATGGGCAATGAATACTGGGATAAAAGAGTCAAAGGGTGATGTGGTTATGCGCTTAGACGCTCACACCACCTATGAGAAAAATTATTTTTCAGTTTTGGCGGGAGCTTTGAAGAAATATGGTGCAGACAATGTGGGCGCTGTTTGCCGTACGGATGTGTTGAACAAGACACCGAAAACCTTAGCAATTCGTGAGGTTTTGAGTAACAAGTTTGGTGTGGGGAACTCTACGTTTCGCATAGGCATTACGAGTGCTCAAGAGGTTGAAACAGTCCCATTTGGGTGCTGGAAGCGTGAGGTGTTTGACAAATATGGTATGTATGATGTGCGATTGGTGCGAAATCAGGATATTGAACTGAATAAGCGTATTATTCGAGGCGGAGGCAAGATTGTGATTGTGCCAGACACGTATTGCACCTATCTTGCTCGTGAAAACTATAAGGCTTTGGCTAAAAATAACTATGGTAATGGGAAGTGGAATATTCTAACAGTCTTTTATACCAAAGAGTTGCGCTCGTTGTCTGTTCGCCATTTTGTGCCATTGGCATTTGTTCTGTCGCTTATTTTGCCATTATTGGTTGGTTTGTTTTGGTACCCTGCATTGTGGGTGAGTGCTTTTGCTTTGTTGATGTATCTATTGGTATTAGGTGGCGTAAGTGTAAAGTTGGCTAAGAGTAAGAGACTAAACTTATTTTATTTGTTGGCAAGCTTTATAGTCTTGCATGTGTCTTATGGATGGGGATCGTTAATGGGTATATTAAAATTGCCGTTTTTGAAATAATAGGAAAAGAAGAATAGAAGATATTTTGAATAAGAGTGGTGATATGATATTAAAAAGGATATTTGATATTTTTGCGGCTCTTTTGGGGCTGCTGTTGATATGGTGGGTGTTTCCGATAGTTGCTTTGTTGATTCGGTGGAAGATGCCGGGAGGTTCGGCATTTTTCTGCCAGAGGCGTGTGGGAAAGGATGGTAAGTTGTTCACATGTCATAAGTTTCGCTCAATGACTATGGCTCCTGCCACTTGCTCTTCTCTGAAAGGGGAGGAGGATGATTCGTGGAGTTCGGTGTCGGTAGCTGGCGATAGTCGTATTACGCCGCTTGGTGCCAAACTGCGTCATTATAAGATAGATGAATTGCCAGAACTGTGGGATGTGCTAATTGGCAATATGAGTTTTGTGGGGCCTCGTCCTGATGTGCCAGGCTATGCCTACAGATTGAAGGGGGCTGACCGCGATGTGCTGAAGCTGCGCCCAGGTATAACCGGCCCTGCCACGCTGAAGTACAGATTGGAAGATGAAATGATTTCGGAATATGTGAAAAAAAGGCAAGCAGAGGGTGATAGTCGCCCGATGCAAGAGATTGCCATAGAATACAACGATAACGTGATTTATCCCGATAAAGTGCGCTTGAATAGTTACTACTATCGTCACTACTCTTTCTGGAAGGATATCGAAATAATATTCGCCACTGTGTTGGGGTTCAAGGTGAAGTTTGCAGGGGAAGAAGTGTGAGTATTGAAATGATTACTCCGAAGGAATGTGTGTAGTGACATACCGGTGGGGATGGGTTTATGCCTATTGGGTATTGTTCCTGATTTGTAGCTAACGATTATGGATGAAATATATGAGCGATTGAACCCCGGGATTCCAATTGAATATGTGCTTTTTTCGTTTTTGGTGCTCTCTATAGTGATAGTGTTGGGGATGCTAATGATGAAATGGGGACGGGTTAAAAAGTTTTTGTTGGGATCGTTGCTGTCGGAGTATTATTTCTTGGTTCTTTGTTCTACGGTGATTTGTAGAGGCTGCGGTAGTGAAAGACGCAAGGAATTGGTACCTTTTTGGAACTATGCGGATATTTGGAATAGGGTGGACTATCCAACTGACTTGATTGAAGTGCTGCTGAATATCGCTCTTTTCGTTCCGATAGGACTTCTGCTTGGCGGTATGGGGATGAAGCTTAAAAAAGTTTTTTTAAGTGGAGTAATTCTCTCGTGTGTTATTGAAGGTTCTCAGTTTGCATTTCGCAGGGGACTTTGTGAGACGGATGATGTGATACACAACACTCTGGGATGTATTATTGGATATTTGGTGTTTCTTTGGTTATTGAAAATCAAGAGGTATCATCGTATAAAAAAATGAGATTCTAAATTTGATATAAAAATGGAAGAAAGAAAGATGATTTATCTTTGTCTGGCTCACATGAGCGAGGCTGGAATTGAACAGAAATATGTGAAGGAGGCGTTCGACACTAATTGGGTGGTGCCTATGGGCCCGAATGTGAATGCCTTTGAGAAGGATTTGGAGGCATTTGCCAACAGTAAGAGTGATGGCACTGAGCCGCTTGACCGTAAGGTGGTTTGTCTGTCGGCTGGCACGGCAGCGGTGCATTTGGCATTGATTGGCTGTGGTGTTAAGGCTGGCGATGAGGTGCTGGTGCAGAGTTTCACGTTCTGCGCTTCAAGCCATCCAATCACTTATCTTGGAGCAAAGCCAGTGTTTGTAGGCTCGGAGGACGAGACTTGGAATATGGATCCAGCATTGCTTGAGAAGGCTATCATTGACCGTAAGGAGAAAACAGGAAAATATCCGAAGGCGATTGTGCCTGTGGCTCTCTATGGTATGCCTTACCGCATCGATGAGATTATGGCGATTGCCGATAAGTATGGCATTCCCGTGGTGGAAGATGCAGCAGAGGGCATGGGCTCGCGCTTCGATGGTCAGGTGCTTGGCACATTTGGCAAGTATGGTGTGCTGTCGTTCAACGGCAATAAGATGATTACCACGTCGGGTGGTGGCGCCTTGGTTTGCCGCAACGAGGAGGAAGCCAACGAGGTGATGTGGTATGCCACTCAAGCTCGTGATGCTTATCCTTACTATCAGCATACTGCTATTGGCTATAACTATCGCATGAGTAACGTGTGTGCTGGTATCGGTCGTGGTCAGATGACTGTGCTCAATGACCATATTGCTCATCACAAGCATGTGCAATCACTTTACGAAGAACTGTTGAAAGACGTTCCGGGCGTGCATATTCACAAGCAACCAGCCGACCCTCGCTACGATGCCAATTTCTGGCTTTGTGCTGCCACACTTGATGCAGATGTGAAGATTCAAGGTCAAGAGAACGCATACAAGGAAGTTATCAAGACTGCCGTAGGTGGCGCTGCAGGTGTAATTCATGCTGTTGACTCTGCCGTTACCGACTGCCAGCCTAACGAGAATGTGGAGGCATTGCGTGTGTTTATGCTCGATAAGAAGATTGAATGTCGCCCTGTGTGGAAGCCAATGCACAAGCAACCCGTGTATGATGGTGCTCCAGCCTATACCAACGGTATTGAGGAGGAAATCTTCAAGGTGGGCTTCTGCTTGCCAGCAGGTCCGTATGTGACCGACGACGATGTTCGCTACATCGTGGACTGCATTAAGGAAGCGATTGTACGATAATAGGTGGGCGATTAGTGGTGATGTGTAGTGTGGAATGCACGAATGTCGGCTAATCGCCCATTTTGTCTCAAATAGCTTTGAAAGACGGTATGTTCAATATACTGATACGGATATAAATTACAGAATATTATGGAGATAGATAAGGGATTGATTGATGGGCTGCTTGAGCAGGCGAGGGTGAATGCTCGCTTGCGGCAAAACTATGATTTGCGAACATCGGCCGACGATAATTCGCAGCGTATGCTGAATGCGCTTTTGCCTGGCACGGAAGTGCCTGTTCACCGTCATCCTCACAGCAATGAGAATGTGATATTGCTGTGTGGTAAGGTGGTGGAAGTGATATATGAGGAGGTTGATGATGTGCTGTCGGGGGCGGACGGCATGGGGCAGGAACCACTCTTGGCTTCCTTAAAGAGGGGAGATGTGGCAGCGGGACGGCGGCTGCGTGAGGTGAAACGAGTCCTGCTTGACTCGGCTGCAGGCACTTTTTCGGCTTCACCTC
>OCLL01000390.1_pt1 | contig 10334 bp, 10 predicted proteins | sample 1538931 | NCBI WGS metagenome assembly OCLL01 (sample SAMN03418270, study PRJEB22391) | human gut metagenome | biome: human-gut; feature: organic feature; material: feces | host: Homo sapiens | place: Tanzania | collected 2013-01 | reverse complement strand
ACCCAACGCACGAACAAAGACAGTGGGTGGTCTTGCAATTTTTAGAGGAAATATACTAATAAAATATTATTCCGTAAATATTTTACGGAATAATGGGGTTGATAATATGGCGATAAGCAAATATCACGCTTATCAACCGATGGTCCGTATGTGGTTTACGGGGCGGTTTCTCGAAGAGGAATGCGATTATTTGAACAAATGTCCTATTTTAGTTATAATCCTCTGAATCCCGTTATATTACATATCCTCTAATGAAAGGCACCTTACGGTTCTTTTGTACCGTCTGATCCGTTTCTCTTTCTGAATAAAGAAGCGGACCTTCTCTTCCATTGTTTCTTTATCGAATTTTTTAGGATAGCGTTTGACTTCAATGATCTCGGCGTTTTTGTCATCGGAACTGACAGCGACAATGTCAATCTCACATTGCTGATGGTTACCCTTGGAGTCGGTATATCCTTTAGGATCCCACCAACTACCGATCGCACGATAGTTCATTTCTTCCATCATCTTGGCTTTGAAATATCGTTCGAGAGTGTCTCCGGTATATGTGGTGTAGTCATCTGACATTACCTTTGCCAGCAGAGGATACTGTCCGATCTCTATCATCATCTGGTTCTTCTCAATGTAACGGAACCAGAATCTTAAAAAAACATCACTGATTTCGTAACGTACTGTCTGCGACTTGCTTCCGGCCCACATCGGGCGTTTTTTCCCTATGAGGTTATAAGTCTCCTCAAGCTTCGACAACTGTCCTCCGATACTTTTTGATCCAAGGTATGTGGCGATCTCCGCCTGGGTGTTGTAACCTTCGGAGATGGCTTCCAGAATAGAGAAATATGTCCCATACTTCCTGCCAAACTCTTGAATAAGCAGTTTGCGACCTTCCTCAATGAACGGAGAGTCCGGTTTGCAAATATACCGGATCATCCCATCTTTGGTCAACGCCTCGGCATCAACAAAGAGTTCAATGTATTTCGGCACTCCGCCCGTGTATGCGTAAAGCGCAAGAAGATCGTCATTTGTGTACCCTGGGACATATTCATTCATCACTTCCTTGAGAACAGATGGAGCGAAAGGGTACAATTTTATAGTGTGGTCGTCTCTTCCGTACAATGGCTCCTTCTTATCCTTAAAAAGTTTAGTCATAAGTGAATATATGGAGCCGCTCACGATAAGATTGACATTAGTCTTCAGACGGAATTGATCCCAATAATTCTGAATGTCAGAGAATATGGAAGGGTTGACCTCGCTGAAATTTTGAAACTCATCTATGACAAGCGTGAATTTCCTGTGCTCCCCTGCCTGCATCAGAATGGCGAAGATATCCTTGAATGAAGTGATCCCGTCCGGAACGAAAACAGCAAGTTTGGTGCGTATCTCGCCAGTGAACTCTGCGCAAAGCACAGCCTCGTTTTTCTTCCCGACGAAAAAATACAGGTATTCCTCCCCTGACATAGATTTATCTATCAGAGTGGTCTTCCCGATTCTTCGCCTTCCTGTGACAACCGTCAGCATTGAGTGGTTATCGTAAGAACGATTCTTCATTTCACGCAGTTGCGCCAATTGTTCTGTCCTGTCAAAGAATTTCATATCGCATTTATTACAGTCGTAAATTTTACAGCCGTTGCAAAGTTATTGAATATATTGGAATTTTCAAATACTTAATAAATTAGTAGTGTGAAAGAACTTTTTCTTTCACACTACTATAGGACTATTCTGTAATATCGATCCGATGTAATAATGGTTAATCCTATCTAAACTTGACGGTTGGACAAGCTTTCTTCAGAATCCTTCCGAATTTTCTCATCTCTTCATTGTTCATTGAGCGAGCATTGAAGCTATCGCGCCAAGGAACTCCATCTTTTATCTTATAGGCTTGAACATGGACAATTCCCCTTTGAAAGACTCTTCTGTCACGTTTATTCCTATGACTATGCCCCCAATCAAAATCCAGATATGCCACCCTATCCACATATACCCGGCATTGGTCAACCTCTCCATTTTCATTTAGACGAAAATATATTTTAGAGGTATTTGAATACATTGGCAATCCCTTATTAAGATCAGTTATATGCTTGATCACCTTCCCTTCCACTTCACCGTCACGAATTATGTCTCCGACTTGATGGTATAAATATTGGGAAAAGCCTCCCGATTCAACATATTGTTTTTGTGCTCCCATAGTTCAGTCATCACAATTATAATCGTAATTAATGCCGACATAATCACGTTCCCGTAGCCATTCTCCAAATGTTATATGTCTATCAAGAACGTCGTCCATTGTCATGTCGAACGTTAGTATGAACGATAGTGTCTCCGTTCCGAAAGCACGAGTCTCTCTTCCTGGTCTTCGACTGCCAACAATATAACTGTCAAAATTGTTTCTGACAATAAAGACGTAGTCATCATTGTCTTTCTCCGTAAGCAACACATCGTTTGATGTAGCCTGACTGTAAAGTTCCTTCTCCTTCATTCTCTCGAAGAAGATCCTCTCATTCTCGGACGTGTAGTTTCGTGACATTTCGTCAAAAAGACGTATATCATCCGGATCCAATTCATTTATAAACATCTTGTTCTTAGTTTTTGAATAAAACAATCATAGTAAACCACTTCAGGATCAAAGTCCAGACGGAATCCATAGACTACAAGTTTGGTCGGACTCTTTCTTTGTACCAATCCCTTCACAGCCATCCTATAAAGAAACTTTTCTGAATATGTTCGCCCTACCGCGGAATGTCCTATCGCTATTATGCTGTTTTCCGGCAATCCGTCAAAACAATATTTGAGTGAATCCGCATTCCCCCAACTGGCAGACGGGATCACATTTACACCATTTTGCTGCCAATAGCAAGTCACCCACCTGTTTTTGTAGAGTTGGAGAATGTTAAATGACTTGGCTTGGTCAACAAACAATGTGTTGTCCGGCGCGATGACATAGCGGAATTTCCGTACTTCATTCATTGTCGCTACCGGTTTTGACCATGCAGTCTCAAACACACAGTCAGCTTCATAGAAATGCAGACCCACATTCGCCCCATAGTACTGCCTATGATGGCCATAAGCGACCAGATCATTCGGAAGCTCACCATTGTACGGAGATGCGAGAGGTAGTTCCTCGTTTCCGTCCACAGTAAATGAGTTACATAAGTGCAAGTTGCCAACTCTTAATTTTTCCGGAATAGATGCACCCACGTTTCGTTTATACAATTTACCTTCTTCCGCACCCTCATTCATTGTTGGTTTGGAGAAGAAATCAGGGAAAAGATCCCCATCTTTAGTATTCATACTCTTTTTTATTAAGAATATTGGATGATACATTCGGCTTTTTGGGGAACTTATATTTTGCAAAATGAAAATTATGTATCATTTTTGCAAAGAAACATTAAGTCCCCCTGCGGATTTAAGCGATGTCACCAACCGAATAAGCGCGACATCATTTCCAACCCTGTTACCTTGCCCGTAGCAGGGTTTAGTGTTATTTGAATATTTAAGTCATAACAAGTTATTTATTATAAATTACGTATTAATTGTTGTAATTGATATAAAATCATACTAATATAAGTTATGTTTTAAATCATTGATGCAAATATAAATAATATTTTGCAATATTATCAATGTATTGCATTATTTATTATTTTTATACAAATAACATAAATAATTGAGGAAGAAGATTAAAAACAATATTGTTGCAATTTGTTGAAAACTTTTTATGGCTATGACCGATTTCCCTAAGAGTAGAGATGCATATTTATAGGTAATTATATACGAGTTGACTACACTGCCACATCGCGTCGGTGCACATTGGTGTCCACACTATAATCTGTAAGCCAGTAGTTATCATTCGGGTGTCAATTCAGCCGTGCGGCATTTTCCACATCTGGAGCGCCAAAACATTGTCCGCTGGTCAGATGGGTTTTCAGGTGTGATAAGTTCTGGTTTCTCCAACATTGGAACCTAATCGTATATGCCCTCCTTTCCCGTCAGTCGTGAAATCCAGCGCTTGGCGTCTCCGTCATATTGCAAGGTACGGCTGAATATTGCAGTCCCACGCCAACATTCAAATCAAGGCTGACGGGCGGCGTGGTTATCTGTCAACAACACGCGACATCCGGCGACCTTCCGAACATAGTTACCTTCTCAAAGGACGTATGCATCGCCATTTTGCAAACAGCGGCATACGATAATTCTTCTACACTATTGTGAGGCACGGTCGTATGCCACCTATGGATACAGAAACCATAGGTGGCATATCCACAGGCCTCTCGTCGTACTCAGGGCGGGTTTGCGTGCCGCCATATTCACAAAATGCGGATGACGCCAGCAACGTATGTAACGGCTTGGCGACTGCTTGCATACCACGTTGGTCAACTGCTATATAGTTACCTATTTATATATGGCTGTGAGTCACAAGGTTATTATGACCTTTTGAAAAAGCTTATCCCCCATCATTTTATTTCTTCAATCTTGATTCTGTAAGGTTCGGCATCATATTTGTCACATTCAGTTAAGTTCTTTTGGAAATGACTGTCTATCGACATACCTTTGCAGTCACTAAACAAAAAACGTAAAGATATGTTAAAAACTATTATACAAACAACGACTATAGCACTGATCTGCCTGTCCACAATTTCCTGCGAAAAGGAAGTTCCTATAAAAGGAGATTCGATTTCTGAACCAACTGCCGAAACAGAATCATCGTCTTTGGATGATTTCACTGTCATTCTCTCGAAGGCTGTCGCAAACGACAAGGATTTGCGTGATTTCATCAAGGTGGAGTCTCTCAAACAGTTCGACAAGGACTATGATGTTTTCTATCCTTTCGTCAAAAACGAGAGACTTTCATCAGGAATATCCTTCAGAGAGGCTTTGTTAAAATACACCACGGAGGACAAACTGGAGCAAATAGAATCAAATTGCCCGTTGCTGAATATCTTCGTGCCGGATTGGAGCTGGATAAACGGCTATTCCGCCGATTCGTGGGACACAAACGACGATTTTGTGACTGTCAGCAGGAAAGACGATGGAGACAAGCACGTCATTTATTACAATGGATCTGTCTATGATACTGTAGAGACAGATGGTTTTCCATCATATCCTGTTCTGATAGTAAAGAATAATGGACGTCTAAGGGTCTCCAATGCGAGAACCAGATCTTCCGAAGCAACCTACGAATTCACACATAAGGAATTCGATAACACCAACATCCAAACCAGAGCAAACCGTAAATGGCACTATGACCCAGTCTTGATGCCAGTAACAGGTAGTTCGGATTTCGTTCCAGAAAGCGCTATCGATCCTCTTCTCATAAAAGCGTATAGTGAGTTCGAAGATAAATCTATTGACGGTGCTTGCCAGAGAGATTATGTGTATTATGGTATGAGTAAAAGTAATACGGATCACGGCGTCTATCGCGGCTATATTCGCGAACAACTATACCGTTTTAAGATATCCAAAGGTGCTTATGGTTTTATAGCAGACCAAAATGACGATCCTAAATTGCATGAAACAATAGATGTTATAGGAAGAAAAAATTCAAAGGATTCCACTGAGCTATATAATGAGATTTGGACTGAAGGAAGCTTTGCGTTCCAATTTGACATATTCATTGGAATAAAGGGTAAAGGTAACGATGGATATATCGCAAAGAAAATTCTACTTCCGGAATGTGCTCGTGATGTCTACGACTTAAGTAAAGTCAGACGAAAATATAAGCATCAGACAGGATTGGAAAGGGGACATTACATCTACTATTTTAACCCTGAGGATCTTGTTCCGAAATGGATTTATCCAGAGAATCCCGTATATCTGCCTGAATGGGACATTTCTAACGAATCCACGGATATTTATGTTCAGATCTCAGAGATTGATGATTCTGAAACAAAAACATATACTAGAACCAGAACTTACAGGTATACCTCAAATTTCAGCGTTGACGGCAATATTTCTGGAAGCGTAAAAGGAGTTAAAGGTAGTTTTGGAGTAAAATATGGGAACACTAAAGATGATACAGAAAGCGCAACATTGTCATACACAACGACCCTTGATAGTGAGGATTTAGGTATGGAGCCTTTCGAATACACCAGCAATATATTATCAAAACCAATCACCGAGAACGTTAAGGGGACTAACATGCCGGGCTATATTGTCAGCAGTACAAGTGTAGGTGCTGTCACAATAACTTTTCTTCCAACTGACATCAGATAAAGCAATGAAAGCAAGGAATATATTGATAGTAAGCATAGAATTGCTATGCTTACTATCTTGCAGTAAAGAGCCGCAAGACTCTCCTGAGCAGCATTACGCAGATACTTTTTGCGGCACATACTACCTTGAAAAAGCAGTATGGAGCACAGATAATATTGACTTGAACGGAGACGGGATAGCCAATGAGGATTTGATTTATGAATTCAAGAATCTTCAGGGTTTCCTTGAAAATAAACGTTTTGCAAAAATATATCAAAATCCGGCAGCTCAAAACGAAATAGACGTTGACTACTATATTCCGTATCATGATGTTAGAAAAATAGACAACAACTATTATGATTACGGTTGCGGATACCTTGAATCATCCTTCATTGGGAGACTAGACTCTTCCAACAACCCAAAGTTAAGTTTTCCGGCAAAAGAATATAACTATAGAGATGACTATAATGTGGCTTTGAATGGAATACATAAATCGATGATAAACAAATTCGAAAATGGGACTATGACTATCCATGTAGATGCAACTATCTATGATTGCGATTACAAACCAATAGCCGGCACTTTCTACTTATATTTCAAAAAAATATAAGACAAGAATTAAAAATTACAAATGTTATTATTAAATATGTCTTTCGGAAAAAATCAACCTCTAAAGCGTATCTTACTAGACCAAGGGCACTGCCATATCGTATGCAGGCCGACTGAAGTCTGTTATCTGAACTCCGAGGCTGACAACACAAGGGTGTTCTTGGCTGATGGGACGTGGGGATCCATTGACGACTCTCTTATTGAGATGGAATCCGTTCTTCCAAAGGACTTGTTCTTCCGGGCCAACCGGCAGAACCTTATAAACGTTGACTATGTTCATAGTATCGCACAAGGCCTCGGAAGGGATTTCATTGTCAATTTAAAAGAGCCATATTCATCAATTGAATTTATCTTAACTCCTGAAAAGAAAAAAGAGTTGATAGAGATGCTGATGTATGGTTCATCATCGTATCAGCCAGAGTGAGAAGAAAGTGACACTCGATTTACAAAACGGTTTGGGTACTATCGTCGCTTCCACAGGCTTCACGACCAGTATTTCGGTCGTAAAACTTATGGAAACGATAATGTGGTTTATATTGAAGAAGTCATAAAATGTGACAATAGAGTTTTACATCATTTGATTTCAATAAAACCGATTGCATCACGCTCTGCCTTAGTCAAGTCATATAAATCAAATAGCATATTGTCAATAGCTATAGCTTTCTCTTTTGAATATTTAGTTTGAATTTCATTTACAAGCACCTTAAATTCATCATTGACATCATCCGATACATTCAGAACCGGAATCTTGTCAAAAAATATTTTCCTCAATTCCCGTGTTCCTCCTTGCAATTCCGGGAAATTGTCAAGGAAGCAGAATTTGAAAAGTGATGAATTCAAAAATGCTGTCAGATATGCCAAGTGATTCCCTGTTATCATAAAAGATTTGTCATTTTGATAGAACCCCTTCTCGTCATAATAAAAAGGAATAAACTTGGTCATATTTGGATACATTATTTTCGGCTGAGAAAAGTCGTCCGAATAGTTGGCGCCCCACCTTTGCAGGGCATACCATTCGTAGCGGATACCAGTCTCGGCCTTGTTCCTTGCAGATAGCTGGGGTTTGTAGAGTAAAAGGTGCTGATAAACAGATGGATATTGGTCCATAAACGCTTGCTCGGCTTCGGCTGACGAACCTTGAATGCTGGAGTCAAGATGGAGCGGGAAGTGCCACGGAATCCAAATCAACCACAGTCCGGCCCAGTCGTAGGAGTAGCGCTTGATGTCGCGGCCTCTCAAAATTGGCCTAATGATCGCCTCCGTTCTTTGGCGCTCTTCCTCGGACTTACAGTTCGAAAGGATCTCATCGCGCCTTTCGGTTGTGATTATAAAGGCACCATTGTAGCCGGTAAGAACACCTCTAAAGATATTTATATCCCAGTCCCTCAGCGGTTTCCCGACACTTTCGATCTTTCGCTTGATGCTCTGTTCGATGGGGGTGAGGACTACCCAGGCGGCGGGGCCGGAGAATCCGCAGGTTGTGCCCTGTTGCTGAACATATACGCCCATATTATTGATGACATCACGGGGCTGGGAGGAGGTGACTACATATTATTCGACAATATGGCAATAATTCAGGAGAACGATTACATCAGCACCTAGAACTGCAACTTAATGATTATCGGATAAATGCAGTTCCAGGTGCGCGTAGTATTTCGCACCTGGAAGAGTGGGGCGCCAATAGGGGGCACTGTAGAGGGTTCTTTGACTTTCAGGTGTGCGATTATATTCACACCTGGAATTGTAACTTGGTCGTTATCAGTAGAATGTCGTTTTAGGTGCGATGGATGAGTCGACTGTGCTATCTGGGAATATTGGTTGCATACTTTCAGAGTGACAGAAGTGGTCCAAAGTGTCGTTTGGAATCTCCGAAGTGAGGTTTCGGGCGGCAAAAAAGGGCAAAAGTGTCGCTTGAGAGTTCCGAAGTGGGGTGCAGGGCGGCGAAAAAGGCCAAAAGCGTTACTGGAGAGTTCCGAAGTGGGGTGCAGGGCGGCAAAAAAGGCTGAAAGTGATGCCGTGGAGTGATGGGGAAGTGGCGTGGCGAGTGAATGACGAGCGAAATGTAAATATTTATGAATCATAGGGCTTGGAATTGTTGTGGACATTGGCTATCTTTGGGGCGGGCATCGGAACGGCTTCGGTTTCTTTCCGCGGGGCGTAGGATTCTGATGCGGGTGAGGCGAAAGGAAAGAGGAGGTAGAGAACTATGAATTACGGCTACATTCGGGTCAGCAGCGACAAACAGACTGTTGAGAATCAAAGGTTTGAAATCAATAACTTCTGCGAGAGGGAGCATCTGTCCATCGATGGATGGATCGAGGAGACCATCAGCGGAACCAAATCCTATAGTAAAAGGGAGTTGGGGACGCTGCTTCGGCGTGTGCGGAAGGATGATCTGATCATCTGCGCGGAACTTTCGAGGTTGGGGCGTAACCTGTTTATGATTATGGAGATACTCAACATCTGTATGACCAAGGAGTGCAAGGTGTGGACGATCAAGGACAACTATCGGCTGGGGGAGGATATTCAGAGCAAGGTGCTGGCGTTCGCTTTCGGGCTGTCGGCGGAGATCGAGCGCAATCTTATCAGCCAGAGGACGAAGGAGGCGTTGGCGCGGAAGAGGGCCGAAGGGGTGGTGCTAGGCAGGCCTAAAGGACGGAAGACGGCGTTGGAGAAACGTAAGCTGTACGGTAAGAGGACCTTGATCGCGGAGTTGATGGCGGTGGGAATGTCGCAGCGCAAGATCGCCAAGATCTGCAAGGTGGACCGGAACACCTTGTGGCGGTTCTTGAAGTCCTGTGAAGGGGAATGACAATTTGTCAGTCCGAATCTCTTGGAACATATTTTGACTATCCTTGAACCAGCTTCATCAGAAGGTGGAGCCGACTGAATATATTCGTAAAATTTAAAAATGAAAGATATTATGGCAAACAAAGGACAGATTGGAGTGACGACCGAGAACATATTCCCGGTCATCAAGCAGTTCCTCTATTCGGATCACGAGATATTCCTTAGGGAACTGGTGGCGAACGCGGTGGACGCTTCGCAGAAGATGAAGGCCATCGCCTCGAACGGAGACTTCAAGGGCGAGCTTGGTGAGCTTAAGGTGCGCGTCGAGCTTGACGAGAAGGCCAAGACGTTGAGGATCATCGATAACGGTATCGGTATGACCGATGAGGAGATTGACAAGTACATCAACCAGATAGCGTTCTCTTCCGCCGGTGAGTTCCTCCAGAAGTACAAGGATCAGAACATCATCGGCCACTTCGGATTGGGATTTTATTCCGCGTTTATGGTCGCGATGAAGGTGACGATTGAGTCTCTTTCCTGGAAAGAAGGCGCTAAGGGCGTGATCTGGAGCTGCGAGGGCAACCCGGAGTTCGAGATGGGGCCTTGCGACAAGGCTGAGAGAGGCACCGTCATCACACTTTACCTTGACGACGAGGCCGCCAAGGACTACGGCACAAAAGGCAAGATCCAGCAGCTACTGGACAAGTACTGCAAGTTCATGCCGGTTCCGGTCGTCTTCGGCAAGGAACAGG
>OCLL01000385.1_pt1 | contig 10393 bp, 7 predicted proteins | sample 1538931 | NCBI WGS metagenome assembly OCLL01 (sample SAMN03418270, study PRJEB22391) | human gut metagenome | biome: human-gut; feature: organic feature; material: feces | host: Homo sapiens | place: Tanzania | collected 2013-01 | reverse complement strand
TTCCTTGAACACGTCTACGCTTGCCATGCACAGATTACCCACGGCAGAGGCAAACGCCACGTTCATCAACAGATTACCATGCAACAGATTATCAAACTTTTCTCCATAGATACGCGTGGAGATATACCACTCCTTGGGATTACCCTCAAAGCCGATGGGGGAGATATGAATGTCCTCAGCCGTATCGGTATGCTGTCCATACAGACTGCTGATGACAGGATATTTCTTCCGGAAATGTTTTTTGATGATCTGTTCGTAACGGTCATAACCATTCTCTGCAAAGTCCAATACATGCGCCCATCTGCAGCATGCCATGATATATCCGTCATGGTTCAGAAAGTTCATATTGAAGTACTGGTGTTCGTTGATTCTCACCGTCACCTCCAACTGCTTATGGGTTTTCTTATTGAACGCAAACGTGCCTTCAGATGGAAAATCTAATGGTACACTGGTTGTGAACACTGGTAAAATTATCGGTGCTTCTCTCATTGTTTCTGTTTCATTATTGTTGTAGTTGATGATTTATAGGAGTGATTTCTACATGTCGTTTGGCTCACGAATCACAGCCATTGGCTCTCCTTCAAATGGTGTCTCTGGCATCAAGTCCATCAACTTCTTCTTCATGCCCCGATGATTGGGGTATTGCCCAGCCGTCTCTTTGATATAGCGGCATACCTTCTGCCGTTTCTCCTCGTGGTTCCATATCTTGACTGTTTCTACCAGGGCTTGATAGCTGTCGAATACCAGTTTGCCGATACGTCTTTTGTATTCGCCTACCAGTTCTTGTATGTCATCTCGGTTGATGAGCAGTGGTATATGTTTGCACAGCGCCATGGCGATGGCATACGCTGCATCGGGTCTGTTCTTCTCCAATATCTGTGGAATGGATTTCTTATGCCATCGTTCCAGCAGACGCAGCAGAGCCATGAAGTCATCGTTGTCTCTTGGCTTAAAGCTTACTTCCTGCATCAGATATTTGGAGTATTCCTCTTCATAGTCCACGCTCAGTCCTTTGGGAATATAGTTGATTCTCGGTCGTTCCATCTTGGCGCGATACCGTTGCTTCTCCATGGACCGTTTTCTCTTCTCGTCCCATTTTATGCGCAACAGCTTTTCTTCCCTTATCTGGAGCTCTATCTCCCTGAACTCAGGTGTATTCATTACCTCTTTCTTCAGATGCTTCTTGATTACTTTTTTCAGATAGCATTGCCATGCCTCCTTGTTTTCTTCGATAACGAATGGAGGACATTGCTCACCGTAGAAGGTGTGCCAAGTGAATGGCTCGAAGTCGAGATGCCAGAGGAATGATTTGTGTTTGGTGTTGTTGAGTTCCATATTAATCTATCTACTTCAGATTTACCAATCCAGATAAGTTGCTTTCTTTTACAATGCCATTCTTTGTAAACTGCTTACACAAGGCTTCTACAATAATTCGTTTACTTTCACTCATAGATGGACTCAACGTGATTTCAATATTGTCTACAACTGCATCTTGTAGTTTCATATCATAATAATCGAATGGAAGTTGCTTGTTTCCTTTATAACAGTTGGAAGTGATATTTCCTACAAAATCCATCATTTCTGTAGGAACATGTAATGGATTAAAAGGAAATACATTCAATACGAAACGACTTTCCTTCTGAAAAGCCCAGCGCATATTTTTATATCGGCCAACTTGACCAAAATCAATATTCACCCCATTTCCTGTATCTTTAAATAAATCGGTTGTTTTTTCTTTTACATCATCAACATATTCTATATCACGATAAAAGAAATCACTTTTACTGTTCTTATATACAGGCATTATCATATAGCCATTTGCTTCTATATCCTTTTGAGGTATAAGAGATATGATGCTACCTTCGGAATGTAAGCCATTGTTTAAGTTTAAATCGTGGATAAGATATGCCTGAAACATATCCTCATCCAAGGCTATTCTAATACCATTGGCAACTCCTGCATACATTTTCCACAATGGAATGCTTTCCTCCGCGTCCTTTGTCCAGCATGAAGCAAATATATATTGAGCTAAATTGACTCCACAAGAAACAACTTTTTCTTCCAAGTCATCAACCTTATCTAACCGATTAAAGCGTATTGTTCTGTTTTTTAGAATCAACGCTAAAGTATCTATTGTTGTATAATGATATAACTTCATTACTTTTCTATTTTTTGAAATTATATAATTTAGAGTTATAATCCAACTCCTCTATAAATCGGATAATGTCTATTGCATTCAATTTCTTATCATACATTAGTTGACAGTACACATTACAATATTCATTGAAAATATTGGTGGCAAAGATACCTGCATCATCTGTTCCTAATACGATAGGTGGAATAGGTCTGTGTTCTTCCTTAGCCCATTTGTACCAATTATAGATGTGGTACGAAGAGTAGGAACGATGATGTCCTATCATCACATTACTGGTCGGCAATGTTTCTATCACTATTTCCTTATCATGCATCTCTTGTAGAACCATCAACTGTAATTCGGACAATTCTTCTGCATTGAAAAATTCACAAGTGACAATTTCAATTATTGAATCATACTTGTTTTTCTTTTGCCCTCGCTTCTCACAATACTTCTTTAACAAGTGCAATTCCTCAGATAGAACAGGTTCCTTCTTGTCGAAAATAACCTTTGGATTATTCCATCTTTCCTGCCATGCTCTCACTTGAATATAAGGAGAATAGTACTGTCCATAAATATCAAAGCAAAGATTATTTATCCTATTTGTCAGTAGTGGTAACTTTCCTTGAAGCCTAACATTGTTAGACATCTCTATCAAATGGTATGCAAACACTAAGTCATCTAGATATTCGCCTTGTCGTATCAGCATCTTATTTCCTATATTGCCGAGCCATATTTCCGATGATATGCCCAAAGCTGCCGCATGACCGATTCTATCGCCTCGTTGCAAGTCAAGAAAATGAATTGCTTCATAGACAGCCCGTATACCTCCAAGCAAATGGAAAAAGTCTTCTCCTGCATGAAATGTGAAATGGTGAAATCCATATTCCCTTAATTTACGATATGCAACACCAAAGACCTCAGGAGGAGTAGAGAACTCACTGGATGCTGCATCAATACCTGTAAGAAAGTAACTTTCTTTGCATTCCGTGTTCTTGAAATTAGCAAGTGCATCCACCTGCTTTTCTAACATCATGCGATATTCCTCAAAGAAGTATCTGCCATGCTTACCATGTAATGATTTGATAAAATGCGCTATCAACGTCAAGTCAGACTTTTGGGGGACTTTTCCTTCACTTTCTTGTATTTGATTAAAAGACTCCCAACTGTCAACTATCTGGTATATTGTCTTGGCTATATCCTTTTCCTTGATACTTGGCGAGAAACGAGCTTCCATCATTCTGATATTTGTTAAGTCATTGCCAGCCAACTGTAAATAACGAGTATTTTCTCTGAATTTCTCACTTGCTTTACGTATGCCACTCAATGTATATTTATTGAACTCTTCAAATCCATAGAATCTCGACTGCATAACAAACAACCTATTGAGAAGACCGTTTATCAACAAGTAGAAATGGAAAAGTGATGCTGTGTCTTCATCATTAGGATAATGTTTCAAGAAAGAAAGTACATATACATAGAACATGCATTCTTGTTGCATCCTGTTGCCAGTAACTATACCATCCATCAGATTGAGACCGACTGCATGATACACTTTCTGCTTATCCGCACATTCTCTGACTATTTGTCTTGCATCATATTTTTGTCCTAAGAAGCAATGTTTGATTAAAAACATCCTTAGATAGTTTGCGTCACAAGCTAACAAATCTATCTTTTCTGGAGTAACAATGGTTGAGAATTGTTCGTAAAGTTCACGTACTTTATAATCAGAGTACTTTTGGGCAAGTACTTGTAAAAAATCATTCGGTCGTTCCAAAAAATCTTGCCAAAGATGGTCGCTCTCCATTGTTCCATTCAAATGTATATGTAAGTCATACATTCCGCCATGTGTTTTCCTGAAATCTTCAAGTTGTAGGATAAATGGATGAATCAATGCTGTGTATTTCACATTTTGTACTACATACCTGTTGAAATAATTTTCTATTTCCTCCTGCATCTTCAGAGGACACGCATAATCATGGCATAGTTTTGCCGCAATCAAGAGAAGAGGAGAGTATTCTGATAATAGCATTTGCCATTCATTCTGTTTTTCTGCTTTTACATATAGCAAATCATCTCTTTTTTCAATATATTCATCAGCAAAGGATGGCAAACTTATAATCAATAAATCTGCTAATGATGTTATGTTCCCCAAACAATTCTCTTTTAGCAGCCTATAATAGTGATCGGGGACATGAATGTCGTCTTTCCGTCCCATTTCAAACAGTCTCCGTTGCACATCACTACATGACACTATATTTCCTTCCATATAGTAGCGCAACGAAACCTCATCACACAGCAGGTGCTCCAAGAGTGATTTAGTCTGCATAATGATTATCGGATTTGACTCTTAAGTGTTATGTTTTTTAGACTATCATTTATATTGATAGTCATTATTTCATCTGGCTTATCCATGATATTCTTTATTCTTCTCAATACTTCAGAATCAATGTACGGATACACGACAGGACATTCTATCAAGGCTACAGTCAATTTTATAGCTTCCGAAGCCTCGTTGTCATAGATGAACTTCAGATTGTTCTCAAAAATATTACTAGATGTTCTTACGTTGTTTATATTTAATTTGTCTATCGACTGCGCTTCTGTTCGTTTTTTCACAGAGTCGTAGTTGACCATAGCCTCCTCTATCAATGTGGCATTCAGAAAATCTAACACTGATAGCGAAATGATTTTTCCAAGTTCCACTTTTATTGCATGTCCTCTGTCATCCTTCTCATCCTTTAGTGTTTGATAGATGTTTCTTTGCGAATAGTAGAATCTTGTTGAAATCTTACCAATTAAATATGGTGCCTTAAATATTTTCTTTGCATTTTCAGCCCAAGTTTCCAGTTCTTGTTTAAATGCATCCGTTATATCACCAGCCTCTTCTTCTTCTGGAATTGGTGGTTCCTCATTCTCGTTATTGTCAACCTTGGTAATCTTATCAGAAACCTGAAAATATCTAAGAAGCGACAATTCATTAAAGGTTGTCATCACATCATTTCCCAATTCCTTTGCTCTAAGCATATCACCAATAGCAGCCAATATGCTATAAACAGAATAGTACAACCTACTCTCATTCTTATAGACGAATGACAGCATTACGGCTGGTAAGTATGCTAACTTCTTTTCAATGTCAGATCTATTCTTGAAAACATAATCCAAGGCATCCACATTTGTATTCTTTGCTCTTCCGCTCAATCCTTTTATCGGAAAAAACACACCTATGCCAAATAGGTTGGTGTCATTATAAAGATAAGCCATAGCATTTCCAAACATACCTTTTAGCGTATTGGTTTGGAATACACCGGATTGCTTACACAGCTTTATCAGCCTTGTATTGTCATCAGAATCCGCCATAATGATTTCTGCGAAATTACGTATGAATCCTATTCGCATCAAATAGTCAAATATGAGTGAAGGCTTATCCTTGGCACAATTGCACCACATCAAGAACAATCCTGTCAAGCAAGCATTGATGGTTGAAATTTCATATCGAGGAAGCAATTGATACGCACTTTCAAGCATATTGTTTTTTATCAAATAACGGAGTATCACAACGGTAGCCATTTCATACGAATGACTGACCACATCAACATCAATGTTTTCTGCCAACATCTGTGATAAGAAAGTGTCGTATGAATGTATATCCTTAAGTTCTGGTTCCAAATTGCTTTTAATAAAATGAATTTGTGAACGTATTGGCAGATTCATCAAGAAGTTCTTATAAATGCTTATATGTTTTTTGTTCTTAATGCCACAATCTTCCAATATCATGTCATAACAGTCTATGATATCTGCACCATCCATTTTAAAAGTGATGTCTGAACGTCTTATTGCTTCATCAACAGTAAACAACCTTATACGATTTTCTGCCTTGAAAAGTTTCAGCATATACTGATTTTCCATTTCATCTACAAGATTCGTGTATTGTTCCTTGTTGGATTCATTGACATCATATTCATTTATAAGCAAGGCTTTGCCGAAATTGTTCCATTGTTGTTTCCTTACATTGATGGAATATAGGTGTAAGTCTCCACTTAGAAGCGTAATGATTCGTGGATTAGATAGATACTTGCGAATGGTCTCTAACACAGGCCATCCCTTTCTGAAATCTACATCAATGTCGTCAAAGGCTATCAGAAAAGCATCCTTCCCTAATATTTCCAAGGCTTGTTCTACGCATTTGCTAAATTGATTGGAAAGTGCAAATGCAGAATGTACATTTTCCAAACCTTTTCGCATGATATAAGAGTCATCTGCCCAAACTGAATTTTCGTAAGTCTCGCCAACGTTGTCCAATGAAGGTATTCCTTTAGCCAATTTGTTCATAGCACATTCCCAATCTGCAAGAAAAGTCTTTTTGTGAAGATCTGTAGCATTTCTTCCTAGCTCTTCTCTCACTTTTTGGTTAATCAGAGAGATGATAAGTAAAAATACATGTCCTTTTTCCTCTATCATTGTTGGGTCTATCAAATCAAGCACACACACTTTATGCTCATCTGCATGTTTTGAGTAGTATTCCAAAATAGATTCCAAGAAAGACGTTTTGCCAGAGCCTCTCTCTCCGAAAATAGGAATTGTGTGATGCACTTCTGTTTTCGTTAGTGAAGCTTCTGTCAACTGCTTCTCTACGAGATGCTTTACTTTGACAAATTCTATTTGATGTATCATTTGAGAAACGTCAAAAGACTTTGCACTTTGACTTTCACTTAGGATAATATTGACTTCCATTATTATGAGGTATTGATTGTTATTTTTTTGTTATAAACGGACTACTAAGCTCCTTTCCTATAAAGTAGATCATTATAAAAAAGGGGAGAGAATGCCGTTCGCCATATATTACTATTCTTTGTTTGCTTCCATTGCAAGGACGAACAAGTACCTGCCGAACTTATCGGTTAGTTGTATTTTGTCATTACCAAGCATCAGTCCGTTCAAATTATACCCACCACGTTGAGTGACAGGTAGTTTGTATATCTCGGCATACTCTCTAGCTATGTTCATGACCATTAAGCTCTTCTTTGCCCAAGCCTTTCCTAGATTTGTTGTCAAGTTATTCGCCTCCACAAACCAAGGCCAACGGTCATTTGGCATATTAGTATGTTTGGGAGAACTCATTACTTTGAAAACCGAGATGATTTTTCTTGCACCAACAGCGTAGGTAATGAGTATATCTCCAACACGCACAGCCTTTGGCTTTCTATTCGCAAAATGTTGTTTTTGAAACTTTTCAGAGTAATCGCCTTCAAAAATTTTGTGATTGTTAGAACCAAAAGGCTTGATAAAGAATCTTGTTCCGTTTGGTATTTGAGGTAGTCTGAGTATGTCATCTATCTGTATCTCTTGCTGTTCCACTTTCTTCCATCCTTCTTCACGAGTCTTGTCCGCTATTTTCTTTATCAGTTTCAATTTTTCACTTGTCAGTTCAATCTCAGCATCAACAAGCAACTGTTTTTCCATACAACCAATGGCTTTGGCATCTTCAACTAGACATCCCCATTCATGATTTTGCCTTAATCCATGTTGTGTAAGATTGGCAGACGTTATGATGGCAGCAAATGGAGCATCATTATTCTTGAATATATACACCTTGCCATGCAACATATTGTCAATGCGTATCTGCCAATCAATACCATGCTCTTTCATCGCTTTGCGAAAAGACAACAAGGAATCTATCTTTTCAACAACCTCATCGTTTTTCATAGTAGTGACGAATGTGATTTTTCTAGTAGCGTCCTCCTTTGATACGTTGGAAACAAAAGGTTCAAAGTTTGGGAAGCAGAAAGGGCTTGCTATCACCAATTCGTCTGCTTGCTTGCATAAGTCAAGTAAGCAGTCATAATGATTGTGACAAGAAGAGTTCTCTATGATTTGCATGATGTTATACTCTTCAATTTAACTCCTTTTATTATGAATTCTCTAGAAGAAGTGCCAAGTTCTGAATATTGGCTCACTTAGAGCCTCGGCAGGATAATATCGCACGAAGTGCATATTTCTCCATATCTTCAGGAAATATTTCTTCACCATTCCCTGTTGTGTGAAATGCCCGTACTTGGTAAAGTGCTGTCCGAAGTTGCGAAGTTGCCACCATTCAGTATATCTTCTAACAACAACTTTCCTCGCTTCTCATCCAACGGAGCTATCATCTTCTCCTCCGGTAATCCTAAGACCTCATGCAGCACATACATCATCACCCCCGCAAACTTCCACAATCCCAAATACTTCAACAACTTTTCAATATCCAACCCAGAATCACTTTTTTCATTTGTCGCACCAACTGCCACCCCCTTGACAGTCCCTCTGATGCACTAACAGTAAAACACTCGCAACTCTGTTGCGTCAAAGAAAAGTCAGGCGTGGGCTTTGATGCCCCGCCTACCTTAATGTCCGAGCGATGAGAAGGAGCTTTTTTACCCTGTCCTATGAGGTGAAAGGGGCTTGGGGAAAACGGTGGAGCCTCCCTTCAGGGTAAGGGAGGACGGTAGGTTTTCGAAAAGTCTCTTTTATGCTAAAGAGGGACGGGGTGATTTTAGAAAGGCTATATCTATTATCTTATTCCATCTATCTTCTTCCATAAAGCAAACCAAGTTCTGAACAATGGTTCGCTCAATGCCTCAGTAGGATAATGCTTCACGAAGCGTAAGTTGCGCAAATTCATTCTGAGATAGCGATGAAGTTTGCCTTCATTCTCCTTGCTTCCAAGTCGAGTATCATATTGACCAAAATTGCCTCCTTGCATGATTTCAGCCAACAAAAATTGACCTTCATACACATTTATTGGAGCAATCATTTTCTCCTCAGGTAGACCTAAAGTTTCATACAAAACATACATCACTGCCTGTGCAAACTTCCACAAATCGAGATGTTTTAAATCACGTTGCAATACAGCCTTATTTGTTATATTGCAATCCGTGTTCAGTAAAACAAAGTAATAGTCTATTAATTGACGTAAACCTATACCCTCAGTGAATAAATGGCGATAGAGATGGGAGAGGATATATATGACATTGAAGTTCATCGTTGGCACGGTAATCTCCCCATATTCATCAGGCAACTCCATGACATTCGAGCATTGCAAGTCCATCACCTCCTTAAACCATTTCTGCATCCTGCTATTATGAACAGGGAAGAACATATACGAAGGCGTGAAATGTACCTCTATTGGACTTTTCATGACAGGGAAGTCCACATGGTGATAACGCATCACCTGATTCGGACATACCTTGTTGACATATTGCATCACCTTCTTCCTGCCACCAGCGAGATAGATATCAATATCCCCTGAAGTTCTCATATAAGGATCAGGATAAAGCAAGGCGTTACCTTGCCCTTTCAAGATACAATTGCGGAACCCCACATGCTTAAAAATCTTACACACCTTAGCAGAATCCATAAACAAGCGGACATTCTGTTGCCGTATTTTCTGCGCCATTCCCATCCATCGCATCAGTAATCCTGCGTCAGGAGCCAGTTCCTTAGGCAACTGCTTGATGCCATGAAACAACACGCCAATCAAAGCTTGTTTCTTGGCAATGACATATAGCACATTCCAGTCTGCTTCCTTTATAGAAGCAGGGATTTTCTCTACAGAACCGATGCAAAACTGTAAGAAGTCGAAGAATGCCTTTTGTTGGCGCATAGTTTTACTTGTCTATAAAATCTGTTAATGATTTTTCTAAACTGTCTGAAGCTTGATTGCCAATATGCTTCAATGGCTTTAAGTCTTTCTGCATCATCAAGTCACGGAGTTGCTTCTTGTCGTAAGCTACGTACACGTAACCTAATTCATCCATACGCATTGCAGTAGCCATCTGATGGTCGTTGCGATGTTCTTTCAGTGAAGCAAGACGTGGCACAACGATGATAGGCTTGTTCTGTTTCAATGCAGAAAGAATGGTTCCCATACCAGCATGGGCTATCACCATTCTTGCCCTACTAAAATACTCAGCAAAAACATCAGGTGGAAGAAAATCTACACACTTCACATTCTTTGGAGTATATTCCGACTTAATTGTTTGAACGATTACCTCTTCATCAAGCCCCTCACACAATTCATCAAGCATCTTCACGAAACGGTCGAAAGGTGCTTGTGTTCCTATTGTTGCAAATATCATAAGCTTATTTATTTTATCCAATAACATTACCTGCGAAATGCACACCGTCCTGCGCCAAATCCTCCCATTGTGTATAGAAACGGCTTGCGAACTTCTTTGCAATCCTTCCACATAGAGACAAATGGTTTACGTTGGCTATACT
>OCLL01000375.1_pt1 | contig 10497 bp, 8 predicted proteins | sample 1538931 | NCBI WGS metagenome assembly OCLL01 (sample SAMN03418270, study PRJEB22391) | human gut metagenome | biome: human-gut; feature: organic feature; material: feces | host: Homo sapiens | place: Tanzania | collected 2013-01 | reverse complement strand
AAGAAGCAACCGACCGGGCCGACAATAGGCCTGTACACGGCGGTCTGGAGCGTCTGAAAGCCGAGCTGGACGCGATGGGCAGGATGACCGTCGAGGAATGGAAGGCAGTGGGAATATTCATGGGTGTCCTCATCCTTTGGTGCACGGACAGCCTGCACGGGATCGATGCCACGACCGTGGCCTTCATCGGTGCCGTGATCGCACTTATGCCGGGAATCGGGGTCGTGAAATGGAACGACGTTGACATCCCGTGGCATCTGATGCTGTTCTCCGCAGGAGCCTACACCTTGGGAGCCGGCTTGAACATCACCGGTCTGCCCGGCACGATGGTAAACGCGGCCTTCGATTCGATGGGCATCACCGACAACACTCCGTTTTGGGTGCTGTACGTCATCCTGACCTTCCTGATGATGTACTCCGGTCTGGTTTTCCAATCCAAGACCATCAGGACGATGATCTTCGTGCCGATCTCGATGGGCATCGCCGAACGGTTCGGCTATCCGGTCATCAGCCTCGCGCTTCCTGTCTCGATGCTGATCGAGCACGTCTATGTGCTGCCGTTCAACAGCAAGCCAGCCGCCCTTCTTTACAACACCAACCAGTACAGTATGACGGACGCCTTCAAGTTCGGCATCACGATGATGACCATCTCCTGGCTGATAATCCTCCTTTGGGGCGAGACCGTCCTCAAATGGCTCGGCATCACCCCGGGTTTGTTCTTTGTGGGATAATTTGTTATATTCGCAAATGTATGCCTAGGCTTTTTTGAAAGCCGCATCGTTATGGCGGACGGTGAAGAATGAGGCGTTTTTTTGTTATGATCGAGATCGACACCAGAATCCACGACCGCTACTCGATAGAGCTGAAAGTCGGCTTCGTCACCCGCAAGAAACTGCGGATGAACGACTTCTCTCTGGCGATGTGGTTCTTCGTGCCCGGCAGTCTCGACATCAACAGGGCCACCTATCCAAAGGACATGTTCTATCAGGATGTAAAGTCGAACATCCGCCTCATCACCCCTGTTTTCCTGCTCCGCGAGATAGTGGAAGGCCCGGCGTTGCCTCTTCGCAACATCCGCGAAGCGTTCATCCAGATGGCGTCCAACCCGACCCGGACCCTGATCTCTGAATATGAATATCAGATCAAGATGTTCGCGGCCATCGTCAAAAGCGCCCTGCGCGATGAATTGGCGCACATCAAGCAGAACCGCATCGGCTCGGACACGGAGACCCTGTGCGATGGCTTCATCCGCAACGCCGGAAAAATCTGTGATGAATATGTCGGACTGCGCACCATCATCAACGCTCCGACCGTTCCAGAGGGCGTGATGAGGATGTACCTTTCCGGGGACGAATTCATTTGCGACATCACCTGCAAGCATATTCTTGAACTCATCGAGTGGCTGAGAGGCAGGAAGTTGGATGAGTTGGCCGGCAAGGCGACGGCGCTTTACCGCAGGATCGGGAAGCATATGAGGCAGCTCGGCTACCCGGAGATCCGGAAAGATGACCGGCTGCACAACCGCATATTCATTCATCGCTTCAGCATCCTGAAAAAGTACATCGAGAGCGACCTTTACCTCCGCGCTCCTAAGCGGCGGGACGGGGTGATCGTGGAGCAGCTTTATTTCAGCATCGCCGCCGGTCTGGCGATGTTGTTCGCCACCGTGGTGAGTTTCGCATTCCAGAAGAAGTTCGGCTCGCTGACCCTTCCGCTGTTTATCGCTCTCATTATCAGTTATATGCTGAAAGACCGCATCAAGGAGCTGATGCGTTACTATTTCGCCCACCGTGTCGGCAGCAAGTACTTCGACAACAAGGCGAAGATCATCCACAAGGACACCGAGCTCGGCTGGCTGAAGGAGGGCGTGGACTTCATCGAGCCGGAAAAGGTTCCCGCCGATGTGATGACCCTTCGCAACAGCTCGCACCTCACCGAGGTCGAGAGCGGCAACGTCACCGCCGAGAAGATCATCCTCTACCGCAAGTCCGTCCACATCGACAGGGACAAGCTTCAGGCTAATTCTGAATATTCCTTCAGCGGCATCAATGACATCATCCGCCTGAATGTCACCAATTTCATCAAGAAGATGGACGACCCGAGCGTCCTGATGCGCACCCTCGACGACGATGGATCCATCCAGACCGTTGATTGTGACCGTGACTATTACCTAAACCTCGTCCTCCAGTACCAGTACGACAACACCGCCGAGTTCAAGCGCTTCCGCATCGACCTCTCCCGCGACGGCATCAAGTCCATCGAGGAGGTCGGGTGATGCTTATTCGTTAACTTCCATTGGGAAAGGTTATTGTTGTGAGAGGTGCCTTTCAGAACAAAAGGAATTTATCCTTATTAGGAGCCTCTGATTTGCGGATTTTTTCTTTAAGGCGGTTTTTCTTCATGTAAACTGCACTTTTACTTGGTAGATTAAAAATCCGCAGTATAATAGAGGCTTCGAAACGGGCGACAACACAACTGAAGAATCTGATGTCTGTCTCATCCAGCAGATTGTGGAATTCGTTACGGAACTGTGTCATGATGCCACCATAGAGTTTGTTCAATTCCACTTCAAAACGCCTCTGCCCCACATCGTCTACATTGATCCCTCCAATCATGGCAGCAATTCTATCGTAAACCTCCGCTCTCAATCCATACGGTTTTAATCCTTTGTTTCGAGCTGAATATAGGATATCAGCCAATTTCATCAGCCAAGATCCTTGGGACAAGTATAGTTCCAAATAATTCTTTTTGATGATATCATAGTCAGCCTTGATTTGTGCGATGGATTTGTCTGCCTCATCCAATCTCACATCGGCTGCCTCTTTCAATATAAGAATCTGCCTGCGTTCCTCTTCTGCCCTACGGGCTCTTCTGTAAAATAATGTTCCTATACTTAGAATTACAATTAAGGAGACCATCACATAGCAAATGGTCCAGAAATGATGAATAATCAACTCCTTTTCCCTTTCATGACTTTGTTCCAGATAATAATTCTTCTGTGCGACGGAAGAGGATTGAATTTGCATTTTAAGAGCCTTCGCATCAAAGTCTTGTGTGGATTTGACAAGATAGTCGAAAGCCAGTCCATTTTCTCCGTTCAATCTGTAGATGCGTCCCATGCAGTAATTAAATTCAGTACTTTCTCCTTGCCCTTTTTTCTGAAGCTCTGATATAATTCTTTTCGAGTCGTTCTTTCTGCCAACCATATCTAGCAAGTATGCGTAGGCACATTCTTGATTTAGACTAAGGATGTCATGATCCCCAGACAACCTTATCGCTTCCTCAAACAACCCTAAAGCTTTCTTTTCATCTGCCAACTGACCAAAAGATAGCAAAAGACCGTATGCTGCCATGCTATAAGCTCTATAATATAGGGGGAATGACTCATCATTGATTATTTTCCGAAAAAGAGAATCAGCGGCATGATAGTCCATCATGCTGACATAGTTTTTTGCCTTATTGACTTCCATCATCCGCACGAAGTCATCATCACCGGATTCTTTGAAACAAACAATTGCCTTATCATAGCAGTCATTGCATTCTGAATAATTATAGGTATTAGTATAGGATAGAGCGATGTCTGAATAGACAAACCCCACAAATTTTCTGTTTTTTACTTTATCGGCATGTTCCAGTGCTTTGGAAAATGTTACAACTGCCTTATCATATTCGTTAGCGGCATTTTGGATTCGACCAAGGTAACATAATGATTTGAATCTGTCATCCGGAGATCCATGACGTTCATAATACTTGACAGCCTGAGTGATGATACGAGAATCTGTGACAACGACATGATTTCTGTCTAGAGCCATTGAATATAGCAATGAATATAGGGCTTTAGATGCTCTTCCATTTATTCTCAGTGTGTCTATAGATTCCATTATTGTCAACGCACTGTCGGGCTTGACCCACATCAAAGACTCTGCGGAAGCTAATGCCTCTTTCGTTTCCTTGTTAGTACAATAAGTAAGCATCAATGGCAAAAGTGTAATGCCTATTATTCTGGAAAGGTGCATACTGTTTTGATTTTTATTTATAAAAATACATTCATTGAATTCAGCGATCATTTTAAGGCAGGCCGCCCCACAATCTGTCGCGTCACGCTGACGACAGACAGGATGATGCCTATGCAGACCCATTAGAACCTGAACACACCCGAGTCAACATCCGAGTTCTCAAGGCTCTTGGCGGAGTGGTTCTCCTTGCCGCGCTGGAAGAACCATGAGATGGTGAAGCCGAACTCGCGGTTCTTGGTGCGAAGGTTCGTCTGTGTCACGTGGCGGACCGGAGCGAAGGAGACCGTCTCGTTGGAGTACTTGTCATCGTAGAACGGGAACAGGCACTGGGCTCCGAACTGCCAGTTCTTCCATCCATAGGTCAAGGACAGGTACGACACCTTCTCCAAGCCCTTGCGGTACAGTCCGTCCAGCATCTTCCCGCCGAAAGTCTGACGGCATGACAGTGACCAGTTGCCCCAGACAGCGGATGCGTTCAGATAGACCGGGAAGAACCAGTCGCTGAAAGCCTCACCGGAGGAGGTCTCCTTGATTGTCTGGCGGTCAGCGGAGACATCCACTCCAAGGCGCAGCCACTTCCAAGGGATATATGTCACAATCATATTCATACCCGCCTCGGAGAAACGGTGGGCGTTCCGCGTCTCCAGATACCAAGCATCACCGTCCTGCACGAACGCGTCATAGAGGAAGCCTGCGGTGCGGTTGTAGTGCGCGTCGGTCTGGACAATCAGCTTCCGTGGAATGTTATAGGAATATATAAGCCTCGACTGGTAGCCGGTGCTGTTGTGCACTTCCGCATTTCCCCTGCGGTAGAAGTTCTCCATGATCAGAATCCTGTTGCCGGACATCTGTTGTATGTCAGGCATCGAGGTCTCCGAGTCAAGACGCAGACGCAGCATATTCCTCTTATTCAACCTATAAGACAAGAGCACTGTCGGAGAAAAGGCGAATCTCGAAAAGCCGTCGTCACCGGCCTTCATGTTGTTCTCCGCCCCGAGGCTCACACGGTACGAGAACGAGCCGTGGCGTGAGGAATATTCACCGTAAAGCCTCTGCCGTCCGGTCCGCACGTTCGTCACGCCGCTTCCCGAAAGGTCGCTCCGCAGAAAACCGAACGCTCCCCTGTACCCGGCGTTGAACGTCCGGTTCTCCTTGGCGTATGACCATACCAGCTCTCCGATGACGGAGTTCTTTCTGGTTCTCAAATCCAGCAAATCCTCAAAAGCATCGGTCTCGGACGTGAAAGCGTTCTGGTCATTTGAATATGATGTCGCGGTCACATCAGCCATCAATGTGCTCGTCTCGGAGAGAGTCTTCTCGAAATAAACATCCACCGTTGGCTTCATGGTGGTGACATCGTTGCTCGCCACCCCAGAACGAGTGTCTTTCAGACCATTAAGGGCAAAATCGATATATCTGTCGCGACTCATCTTGTTATTAAAGAATGAATAGTCAGCCGAAATCTGGAGCATATAGTCACCAGGCTTTCCGTTCAGCCACGCCACACCGCCGCAGTACTGGTTTCCCCATTCCCGCTGCTTTTGGGAATATTCATACTTATATTCATCACCCCCGAGCCGGTAGGAGAACTCGCCGGTCTCCTCATCCCAGACCTTGCGCTTGTGGTTGAAATGACCCCCGAGGTTGACTGTCAGCTTGTTGTTCCCGCTCACCCGGCTGAGAGCCACATCGCCGTGGGAGTACATCTGCCCGACCCTCGTATAGACGCTCCCGTTCCAGCCAGTGTCAAGCCGTGAGGTCACCACGTTCAGCACCACGTCCGCCATGTCCATGTACCGCACAGGAGGCACATCGTAGAAGTCTACCTTCTTGATTTTCGAGGCCGGGATCAGCTGCAAGTCCGTGTCAGTTGATTTGATGCCGTTGATCAGGATGAGGATTTTCTTGCCGGCCAGAGTCGCCAGCGTGTTGCTCTGCTTGTCGATGAGCAGGTTAGGAATCGTCGCCACAAGTTCCCGTCCGTCCCTGGCCGCCTTCACCTCCGCCGCCGAGAAAAAGTGCGTCGTTCTGTCAACCTTATATGTTATGTTTCCCTCCGTGATGACCGACGCCGAAAGGATCTCCGTGATCACGCTGTCAGGCTGCTGCGCGTGGACCGGCAATAATGAGACTGCTGCAAAAATGGTAATTAACAAACTCTTTTTCATACGGTAATTATTTAAAACAAATTATTGGTTATCTTTTCTCCTTTGTACTTCATCCTTGCCAAGATAGAAAAATAATATCTTGAAACAAAATCATAAAGTACCATCTAAACTTTTGGCACAGATGGATGAATGTGATAGAAGAATTGCCAAACATAATGTGTGAAAAGATATCCTCCAAAAGCGCATGATTTTTTAACGTTTTAACTTGCTGCAAAGTTAGATGTGTTTGATGTTGTTTTCATAAAATATTACCTAACTCTTGAATGCCAAAAAATTGTCTTTCTGATGCTTTCTAAGGTTGTTTTTAAGTATGAAGTAAGATTATATTCTAACACGGTTTTTGTTAATGTCTTGATATTTAGTACATTATGTGAATTATGGGTTAAATTCAAATTTATTATGTCGAGTTATCTCTTGGATATGAATTCATTACATAGATAGTGGATCTTAATTTAAGCCAATGCGTGCTCTGTAACGTAAGGTTTATGACACGATTCTTTCAGCGACTGGTCGCTGTACTGCCGTCAGACTATCGGCGGGAAGATGCTGGACGGACTGTACCGGAAGGGTTTGGAGAAGGTGTCGTACCTGTCCCTGGCCTACGACTGGAAAAATTGGCGGTTCGGTGCCCAGTGCCTGTTCCCGCTCTATGATGACAAGTACTCCAACGAGACGGTCTCCTTCGCTCCGGTCCGCCACGTGACACAGACTAACCTTCGCACCAAGAACCGCGAATTCGGCTTCACCATCTCATGGTTCTTCCAGCGCGGCAAGGAGAACAACTCCGTCAAGAGCCTTGAGAACTCGGATGTTGACTCGGGTGTGTTCAAGTTCTGACATAAATTCCACGTGGTCTCACGCGCGAGACGTTCACAAATTAGTACAAAAGTCCGAACATCCATAGAGGGATACGGTTGCCGTAGCCGGTCTCGATGCCGTCAATGCCAAGGTAACTTGTCGGGATGTCCGCGATCTGTTCAAAATTTTTATTGTCGCCACCTATCTCAAACAGATAGTCGCCATTTACAAGAAAATCTCCTTTTGCCGGCATCTGCACGGAACACACCGCTGACAGTTGGTTGATGAAGAATGTTTCGCGCATGGTTCCGATGTTGATCTTCGGCGAAAACGCATACATAAGATTGGTGTTCCCGAGATAGATTTTCTCAGGATTGACCAGTCTTTTGTAATTCTTAAGTTCCGTTGTGAGAAGGTTTAGGATTTCTGCCTCATCAAGTTTATAGAGAAGAGAGAGGAGTGTGTTTCTGGTTGTGCTCATTGACGAAGCCAGTTTCTCCGTGTTGGGTTGCAGTGGAACATTCTCGGCGATGATCATGAACAGTTTCTTGCATTTGTCGATGGTGGGGTAGGACACTTTCTCCACGGCTGGAAGGTCGCTTTCCGCAACAAGTTTGACCACGTTCTGCAACATAGTCAAAAAATCGTCGCCTCCCTCCTTATAGAAAGGATATACTCCATAATGAAGGTATTTGTCAAATTCTCGTAGAACTTTAAGGCGTGACACAATGTCCAACGCTATCGCGCTGTGGTTGGAAAGAATATCTTCAAGACCATATGCCGGGATGTCAATAGTGCCGTCATATTCGAGAAATTCACGGAAAGACATTCCTTTAAGAATATATGGAGTCTGCCGTCTGGACATATCCACGATAGAATTGTCCAGTTCAAGCATCGAAGAACCAGTGTAGATAACTCTAAGGTCAGCATATTGGTCATAGAGGTTTTTGATTATACGGCTCCAGTCTTCGTTTTTATGCACTTCGTCGATGTAGAATTCGTTGATTCCACGATTGTACAGAAATCCTATCAGTTCCTGAAGAGAGTGCGTTTTGAACCAAAGATGATCCAATGAGATGTAGATTGTGTCATCAGGATTGGTGTACTTCTCCTTTATGCGCTGGATAAGCATAGTTGTCTTTCCCACCCCTCGCTCGCCTCTGATGCCGATGATTCTGGCCTTCCAATTAATCTTATTGTACAAGTAACGTTTGAAATCGAGCGATACTTGTGATAACTTGCTGTGATAAAATTCAATGAGAGGGCGAATGTCTGAAAGTTCCATATCAATCATTTTAGATGACAAAAATAAAAACATTTTTGCAAAAATGAAAATTGGTAATAAAATCATTTTTGCAAAAACGAACACGGCATTATCTGACCAAATAAGTATTTCCTCCTATCTGCCAACCTTACTACCTGAATGTCACCAACTTCATCAAGAAGAGGGACGACCCGGCCGTGCTGATGCGCACCCTCGGAGATGACGGATCCGTCCAGACCATCGAGTGCGACCTGGGCTACTACCTCAACCTCGTCCTTATGTACCGCTACACCGCCACCGAGTTCAAACGCTTCCGCATCGACCTCTCCCGTTCTACGACGACAAGTACTCCAACGAGACAGTCTCCATCGCTCCGGTCCGTCACATCACACAGACGAATCTCCGCACCAAGAACCGAGAGTTCGGCTTCACCATCTCCTGGTTCTTCCAACGCGGCAAGGAGAACCACTCCGCCAAGAGTCTTGAGAACTCGGACGTTGACTCCGGAGTGTTCAGGTTCTGATCTGATGAATATCCCTTTGGATATGGATGATTATCCTGGTTCAGAGGGACTTTCTCATATAGGATGCTATAGAGCCTCGACCTCCTCTACAGAAAGTCCTGTGCAGGAAGCAATCGTTTCGGTGTCGGATAAGAGGATGCCCACTTCAGTGGGGCAAACCATTCTTTTTTACCCGAGATAATAGCCAGAGTTTTCCTCTCCTGACTCGAACACTATGACTTGACCTTGGTTGGTACACAACAAGCGACAAACGTGTTTCCACCGAAACGGCATTTTACCGGAGAAACTGCTGATCCAACGGAGTTTATCCGGCAAAGAGGTCTATCACCGGAGAAAACTCAATTGCAGAGAAAATAGAGAAATCTTCTTCTTTTACCACAACGCTATTTTTCCGGCAATGCCCAAGTCCAGGGTCGCTGTCGCTATACCCAACGCTTTAAATACACGGCTCATTGTAGGCAATGTGATGACGCTTTTCCCTTTTTCTAATTTGGAGATTTGGGCGCGCTGCACACCTATAAGTTCACCAAGTTCTTCTTGTGTGAGTTTTTGTGCCAGTCGTGCCTTGCGTATGGCCTCCCCAACAAAGTAGGCGTTCACTTCTTCTTTGAGTTGATTTTCCATAGCCTCACGCTCTGGGGTGCCTCTCTTTCCCCAAAGCTTATCTTTCATATCATCCGCTGGGATCAGTTTCATCTGTTCCATAAAGCTGTTATCTCTTGTTTTTTAAATACTCTTTCCTTACCTCTTCTGCCTTGGCAATCTCCTTTGATGGTGTCTTTTGAGTTTTCTTGACTATACCGAGCGTGACGATAACCAACGTGTCCAACTCCGTGTCCCAAAAGGAGAATAGTCTATAACTAATACCATTATAAAGAGTGCGGAATTCCCATATATCGGTATTCTCAAGTTTCTTGAATATGTTAACTTTCATCACCCCTTCCTCAACCTTGAAGATGTTATAGTATATCTTCTGTTGAGCCTTGAACGGTTGTGCGTCCAAAAAGGCTTGCGCTTCTTCTGTCAACACAACTTTTAGTTTACCTATGCCCATTTTGTTTTCGAAAACAAATATAATATAATGTTTCCAAGTAACGATATAACCCCGCATTGATTTGTACAAATGCTGCAGCAAAACTACGGTGAACTATCCGTGGAACAAATTATTCGACGGATAATGTGCGGAATCGCTGACTGAGGTCATTCAGCAGAAATATTCAAGTGCAGGATTGGAATGACAATTTCCGGAAAATTTCCGTCCCTTACGTTTGACCATCATCCGGTTCTATTGAGCTTTAATTTATTGGCTTTTATACAGAGAACCGATCCGTTGAAAATAGTGCCGTGGAGCGAAATCAGTTGTTAGTTAACATATTCGTGAATCCTGCCAGTCAATTTGGGAGGGCGGGAATCTGTAATGGGCTGAAAGTCAGGTGTTGGTGCATCACTCGTTGGCCTCCAACTTGTTGAGAATTGCTGCCCTTCGATTTTGGAGAGTAGGAACTTGTAATTGATTAAATGTCAGGTGTTTGCCCTCCACGCAAATGGAATAATCTCTCCTCTCCGTTCGTGTGCAAAATTGCCCCAATCCTGCTCACAAGATGCTGTTGGCGAACTCGTGAGTGGTTCGCTTGATTTCACGCACGGGCTAATGATTAGATACGGCGAGAGTTGGTTCTGGCCCAGGGGATGACGTAGGCGGGGGACATCTTGCGGGACAGGAGGTCT
>OCLL01000372.1_pt1 | contig 10503 bp, 8 predicted proteins | sample 1538931 | NCBI WGS metagenome assembly OCLL01 (sample SAMN03418270, study PRJEB22391) | human gut metagenome | biome: human-gut; feature: organic feature; material: feces | host: Homo sapiens | place: Tanzania | collected 2013-01 | reverse complement strand
GGACGAATCCCATCGTAAGCGTCTCCGCAGTTACGTATTGACGTGCTTTCATCAGTCGGGACGACGCTACGGCCTCCTCTGTAACACATTGCTAATCAAGTATCATTTATTTTGAGCGTGGATTTCCGAAGATTTTTTGACCATTAATCCACACCGAATTTCACAACTACCTATGAATCAAATTATTTCAAAAACCAATGTGGCGCCGTCCCGACAACCGACTTAACTCCGATGACGCTTGCCGATAACAATATTTCTGCAAACACGTAACAACGCGCCAGGAGGGGTCGGCGGATTGCTGATTTTGGAAGCATTGAACATCAATGAGTTATATCAATGTCATCCGCCGAGCCCCCTCATTTTTATCGAGTCGGCAGATTGGGATTTTAGAATAATTTGACTATCAGGGAGTTATAAAACATTAATCTGCCGAGCCCGGCCCCAGCCCTCGGCCCTCAAAGCAATACGAAAGCTCCTCCGGAGACGCTTGCAGAAAACAATAGTCCGGCCAACATGCAACCTTGGCCGGACTATTGTTAGCGGAGATGCTTACAAAAAATGAACGCAATCCTGAACACATGGTTTTCCCCGTCGTCGTTATTCCCCGTCGTCGCCTGCTATGATGCGTCTGTCCTCGTCCAGGTCCACACCGGCTTTGGCGGCCAGTTCACGCTTCTTTTCCTGGAGGATTTCCTTGTGGTGGAGGTACCAGTTCTCTGCATAGACGGCGATACATGCGAGGGCGAAATAGACGATAGTCTGGATGGTCAGTGCAACCATCTGGTCGTGGGCTGTGCCAAGGTCACCGCCTGCAGTATTGAGGTTTATGAAGGCCTGGCATCCGAAAGTCGTAGGGAAAATGTATGAAAACCATTTCCAGAACTCAGGGAATGCAGTGGTCGGCCACGAGAATCCTGTAAGGAACAGGCAGACTGGAGACATTGCGAGGAAGAGCAGGAACACTGACTCCCTTCTGGTAATCAATGAACTCCATGTCATGGAGAACATCACGCAGTCCGTCACGAAGAACAGAAGCAGAAGAATGATTTCCCAGAACTCGCCCCTCTGCGGGATGCCGAACATCGCCGGGATGATGCAAGCGATATAGATGGATATCCCCATGTATATCAGCCAGTAAGCCGCACCACGTCCGAGAACGACACGACCTACTCCGTGGCCTTCAAGCTTGTCTGGCAGCGAAGCGAAACTGCGGTTCTCCTCACGGGCCGTACCCACCAGCATTGACATACCGTAGAACAGAGTCTGCTGCACGATTACCAGCAGAATTGCGGAAAGCAGGAACAGCGAGTACGAGAATGCCCTGTTGTAAGGGTTGTTCTCCTCGTAAGGAATGGCCTGGATCAATGATTCCGCCTGTATCCCTGTAAATCCCGCTGCGGCGTAACGCTCCATCTGGATGCTGCCCACTTCCTTGAGCATCACCTGATTGGCGGCCAGCAGAATGTTCTTGTAGTAGAGGAAACTGCTCATGTCTGCGTATGCTGACAATGTCGCTGTCTCCATTCTGGCAAGCTTCTCACCGAAATCTGAAGGGAAGTAGAGATACCCCCTGATTTTGCCGTCCTTCATAAGTGTCTGGGCCTCATCGGTATTGACACAACGGTATTTGACGGCGCACTCTCTCGTGGCATCCACCTCTCTGATGAAGCGTCGGCTGTCCGAGCAGTTCGCATAGTCCACTACGGCGATAGGAGTCTCGCTCAGGACACCGTTCAGATACATGAGATTGTACAGAATCGGGTAGGCGAGACCGGCAAGGAAGAATATCACCATAACTCCTGAATCGGAGAAGATGAGTTTCAGCTCATGAGTGAAAATTCCCCAGAAGTCCGTCAGCCACAGTTTAATATAATGATCTTTTCTCATGATGACTTCTATTTTTTAGGGAAATTCTGATAGATGTAGGCTCTCTTCAGCCTGTACATGACAGCGACAGGCAGGAGAACGAATATCAGCAAGTGGATAACCTCTTTCCACCATCCGGCGAAACCTGTCCCGAAGATGACTTCCCTCGAGAAGAGCAGGAAGTAATGTCTGAGCGGGAACGCTTCCGCAAGGCCCTGGATGTAAGGCGGCATCGTCTCCACCGGCAGCGTGAATCCTGACATTGAAAATGCCAACACGCTGTACAGCGCACCGATACTCAATGCGAGACGCGGAACCGGGAGCAGTCCGATGATGAAGATCGCCACGCCTTCGCTCGCAAGGATGAGCAGGATGATGGCGAAGAACATGTTCCAGATGCAGCCGGCTATCGGGAAGTGCATCCAGTCATACATCAACAATATGAGTATCAGGCCAATGCCGGAGAAAAGCAGCGTATAGACGAACAGCTTTCCGGCCAATGCAGTCACGATGGAACTTCCTGCCGTGCTCAGAAGATGGCGGGATGTGCCGTACTTGAGCTCCGCGCCGAGCGAATAGATGAGAATTATGACCACTGTCAATGCCAGCACTCCTGGAAGGAAGATATTGGTAAGGTAATATCCATAGTTGGTATATTGGTTTCCAATCTGATGGACATCGACATCGACAGGACGTATTCTGCCCATGATTGCATCCTCATTGACACCCTTCGCCCTCAGCACCTCGCGCTGCACGGCACCGTCCGCAAGGTTTATCATTGTCAGAATGTTCTTGTATGACAATGCTCCTCCCACGAAATACAATCCGTTCAGATAGTATGTGAAAGTGGGGCGGCGGCTGGCCTGGACATCAGCATACATGCCCTTCGGAATCATGCAGATGGCTGTGATTTTACCGCTCTGCATGTCTTCGCGTGCATCCTGGAAAGTATCATATTTTATGACCTTTCCGAGCTGTGTCGCATCCAGCTGTCTGGCGAAGTTTCTGGACAATGATGAGTTGTCCATGTCCACGACTCCGATAGGGAGGTCGTGCGGGAGTCCCTGCTTGAGGAATGTGAGGAAGAATATGGCGCAGAACGCGACTGTCACGACGGAACCGAGAAGATAAATCGGTCTGTTCCTCATTATCCTCAGTTCTCGGCGGGCAACCGCCCCTATGTTATGCCAGAATCCCATAATTGTTATTTCTTAAGAAGTTTAGCATCCTTGACGATTGCGGACATGCCCGGGCGGAGTCCTTCGACCTTGCTGTCAGGAGTAGCCCTTACTTCGAATGTCTTGGCGTCATACATGCCGGTTTCCTTAGTCGCTTTCCATGTCGCATATGACTCACGGACAGCGATATATGTTACGGTGGCGGTGCACTCCTTGTCGTCGAGGGCAGGGATGGTGACTGTCACTTTGTCGCCCTGCTGGAGACCGTGGAGATAGTCTTCACGAACATTGAAAGTGAACCACATGTCATCGAGGTCAGTAACTGTCATGATAGGGGAGCCCTGTCCTACAAGTTCTCCGACCTTAGGGAAGGTAGCGGAAATGATACCGCTTGCAGGGGATACGAGATAGAGTTCCGCAAGAGCGGCATTGACCTCCATCAGTGCGCCGTTTGCCTGGTCAACGAGTGCTGCGGCAGCGGCCTTGTCCTCTACGCGTGCGCCATTGACGGCCATGTCGTACTGGCTCTTTGCGGCTTTGGTGGTCGCAACGGCCGCATTGTACTGAGCCTCGATCTCGTCGAATTTCTGTGCGGAAACGACTTTCTGGTCGTAGAGGCTCTTCATCCTGTCGTAAGACTTCTTCATAACAGTCTCACCTACAATGGCTTTCTGCCAGAGCTCGTATGCGCCTTCGATCTGCTCTTTGCGTGCTCCGTTGATGGCTTTGCTCTGCTGGGCTGATGCTGCATTCTTCAATGCGGTAACCTGCTCGAGTTTTGCGCGTACTTCAGGGCAGTCGATGAACACAACGGTGTCTCCCTTGTGGACCATGTCGCCTTCCTTTACGAAAAGAGTCTCGATTCTTCCCGGAACCTTTCCTGATACCCTGTATTCTGTAGCCTCGGCCTCGCCCTGGATTACCAGCGGTTTAGGTCTTGATACGAAATATCCGATAATTGCGATCATCAGAATGATGGCAAGAAGTGCCACAACGCCGATTACAAGATTGTAAGATTTTTTATTCTGTCCCATGATTAATGATTTTTCTAAGCTGTTTGTTATTGACTTTGTCAATGTCTTTTGTCTTGGCTATTCCAAGTCTGATTTGTAATTTCCTTCTGCCTTCTGCAGGTTTGCATTGGTGAGCTGAAGCTCGACACCCGCGTCGATGTATTCCGAGTGGGCCTGCAACCATGCTGTATGGGCGGCAAGGGCAATGTTTGTGGTAATGACGCCTGCCTCGAAGCCGACTGATGCGGTACGGAGGTTCTCCTCTGCGCTCTTGAGGTTGTTCTCGGCCATCTCGACTTTCTCCAAAGACTCGTCCAACTGTTTGCGGAGCTGTGTTACCTGGAGATTGATAAGTTCCTTGGCCTCATCCAACCTGCTGGTATAGAGGGTCATCTCGGCCTTTGCCTTGCGGGTTTTCTGCAATGCCTCGAATCCGTGGAATATAGGAATGTTGACAGCCACGCTGACATTGAACATGCCGCCGAACTTCTTCTCGAATCCGTTATAGACGTTAGGATTGGTGACCATGTAGTTCGCCATCAATGCCACTTTCGGCATCATGTCTGCACGTGCCATCTTCATCTTCTTCTCATATATTGAGGCGGCGAGGTCCAGGCTTCTTGTCTCAGGACGATCCTGATAAATCTGTTCAATGTCTTTTTCAGGGCTCATCTGCGGCGTAGGAACAGCGTCGAGGCTTTCGTCTGCCAATGTAATGTCAGAGTTCAGGTCAATGCCAATTTCCTTGCAGAGCAGCATTTTAGCGAGAATGAGTCCGTTGGTGGCCTTGGTCTTCATCATGTTCGCCTCGTTTGCCTTGACCTTGATGGCAAGAGCGTCAGACTGGGTGGCTACACCTTCATTGACAGAAATGGTCACATCGTGCTCCATTTTCTCGAGCAGGTCTGCGAAGTTTTCCGCGAGTCTCTTCTTGTTCGAAACTGAGACAACCTGCCAGTAGGCCTGGTCGACGGTGGTAAGCAGGTCCTGATATTCTTTGTCATACTGGGCTCTTGAAAGCTCTTCTGCCAGTTTTGCCATTCTGTTGGCATTGACAATCTTTCCTCCCATGAAGACGGGCTGCTGCAGAGATACCGCTCCTGCGAACAGATTGTGTGTGTCCGGATGGAGGAGGTCGTCGATTTCGGTGCCGACTTTCGTGATGGCTGAGGTGATGTCACCCTTGCCGAGTGCGCCGATAATGGTCTGTGCGAGCTGGCTCTGAAGAATTTCCGAGCCGTTCGGAAGTTTGCTGATGGCCTCCACGATGGATGTCACTTTTTCATTGACCTTTCCCTGGATGGCAGCGCCGGTACCTGTCAGTTTGTCAGACAGCTCGTCATTGATGAGGGCGATGCTCTTCTGGTTGTACATGTACGCGCCTGTCGCGCTGATGTTCGGGTAGTAGTTCGCCCTGGCGATTTTCCTGTCGTATCCGGCCATCTCTACCTTGGTCCTGGCCTGCTCCAGAGCCTTGTTGTTCCGGATAGCCATGTCCCTGCATTGGTCCAATGTCAGGGTTTCCTGACCTGTCATGCCCAGCGGTAGCATAATCACTGCTGCGGCTGCGCAAATCATTTGTCTCAAATTGTTCATATTTTCAAATACTCTTTTTCCTTTTTTAGGTATGCAAACGACAAATATACAAAAAAGTTGCCAGAATGCCCGATTTTGCGAGTTATTTGGCGCAAAGATTGATATTTTGGTCGAAAAAAACGATTTTTGGCAATTTTTAACTATATTTGCGGAATTATGGGACAACAAGACGTATTACACAATATCAGCATCAAGAAATTCAAGGATCTCTTTCCGGAAATGCCGGGAAAAGGACTTGGAGAGGACCTTCTTATAGCGGATCTGAAATATGACAGGGACCTGCGGGTTTTCCAGTACCCGTTCCGTTTCGAGGGGTATATCCTGATTTTCTGCATGAAGGGAAAGATAAGGCTGGATGTGAATCTGGATTCATTTTCCATAGCGGAGAATTCTCTCGTGCTGAATGTGCCGGGCAATATAATAAGGGTATCAGGTGTCGATACGGGAGACAGGGACAATATGCACTTCATAATAGTTGCGATGTCCAAAACTTTCATGAACAGCGTGCACTTCGATTTCAACAGGCTGTTCAATGAGAGTGTGGCTCTCATGGACAATCCGTGCATTTCTCTGGATAGCCATGAGAGGAGTGTCTGCCGTCAGTATCTCCAGCTCGCTTCCGACCTTCTGGCCAGCGACATAAAGAACAAGAAAGAGTCTGTCGGAGCATTGGTCTCATCCATTTCCTATTACCTCGGTTCCATCTGGACCAGCCGCCTTTCTGATGCTGAGCACAAGCCGCACGCTCCGTCTGCCAAAGCCAAGAACATTTATGACCAGTTCCTCCGTCTTGTCACTGATTATCATACTTCTGAACGCACGATGGGCTTCTATGCCCAGCAGCTTTGCCTTACGCCGAAGTATCTTTCCAAGCTGGTCAAGACTGTCAGCGGACGTTCCGCTCCGGACTGGATAGATGCGTTTGTGGTCCTCGAGGCGAAGAACCTGCTCAAGTATTCCGACATGTCCATCAAGGAGATCGTAAGCAGGCTCAATTTCCCGAACCAGTCGGTGTTCTACAAGTTTTTCAAGTCGCATACGGGTACGACTCCGACTCAGTACCGTAACGAATAATGTCGTCTTTTGTCATACGTCCTCTCAATGCCGCCGGTCATGTGACGGCTCATCCCATGCCTCCGCTGGTCAGGGAAGACTGGTCGTATCTTTATCTTCTCTCCGGCGAGGTGCTTACCGAGATTGAAGGGCATCCGTACCTGCTTGCTGCCGGAGACTGCCTCCTGATTCCTCCTGGCCTCAGGTATTGTGTGAAATATTTCCGTGATACTGTGGGATATATGGGCGCATTCTCTGCTGAACTCCTTCGTAATTCCGGCCATCGCGTGCTCCGTCTCACTGCCCCGTCCGTCCTGTCCGTCCCTGTTCTTGACAAGGTCTTTTTCGATGAGCTCATGATTCGCCTCATGCGTTTTTCGTCCTCCTTGTCCATGGTCCAGTCCCTTCTGGATGTCCTGCTGTGCCAGTTTGACCTGATAGTGCCTGAGTCCGGCGGTTCCGCGTCCTCCAAACTGTGCACCTCTTATCTTGAGCGCGTTTTCGACAGGTCGGTTCCGTTTACCGGTGTCGCCGGCTACGCGTCGGCTCTCGGCGTGTCGCCCAACCACCTGAATCGCGCAGTCAAGGCCGAGACCGGCAGAAACGCGAGCGTCTGGATCGACAATGCGCGTATTTCGCTTGCGCGCGAACTTCTTCTTGACAGGTCAATGTCAATGTCAGAGATTGCCGAGCGTCTCGGTTTTTCCGAGGCTTCCTACTTCTCCCGCTTTTTCCGCAAGGTGACAGGTGTCAGCCCCTCAGAGTTCAGGGGATAGGGTAACGTTCGACAAACGAAGTGCGTTGGCCTTGCATTCTTCGAACGGAAGGTGAACCTCCAATCTTCCAAACAAACTCGGCGAGTCGGATAAGTAACCTTCAAAAAATATCAGAAATTGAATAAATAGTTCATGTCAATGCCGTTATTGTGCAACCTGAACACTGTCTCTGTCCGCTAATTTTGCAGCCCGAAACTTAAGACGGACTTGTATGATATATAATTTGGTGACATTGACAGTTCTTTCGGTTTCCACATTCGTGGGACTCTCATCGGAAGATACTACCCCAATCCGTAAAGATACATTGACAGAATCCGTTGTGACCTCCTCGGTAAAAATGGCATTGACCGAAACTGAGCAGGCGATTCCGGTGACGACTTTCACGATGAAGGATTTCGGCGCTGCGCGAATCGGCTCTCCGAAGAATCTGGCCGGCATCGTTCCTGGCCTGATTATTCCGGACTATGGTTCGTCGATGACTTCCACTATATATATGAGAGGTATAGGCTCGCGTATGGAAAATCCTGTCATCGGACTTTACATCGACGATATTCCTGTCATTGACAAGAATAATTATGATTTTTCGTTTCTGGATATCAGGAGAGCGGATATTTTCAGGGGGCCGCAGGGAACGTTGTACGGACGGAATTCAATGCTGGGTGTCCTCTCTGTCGAGACGTTGTCTCCTGCAGTGTGGCAGGGTGTCCGCGGTGCTGTCGAGTATGGAAGTGCCAACTCGTTGAGGGCCAATGCTTCCATATATAGGCGTAATGTCGGCGCGGCTGTGATGTATTCGCATTCCGACGGATTTTATGTCAATGATTTTTCGGGCAGAAACTGTGATGTTTCTGATAATGTGGCCTTGCGGTTCAGGTATGTGAAGAGCAGGGACAACATTGACATTGACAATATCCTTTCTGCTTCTTATACCGATGAGGGCGGTTATCCGTACAGGCTCTGGACGGCTGGTGCCGGGGCTTCTCAGCAAGGGTATCTGAATCCTGTAAATTACAATGACAGAAGCTCTTACAAAAGAATATCCGTGATGGACGGGGTTCGTGTCAATGCCAGTTTGCGCGCTGTAAATCTGAGTTCTGTGACGAGTCTTCAGCTTCTTCATGACTCCATGGATTTGGACCAGGATTTCACGCCCAAGTCCATGTTTACATTGAACCAGACACAGAATCAAGTGGCTGTGACACAGGAATTTGTGGTTAGACCGAAGGTGAGCAGGAAGTGGTGGGACAGCCAGAGCGGTGTGTTTGCCTTTGCCCGTTACAACGGTATGGATGCGCCGGTGACATTTCTTCAGGACGGAATTCGCCAGCTGATTCTGGACAATGCCAATTCTCATATTCCTTCAGAGTTCGGCAAACTGGAAATTCTGGAAGACAAGTTTGTGATTTCCAGTAATTTCGCGATTTGGAACTACAATGTAGCTGCCTATCATGAGTCTTATTTCCGTTTAGGGAGGTGGCTCCTGACTGCCGGACTGCGTCTTGATCATGAGGGTGATTTTATGGGATATGATTCAGAGGCGGATATACATTTCAAGATGAGCAAGATGTCGGAGTATATCCCGTATTCCGCTGATTATAAGGGGAATGAGTCGAATTTCTATTTTGAGGTCCTGCCTAAGGCGTCGGCTCTTTTCGATGCTACTTCGAGGCGTATGACAGAGAGTGGTCTGTCATTGAAATTCACGGCTTCGGTTTCCCGCGGCTATAAGTCGGGCGGTTTCAATACGCAGATCTTCTCTGACATTCTCCAGAACACGATGATGAAAGGTATCATGTCCAAACTCGGAATTTATCTGGATTCAGGTAATGAGGTCAATGCTGCTTCGACTGTTTATAAGCCGGAGACTTGCATTGACTATGAACTTGGAGGCAGGCTGGCATTGACCCGGAACGGTCATTCTCTCGTGGCATCGGTTACGGCTTACAATATCAATTGCCGGAATCAGCAGATTACGGTTTTCCCGTACGGCAAGGGGACTGGCAGGATGATGGCCAATGCTGGTGAGTCGCGCAGCAGGGGAGTCGAGAGCGAGGTCGCGTGGAGGTGGAAATGTCTGAGTGTCAATGCTTCTGCTTCTTTTATGGATGCGCGTTTCGTCTCGTATGATGACGGCAGGAATGATTATTCCGGCAACAGGATTCCTTATTCTCCGTCTTCGTCTTTGTATGCACGTGCGGGTTACAGTTTCAGTCTCCGTTCTGATGTCTTGCGTTCCATCAGTGTTTCTGCGGATGTGTTGCGGAGCGGTGAACTGACCTGGAATGAGTCGGGTGACCTGAAACAAAGCCCATATATATTGATAGGTGGCGATCTCCGTTTTTCGTTCAAGTGGTTCGATTTGTTCGTGGCTGGGGAGAATCTTTCAGATACTGATTATTGCACGTTCTACTTCAAGTCGGTGGGGAATTCGTTTTTCCAGACAGGGAAGCCGAGGCGATTCAGGGGAGGCGTGTCTGTGGAGTTTTAGTAAGCGTTATTTTTTAAGGATTACTTAGATTAATTTTAAACTAAAGATATTATGTGTAAAAAATTGATTTTTATTGCGTCAATGTTGCTCGCAGTCGCAGGATGTTCGAAGAATAATGTCAATGAAGAGAAGGAGGCTCCGCGTTCTTCTGTCTATTCCGGAAGCCTCAATGTTGTAGCAGGAGGCAAGGACAATGTTACCGAAGGGGTGGAGGTCAATGCTGACATTGACAAAGATGGAGTGCTTACTTTGGTGTTCCACAAGGTGAAATTCGTTCCGCAGATGCCTGTGTCTCTGGATGTTACGGTTCCGGATGTGAAGTATTCGAGGGAGGCTGACGGAAGTCTTCTGCTGAGCGGTGACGGGATTGTGCCAATTACTATGATGCAGCCTTATCCGAAATATACTGTTACCGGTCTGAGCGGAAAGATGTCAGACAAGGCTCTTTCTATTTCTCTGAATTTCGGAGAGTTTCCGACTTCCTATTCCGGAAACGTGGTCGAGTAAGATCGCTGTTTTATGGAGTTTTAGAT
>OCLL01000371.1_pt1 | contig 10504 bp, 6 predicted proteins | sample 1538931 | NCBI WGS metagenome assembly OCLL01 (sample SAMN03418270, study PRJEB22391) | human gut metagenome | biome: human-gut; feature: organic feature; material: feces | host: Homo sapiens | place: Tanzania | collected 2013-01 | reverse complement strand
CAATGTGGTGAACCCATAAAGTGTATATTTATTTCAATAAGACAAGCAAACCGCTTATTCCCTAGATTTTAGGGGGAATAAGCGGTTTATTTTTTTCCCTTAAGGGAAAATAAAAATATCCTTAAGGAAAAATATATTTTTCTTTAAGGGTAGGAAAACTTTTCCTTAAGGGCATTATTGCAATAGAATAACGTTGTATATTTATTTCTTAGATGTAAACATGAGCTGTCTCACTGGAGCCTATCGTCTTCTTATTAGAATATAGATAATGACGGGTGCACCCAAAAGTGGGGTAATTGCATTGAGCGGAACGATTCCCCCATTTGATGGCAGTGAACAGAGAAGATTACATAGAAGGGCAATAGCCGCTCCCATCAGCATTGTAACTGGCAGAAGCTGTCGATGATTTTCTGTACCAACCAAAAGACGTGCTATATGAGGAGTGGCAAGTCCAATAAAGGCTACAGGACCACAGAAGGCAGTAACTACAGCTGTTAATACTCCCGTTATCACGAGCAAGGCAATTCGTAATTTCCTGATAGAAAAACCTAGATTCTCTGCATATTGCTCCCCCAACAGCAGGGCGTTAAGCGGCTTAATGAGCAAAAGAGAAGCTACCAAACCGAGGATGGCAAATGGCACAAACCATCTCACCTCGCCCATAGAAACATTGCCAAAACTTCCCATTCCCCATATCATATAGGATTTCACACCTTCTGCCGTACTGAAGAAATTCAATAATGAGATGGCGCTGCTGGCAAGATAACCTACCATCAAACCGATGATCAGAAGGACTGTATGACTTCTAACAATGGTAGAGAATGCAGTGATGATTCCCATCACCAGCATTGCTCCTGCAAAGGCTGACACCAGAATAGCCAGGAATCCACCAATAGCATAACCACATTCTCCTCCATCCAGAAAACCCAGACAAAGATCATCCAGACTGATGTTGCCTCCAAAGGCTAACATAACGATGGCAACAGCCAATCCTGCTCCACTGCTGATTCCAAAAACATCCGGTCCTGCCAGAGGATTGCGGAAAGCTGTCTGAAGCAGTAAACCGCTTGTGGCAAGGGCTGCACCAGAAAGCAAAGCTGTGATGGCTTGCGGAAGACGTGATTCGAGGACAATATAGCCATAAGTATCAGAGACAATCTGATTACCCGTCAATATACCGAATACCTCCCTGTATGGGATGTTGACGCTACCCCATACCAAATTACCGAAGAACAACAGAGCGATGGCAAGGATCAATACAATTGAGATAATGAACTTATTCATAGTTGCTATTGCAATTGGCGGTGATAGAATCTCAATGCTCCCAACGCTCTGATATCCTTTGCATACTTCGTGAACTTAGCATGATCTGTAGGATGCGAAAGGATAATAAACTCACGAAGCAGGATTTCAGGATGAAAACTGGTGAGTTCAAAATAGGGTTCTGTACTGGTATCTACCTCGTAAATCTGCGGATTGGCAAAGCAGTGAAGAGCTTTGTAGCCATCATACTCCTGAAGCAATTGGGCAAGTGTCAATGGTGCTCCGCCGAAATACTTAAATGCCCAGACATCAATATCTTTTCCTTTCGAAAGAACCTGCTCCGGACTCATGGCAAGACTTCCACTATGCGAATCGTCTTCAAAGACATAACGGGCGTTGGCATCCTTTAACAAGATACCTATCGTGCTCTGTCCTCCAGGCACATACCATACGCTTCCAGTTTTTCTTTCGGTCAGCACCGACAGACCTTGTGGTAACTTCTTGGCAGCAGCCTTCAGATGCTGATAATCCTGTTCTATGCGCGTAAAGAGCGAGTCCGCATTCTTATCAAAAAGCATCCCATAGAACTTCATCCATTCTGCTCTACCCAATGGCGAAGTCTCCATATAATCGGCAGCTTCAATGATGGGAATATGAAGTTTATCCAACTTACCATACCCTCCACTGTTCTCGAAAGGAGAAACCAGAAGAACCTCCGGCTTCAAGGAGATGATCCGTTCAATATCCGGCTGCATACTGGAACCACAATCCACCACTCTCTTCTTGATATCAGGAATATTGATGTAATTCATATCACATACGCCACTGATGGCATTCTTGCAACCCAGTTCATACATCAGCTGACAATGAGGTCCCGTGGAGACCACGCTGCTCGTAACCGGTGTTCGGACCGTATCTGTGGCGCATCTGGCAGCAGAAGCACGTCGCAGAGCAAGTCGTGTTACCGTTTCATTTCCCTCCTTCCCTTTAGGCACCAGAATGTAGCGATGCAGAAGAGTTCCCTCTTTCCAAGGATTGGCAAGAATCACCTCAGTATATTCTTCTCCGTGCTTCACCATCGTGAGATGCTGCGCATATTTTAACGGGATAGTATCCCCTGCATCCACATCATTTCTAGCCTGTGTCTTACCCATCTGGCAGGATGCAAAAAGAGAAGCAATTCCCAAGAACAAAGCTGCCTTAAAAATCTTATGATTGATAAATATCTGTGTCATCGTTAAACATAATTATATAATCTGTCTGCAAAAGTACAAAGAAAAAATAAGGCAGACAAGTTTTCTGCAAAAAAAATGCTCCGGGAAAGTCTTGGAACCTTTCCCGGAGCAATAATCATTATTTCTAAAAGAGTTCAGGCAATATTACTTGCTCTCCTCCTCAGCCTTCTTGGTCTCAGCAGCTGTTGGACCATAGTAGCCATAGTAAGCCTGGTAGCGAGTATAACCCCAGTTAGCCTGAGCCTTCTCTGGGTCAAGCTCCTTAGCCTTGTCGAGAACCTTGATAGCCTCCTGGTAAACCACCTTGCGACCGTTAGGATCCTGCAAGTTACCAGCCTTGCTGTTGTAGCAAGCACCGAGGTAAACCAAAACGACAACGTTGTCTGGCTTTGCGTCAAGAGCCTGCTTGAGGCAGTTGATAGCATTGTCTGCATCATTCTTCTGGATGTACATCATACCCTTGTTAGCGAGAGCAACGAAGTTCTTAGGATCCTTAGCGATAGCTCCATCCAAAAGCTCCATCTGCTCCTTCTCCATCTTCAAAGAAGAATACATAGAGTTCAAACCGTCGAGGATAACCTCGTTAGTCTGGTCCTTATCGAAGAGAGTCTTCAACTTGTTAACGTAAGCCAGAGAATCTTCCTTAGTCTTCAAACCATCCTTCATAACATAGAGCTTGAGGTTGAGGGCATCCTTAGCTTCCTTCTCGCTTGTCATAGCGATGTCGCAATACTTCTCGCAACGAGCAGCATCCTTAGCCTGATAAGCATAACGAGCTGCGAAGAGAGCTACCTGACCGATATAATCCTTCTCAGCATCCTTCTGCTTAGCATCAATGCTAGCGAAGAGAGGATCAGAATCAGTATCGAGGAATGCACCCCAGTACTTCAAAACCTCATCAGCCTTATTGTTCTGAGCTGCAGTCTGACCAGCGTTTACGAGCTGCTGACGAGCAGCCCAAACACGTGATGCATTACCATTGAACTTAGGAGCCACCTTACCCTTAGCATTAGGAAGCTGATCGTACTTATAGCACTCAATAGCATTCATCAATGCATTGTAAGCGCCATCATTCATTGCATTCTCATCCACTGGATCATTTTTCTTCATGATCTGGTTGGTCTGCTGGATGCTCTGCTGGTCGTTGAAAGCCTTCATACCGAGGTCAACAAGCTTGTTATAAGCCTTTGCCTTCTCAGCATTGTCAGCCAACTGACCCAAATTCTGCTTAACCAAAGCCTCAGCCTCAGCATAAGTCTTAGCCTTCAGCACTGCCTTGAGGGCATCGCTGTCTCCTGCGAATGCTGATGTGGTACCTAGTACCATCATTGCAGCAACGATTAACTTTTTCATTTTGTTTAAAGTTTAAAAAGTTGAAATTTATAATTCTTTACGCGTCTTCAATATGATGTGAACGAGCGTTCAGGATGTTACTCCAGAACGTTCTCGTCTTCTTTATTCTCTAACTCAGTTTCAGCCTCGGCTACTTCTTCGGCAGTCTTGACGCCCACTGTATCATTCTCTATCTCCTCGCTCTTCTTGGCCCAGGCAGAACGGCTCTCCTCCTCTACAGAAGCTTCAAGCTCAGAACTCATCACCTTACATACGCTGGCGATGACATCATTCTTCTTAGCCAGATTGATGAGACGAACTCCCTGAGTTGCACGACCCATCACACGGCAGTCTGCCACTGCGAGACGAATCACAATACCACTCTGATTGATGATCATCAGGTCGTTATCATCGGTTACGTTCTTGATAGCTACCAGGCGACCGGTCTTTTCGGTGATATTGAGAGTCTTCACACCCTTACCACCACGGTTGGTTACACGGTAATCAACTACGTCTGAACGCTTACCATAACCCTGCTCGCTCACTACCATTACAGTTTCCTTCTCAGGATCATTGACAACAATCATACCAATCAAGGCGTCATCACCCTCATCGAGACGCATACCACGAACACCGGTAGAAGTACGTCCCATGGTACGGATCTGATTCTCATCGAAGCGAACGGCACGACCATTGCGGTTAGCGAGAATCAACTCATTATGACCATTGGTCAAGCGAACATCTACCACCTCATCGCCTTCAACGATATTGATGGCAATCACACCGTTGGCACGAGGACGAGAGTATGCTTCCAGGCAGGTCTTCTTGACAGTACCATTCTTGGTAGCGAAGACTACATAGTGACTGTTGATGAACTCAGCATCGTTCAATCCTTTCAAGCGGAGGAATGCATTCACCTGGTCATCGCTCTCAATGTTGAGAAGGTTCTGGATTGCACGACCCTTTGAATTGCGGTCGCCCTCTGGAATCTCGTAGCACTTCAACCAGTAGCAGCGGCCCTTCTTAGTGAAGAACAGCATGGTCTGGTGCATAGTTGCAGGATAGATATACTCTGTGAAGTCCTTATCACGAGTGCGGGCACCCTTGGCACCAACACCACCGCGAGCCTGCTCACGGAATTCTGACAATGGAGTGCGCTTGATGTATCCAAGATGACTCACGGTGATAACCACTGGGTCGTTTGGATAGAAGTCCTCTGGATTAAACTCATGATCGTCTGGCTTGATCATCGTACGACGTGCATCACCATACTTCTCTTTCACCTCATTGAGTTCATCCTTCATCACCTTCTTGCAAAGTTCCGGATCGTTCAAGATCTGGTTCAAGTAGTCGATGGTCTTCATCAACTCATTGAATTCATTGTGCAACTGCTCCAGACGCAAGCCAGTCAACTGGCTGAGGCGCATGTCAACAATAGCCTTACTCTGCAGTTCGTCGAGTTCGAAACGCTTCTCCAAGTTGCGCTGAGCATCAGATGGAGTCTTGCTGGCACGGATGATATGAACCACCTCATCAATATTATCGCAGGCGATGATCAATCCCTCGAGGATATGAGCACGCTCCTGTGCCTTCTTCAATTCAAACTGAGTACGACGGATTGTTACATCATGACGATGATCAACGAAGTACTTCACGCATTCCTTCAAACTCAGGAGACGTGGACGACCATTAACAAGAGCGATACAATTTACTGAGAATGAACTCTGAAGAGCTGTCAACTTGAAGAGCTTATTCAATAGAACATTGGCATTCGCATCACGCTTTACATCAACCACGATACGCATACCCTGACGGCCAGACTCATCGTTCACATTGGCAATACCATCTACTCTTCCTTCCTTGGCAAGATCAGCAATAGCCATCACGAGCTGCTCCTTGTTGACACCATAAGGAATCTCTGTGATAACAATCTTATCGTGGTTTTCGCCTGTCTCGATCTCAGCAGTAGCACGTACCACGATTCTACCCTTACCAGTCTCGTAGGCATCCTTCACACCCTGGATTCCATAGATGGTAGCACCAGTAGGGAAATCAGGAGCAGGGATATACTGCATCAAGCCATCTGTATCAATATCGTTATTGTCGATGTAAGCACAGCAGCCATCAATTACCTCACCCAGGTTGTGGGTAGGAATATTGGTAGCCATACCTACAGCAATACCGTTACCACCATTCACCAGCAGGTTAGGAATCTTGGTAGGCATTACGGAAGGTTCCTGAAGGGTGTCGTCGAAGTTGTTCATCATATCAACGGTCTCCTTGTCGAGGTCGTCCATGATGTGCTCACCCATCTTGGAGAGTCGGCACTCTGTATAACGCATCGCAGCAGGAGAGTCACCGTCCACAGAACCGAAGTTACCCTGTCCATCAATCAAAGTGTAACGCATGTTCCATTCCTGTCCCATACGAACCAAGGCACCGTACACAGAAGAGTCACCATGTGGGTGGTACTTACCAAGTACCTCACCAACTACGCGGGCACACTTCTTGTAAGGTTTGTCACTGGTGTTTCCAATACCCAGCATACCATAGAGAATACGGCGGTGCACAGGTTTGAAACCATCGCGTACATCAGGGAGGGCACGAGCCACGATCACTGACATCGAATAGTCGATGTAGCTAGACTTCATCTCCTCCTCAATGTTGATTTTCATGATTCTATCATGATCCATTGTCTGATTTTCGTCCATATTTAAATTTTAATTGTTTATACCTTATTATATATATACCTATTTACCTTCTATTTTCAGGCGTTGACAGGTATTTGCCACTATCCAAGGGAGAAGCATCAGCGACAGCTTCCAACCAACCTTGCAAAAATGGCTCGAAATTGCGTTTAAGGGCATTTTTTTGCGTTTTAAGCCGTTTTAGCCTCTGCAAAATCACGACAAAGGTACAAAAATAAAATGAAATAAAAGGCACAGAATCGAAAAAAAACGATAATTTAGCATTAATTGTGTTTTAAATAAGTAAAAAAGTTGCCTAAACTCTTGTTTGTTACCAAAATAATGTGTACTTTTGCATTTGAATTTAATGAGTAAGACATGCAAAATCCATTTCAACATATCAACGACGTACTCAGCTACAGTGGGCAGGAAGCCTACCGTATGTTGGGAAATCAGGTGAACACAGAGCACCTGATGTTGGGAATCCTGCATTGTGGCAACAAGCAGGTGAACGATATTTTCGAGCATTTTGGCATCAACACCGACGTACTCCGCTCCACGCTTTACGATTCGCAAGAACAGGCGATAGACAAAATCTCTGCTGAGGAAATTGCGAAAACAGAAGAAGGAAGAGCCTTGAAGTACGACAAGGAGACTAGCGAAGTGATCAGCGAAGCCATTATCGAAGCTCGCCTCTGTGAGGGAAAGGCTGCCCTGGTACAACCGGAGCACCTGCTGCTCGCCATCCTGAAGAAGGACGAGTGCGACCCAGCCAAACTGCTCATCACACAAGGTCTGACCTATAAGAAGCTGTTCGACTATATCAATGGCATCAACCTGGACATTGACAACAAACTCAATAAGTTGAACCAAGAAGTAGAAAACTATAAGCGCAATCAGACTGACGGAGATTCAGAACAGGAAGCTGTAGATGAAAAGCCAGAAACAGAGACTGCACCAGAGCAGGAACAAGAATTTGCCGAAGGCGACATCAACATGATTGACCTGCGAGACAAGCAACAGCTTCCCGAAACTCAGGAAGAAGCTGATACGGCTACCCTTTCTGACGGTGCAGCTTCAGCTCAGGACAATCAGGGAGACCTGCTGGATCCAGAGGAGGAACCACTCGACTTCAGCGAAAATCAAAATTCCGGCAACGGAAAGCAGGGTGGCAACAACGGCAAGCACACACGTAATGTAGTAGGCGCCAAGCCAACCAAGTCGAACACTCCATTTCTGGACAAGTTCAGCTACGATTTGACCAAGGCTGCCAAGGACGGAAGCCTGGATCCTGTAGTAGGAAGAGACAAGGAGATTACCCGCCTGATGGAGATTCTGGGAAGAAGAAAGAAAAACAACCCGGTATTGATAGGTGAGCCTGGTGTTGGCAAAAGTGCCATCGTAGAAGGATTGGCACAGATGATTGCCAAGGGCGACCAGAGTTCTCTCTTCTTCAACAAGCGAGTATTGAGCCTCGACATGACAGGCATTGTTGCCGGTACCAAGTATAGAGGTCAGTTTGAGGAGCGCATCAAGGGCGTCATCAAGGAACTGGAAAGAAACCCGAACATCATCGTTTTCATCGATGAAATCCACACTCTGATTGGTGCGGGTGGTGCAGAAGGAAGCATGGATGCTGCCAACATCATGAAACCAGCTCTGGCACGTGGCTTCATCCAGTGCATCGGAGCTACCACCCTCAACGAATATCGCAAGAGTATTGAAAAGGATGGTGCTTTGGAACGTAGATTCCAGAAGATCATCGTAGAACCTACTACGGCAGAAGAGACGCTGGAGATTCTGCATAACATCAAGGAGAAATACGAAGAGCATCATAATGTGAGCTACACAGACGAAGCTCTGAAAGCATGTGTAAAGCTTGCAGATAGATACATGCACGACCGTTCCTTCCCAGACAAGGCCATTGATGTGATGGACGAGGCTGGTGCTCACATTCACATCAACAGTGCGACCGTCCCTGACGAACTCATAGAGGCGGAAAAGAAACTCAATGCAACCATTGCCAAGAAACAGGCTGCCGTGGCAAGCCAGAACTTCGAGATGGCTGCGACATTGAGAGACTACCAGACAAAGCAGGAACGCGACATTGAGATGATGCGCAAGCAATGGGAACATGGTGATCCGAACCACCGTGTCACCCTCGACGAAACGGAAATCGCCAAGGTAGTAAGTAATATGACAGGCATCCCTGTCCAGCAAATGGCAGAGAGTGAGAATGTCCGTCTGAGAAATATGGGCAAGACTCTCAAGGAAAAAGTGATTGCCCAGGACGCTGCCATCGACAAGGTAGTGAAATCCATCCAGCGCAACCGCATGGGATTGAAAGACCCCAACCACCCTATCGGCGTGTTTATGTTCCTTGGTCCAACAGGTGTCGGAAAGACCTATCTCGCCAAGAAACTGGCAGAGGAAATGTTCGGTTCGGCAGATGCACTCTTCCGCATCGACATGAGTGAGTATGCTGAAGGATTCAATACTTCACGACTCATCGGTTCGCCTCCAGGATACGTTGGCTATGATGAAGGTGGACAGTTGACAGAGAAAGTACGCCGCAAACCTTACAGCATCGTTTTGCTGGATGAAATAGAGAAGGCAAACAGCCAGGTGTTCAATCTCCTGCTGCAGGTAATGGATGAAGGAAGACTGACAGATGGAAACGGTCGTTTGATAGACTTCCGTAACACCATCATCATCATGACCTCCAACGCCGGTACCCGACAGCTCAAGGAATTCGGCAGAGGCGTAGGTTTCAATGCTGGCGGAATCGGCAGCAACGGAATGCCTATCGACGAAAAGGATAAGGAATATGCTCGTAGCGTCATTCAGAAGCATCTTTCCAAGCAGTTTGCTCCGGAATTCCTCAACCGTCTCGATGAGATTATCACCTTCGACCAGCTCGATTTGTCTGCCATCACCAGCATCGTAGATCTGGAGCTGAGATCTCTCGTAAAGCGAGTTGAAAATCTGGGCTATCATTTCCAAATGACCGACAAGGCAAAGGAATTCGTAGCCAGCAAGGGATACGATGTGCAGTTTGGTGCCCGCCCACTGAAGCGAGCTATCCAAAACTACGTAGAAGACGGACTCTGCGAACTCTTGATGGAAGGCAACCTGAAGCCAGGATCCGTCATCAGCATCGGAAAGAATCCGAAGAAAGACGAATTGACTTTCAAAAATATGATAAAAGATTAATTTGGTATATAAAATCTTACATCGGGGAGTTTGCCTGTGAAGGTAGGCTCCCTTCCATTTTTGTTAATGATAGTTAACATAAAGAAAACTCTTCACAGATTATTTTCTCAATTAGAAAATTTTGGTTACCTTTGCATTCACGTAAAGAGAAAAGCCATGATGGCTCAGTTGGTAGAGCAACGCATTCGTAATGCGTGGGTCGCGGGTTCGAGTCCCGCTCGTGGCTCTCTTTTCTTCCGCAAGCCGTGCTTGCATCTCCCCAAAATTTTATTTGCTGCGAGATTAGCACATCGGTAGTGCACGGGCTTCCCAAGCCTGTGAGGCGGGTTCGACTCCCGTATCTCGCTCCATCCATACGAAAAGACTCTCGTTTCTCGTTCCCAGTCCTCGTAAAAACTCCCTCATTTCATTCCACCCCGCCATTCTCTGAAAATTCAGCACTAGAAGCGTAAACCTTTACGCACGATTTTTCAGGTTTTTCGATATAAGATACCGATATTTTTTATACCTTTGCATCAGATTTCAGAAAGATAAGCATTTCTTTTCTAATAGGTACGGGTTCCTTTTTAATTAGGTACGAATTCCTTTTCAGAAAGATATAGGTATCGAGAAAGAAATAGATGATATTCTATTATGAAACTAACGAATAAAACAAATAACAAACAATATAAACAGATCATGAAAGAGCTTAAAGCATTGAACAAGCGCACTGCTCCTAAGAGCGTAGCGCCAGAGAAAATCATTCAGTTTGGTGAATCTGTGAACTTGCAAGAA
>OCLL01000367.1_pt1 | contig 10528 bp, 9 predicted proteins | sample 1538931 | NCBI WGS metagenome assembly OCLL01 (sample SAMN03418270, study PRJEB22391) | human gut metagenome | biome: human-gut; feature: organic feature; material: feces | host: Homo sapiens | place: Tanzania | collected 2013-01 | reverse complement strand
ATAACGTGCTATAAAATCCTTGAAATCATGGAGGTAAAGCGGATTGATATGTACATAGATGTTGCTCCGCTCGCCTCGCAGCGACTCAACTAAAGTCGCTGCATAGTCGGGATTCTGATACAATCCTATCAGAAATGCGTGTTTATAATTTTGTTTTGTTTCCATTTCTATTTATCGTGCTCCTGTCATTGCATTGAGCAACTTGGGAGCAAATCGTTTCAATATCAAATAGGCTACATACGAATAGCCAACCGCCAAAACACAGAAAACCCAAGGCATGAGATAACAAAAAAATCCTGTGGGATGTACAAACTTAAAGAACATGCCTTGCATATAGCCTAACCAAGGCTCATGGAAAAGATAAATGAAGAATGAAGCCGTGGAAATCTTTACCAGCCAAGTCATGTCCCATTTATCCACTGCCGTCCGCATTAGTCGGTACATCAGCATACAGTCTATTACTACAAAAATGTTTCGTGCAAGGGTTTCTTGCGTGTCGTAATAGTAAGCGATGAGGTCAACGGTGAAAGCTAACAGCCATATCGGAAACAGCCAATTGTACTTTTGTTTGTCGAGTAAAAGTACCCCCGAATTAGTACTTAACTTCAGCCAGTTGCCCATTCCAAAGAAGAACATATCGGCACTACTCAAACATAAGAGATTTTGATGGAAGATAAGGTAATTGGCTGCAAGTAATACTGGAAATCCCCATTTGAGTCTCGTTGCCAAGAAATGAAATATCGGAGTTAATGCCACTAAAAGAATCAGGTTGCGCAGAAACCAAAGGGTACTCAATATCGGTAATCCGTTTCGTATGTTCCAGAACATCTTCAGATAATCCCATGCCTCAAACTCGGCAATTAGCTTCAGATGACCATCGCCACCTTTGAACAAATATCCCAATCCCAACACTTGTTGAAACACAAATGGTATCAGGAAACCTATGATACACCATATTATATAAGGTATGACAAGCGACTTGAACCGCTTCTTCCACTTGTTCTGATATGTGTCCTTCTTCAAGAAGAATAGATAACCACTGATGAAGAAGAACAATGGTACAGCATTGATTACTATCACATGTGTCAGTCCCTGCATATATAAGTCGAGTCCCGACAAATATTCTGCTCCCATGGCATTGCGCACATCACAATGTATCATCACCACAAGGATGATGGCAAATCCTTTCAAGAGTGTCAGGGTCTTGCTTTGCTCTTTTGTTAAGTCAATCATTTATTTGCTGATTTTAAGAAGTAAGAAAATCAAGTCTATCATTTTGAAGCGAACCATATTGAAGAACAGACGGTGCTTCAACGGCAACAAATGTGAGGGATAACGCTTGCAGAAAGCTCGAACTTCAGGACATGACACTATTTTCATGGCCTCACGTCTCATCATTCTATATCCGTTTGTAGCCACATAGTTTTGTTGTTGGGAGATGCAGGCTCTGATTTTCAGCAACAGGTATCGGTCAAGCCTGTTTCTGAATTGTTCTTCTTGATAGCCATGCCCCAACAGACGTTTTTCCATACTCGCATACTGATACAGTTCTCTTGCAAACCTGTCTGAACGGTATGAACGAGTGAGCGATGTGCCGTTATCGCAATAATAATAGTAGCACTCAGGCACAAACCCTACTTTGTTGGCACAAGGCAGAAAGTCGATGTGAAACATGATGTCCTCGGCTATGAACTCTCGCTCCGAAACAAACTGTAGGTGGTTCTCTTTGATGGTCTTCAACGAATAGATGCCTTTCCACATGGAGGAAAGTATCTTCACATCTGAGTGATATGTAGGTTCTGAACCTACCATATCCATCAATACACCATCTACAGCTTTGCGTCCATAACAAATTTCACAATCTTTTTTCTCCTGTCTTTGCCGTATATGCTGCTCGTCCTTATAGTCTTTATATCCACAGAAACAAGCATCCAGCTTATTCTTGTTGGCATACCTATAAAGGTCTTCAAACATGTGGACATCCACAAAATCGTCGCTGTCAATGAAGGCGACATATTCTCCCTCGCATACTTCCAATCCTGAGTTTCGGGCAAATCCCAAGCCACCGTTCTTCTTATGAACAACCTTTACGTTAGGGTATTTTGACTTGTATTCCTCGCAAAGTTGAGGACAATGGTCTGGCGACTCGTCATCCACCATTACAATCTCTATATCCTTCAAGTTTTGGTTGAGAAGAGAGTCCATACATCGCATGAGATATTTCTCCACGTTATATATTGGGAGGACAACACTAACTTTTATCATTTTTTCAAGTTTGTTCTAAGATAATTTACAGTCCATCTGCAAAAGAAATAGACTCGAGTAAATCGATTAGAATATTTTTTCTTCAAAAGGAGGATTCTATCTTTGGCATTTTTTGTATAATCAAAACGATTAGAAACTCCATCATCCTGCATATTTGTCAAGATTTCATTAAGAAAGAAAATATCAACATGATTTCTATAAATTCGATTAAACCAATCAATATCTGCACTTATTTTAAAACGAATATCATATGTTCCAAACTTATCATAAACAGTCTTTGGGACAAGAGTTGCTGGATGTGTAACCCCCATTCCATTGGTTTTATAACAAAAAGCGGCATTTTGTTTTGAATGTTTCTCCAATTTAACTACCTTGCCTCCTTTTGTGACAATGCGAGATATGCCCGAAATAACAGGCAAACATTTAATATCAAAATTATCTATTATTAATGATAATTTTCGCAGAGCATCAGGCTCAATGTAATCATCACTGTTCACATTCCAACAATACAATCCATTTGATTGTTCTATTCCTTTATTAAAAGCATCGTACAACCCTTTGTCCGGTTCACTTTTCCAACGCATTTTCCCACAAAACATGGGCTCATATTTTCTTATTATATCTAATGTTGAATCCGTTGAGCCTCCATCAACTATGATGTATTCATAATTATCATAGTTTTGGGAAAGAATTGACTTAATTGTTCGTTCTATCGTTGCTTCGCTATTATAACATGGAGTTGTTATCGAAAATAAAATTTTATTTTTCATACTAGCCTTTTATTAAATAATTTATATATAACATAATAGCTTTCTTATGACCTGTTAACGAAAATATTCGAGACATTTTTTTAATATTTGAAATCTTTTCTACAAGGGAGGCATGTCCGCTCAAATTCTTTGCATTTAAAAGATAGTCAAAATAGTTCATTAGATATATAGACTGTATTCTATTTTCAAAATCTACAATATCTATTTTATCCTTAATTTGCGCCAATTGTTTATGGTACGTATTTTTATGGACAAGATAAGTATTATAATCAAATGTATATTTTTTACTTAAACTTTCCGTTATATAATAATTGTAACATACACTACGTTTAAAAATAGCAGAATGACAGCATGAAAGATAGGTTATAACAAACAAACTATCTTCTGCTAATTTTATTTCTTCACAAAATCTAATATTATACTGTTTAATAATTTCAGATTTAAACAATTTTGCCCATGGATATAAAATGAATAAAGAAACATTATCTTTGTTCGAAATAATATTTCTGAAGCCAGCTGGTAACTCAAAACTTACATCATTATTCAAAGACATAACCTTATTTTCCTTTCCAAAACGTCTATGGGATAGAGAAACAAAATCAAATGATTGACATTCCAACAAAGATGATAGGAAATTGATATCTACATAATCATCAGCATCGATAAAAGTTAAATACTGCCCCTGAGCTCTATCCATACCAAAATTTCGGGCTTTACTCACACCTCCATTTTGTTTTGAAAAAAGTTTTATTCGACTATCAATGGCTACATATTTTTTACACAAAGGCAAACTATTATCAATGCTTCCATCATCAACGATTATTAATTCCCAATCTTTGTAAGTCTGATTTATAATACTATCAATGCACTTCTCTATGCATTCTTCAGCATTATAAACAGGTATGATTATAGATATTTTCATTATACGCTTAATTTACAAAATCAAAACGATTATAGTATCTCAAATGAAATTTATAAATACATCTTTCGATTATTCTTTTCTCAAGATAACTTTTAAAAGATTCTATCGAAGGAATATTATTTAGTACCGGATGTTTGTCTTTTAGTTTACGCAATTTTTCTTTGAGAAACTTCATTCTATAATAAGGATGAACCATGTCATTATCTTGATTTATGTACCCTTTCATGATTAAACTCTCCCAATCACTTAAGAAATGTTCTTGAGAAAAATTATTCTGTATATAAGCTGTAGCTGCTTCATATTGAGAATCATCAGATTTCAATGCCTGTATAATAGAGGTTGCTAAATCTTTTTTACTTTTAGCAAATAAGCAATTCTTGAATGTATCCATATAACCACAGGCTTTACAAGCAACGACTTTTGCTCCCATCAATTGCATCTCGACAGCAGATAAGCAAAAGGATTCAGCGGAACCAATGGGATTTGGCACGCCACCTTTTGTTTTTAACAAAATACCATTCTTTTCCTCACCCATAAGTCCCATAAAATGGACACTTGGCATAATTTTTCCATCAAGAGTTAGGTATTTCATAAAATAATTTTCATAATTGCTCTCTGCAATCCCCCATTTGCCTAATATCTCATTACGACTATATAATGTTCCTGAACCTATAACATATAATTCTGCATCAGGAATTTCTTTTAAAACCTTAGGCCAAGCCTTTGCTAAACAATGAAAACTTTTCATTGGAGTAAGGCTTCCTATATAAGTTACAACATGTTCTCGATCCTTAAAAGGATGCAGTTTAACATCATATTTGTCAACGCATTCAGTATTGACACAATTATATATATATGAGGTTTTATTGAAAGCCCTATGATCACGATAAATATCTTTTTGTTCTCTTCCTACAGTTATTATTTGACCTACATTCAGATTATCTGCAAAAAAGTCCAAATCTTTAAAGCGAGCAAAATTATGACACCAAGGTAATAATTTCAAGCCTTTTGCACAAGATAAATATGGTAGTTTATCGGCTTCATGATACAATGGGTGATACATGAAAGACAAATAATCCATTCCAAGATTGCCAGCCAAAGAAACTGCCTCTACTAAATCTTGGACTATTACTGTATGTACATTCAATTCATATAGAAATTTTTTTTGCACAAACAACGTTACTTGGATATCATTATTCCTTTTGGAAAGTTGCGTAGCAGCCAATATTATAAGGTATTCTGTTCCTCCAATGCCAGGATTACCCTTCAAAAGGTTTCTACAATCTACTGATACTATATTTTTATTGGCAAGATAAAATGCAACATGTTTCATTGTCCTAATGATTTTCTTAAGAAGAGCTTAGATTTACTAACCTCTTCGTTAATACGTTTATTTACTTTATCATAGTTTATTGGTTCCAAACCATTATAGTCGTTTTCACCATCTATGATTCTATTTTCAAGTCCAACAGCTGAGAGTAAATTCTGCATTCTATTAATTGTAGCAGTACGCATTACAACAAATTGCTTAGCAAAAATAAGTGATAACGCCATGCCATGAAATGATGTTGTTATTATAAAATCTGCATTCATAATATACCCCAGCAATTCTCTTGGGCCCAAACTATTTTTATGTTTTTTCTTGTTGCTGGTCTTAAAAAATCCAGCATGTATCTCTATTACACTCAGTTCTTGTTCCTTTGAAATAGTTTCTGCCAATTTTGAAGCATCGCTATTTTCTGTAAGATGATATACTAAAACGTATTTTCTTTCTACAGGTTTAATAGCTATTTCCTCGTAACTTTTACGAGGCATAAGAAAGGTTGGATCTATGCAAATACTTATTTTTTTTGATACAAAATCATTCAATTCTGCTTGCAATTGTCTTTCTCTAACAGATATATCATCAAATGCATTTAGCAAATTGGCAATTTCCTGTTTGTGTTCTCTTAATAAAGCAAAAGAATTCAGCTCTGAACTTGCCGCATAAGATATTTTTTTTGTGCCAGTTAATGTTGGAAAATGTAAAAAATAAACATTATCGATTCCATCACATAAATTCAAGTTCCAAACTTGATCACTTCCGACAATGATGGCATCATATGGAAGAAGTTTACAATTTGAGTAATATGACTTCGAAGTCTGAATATATTTATTTCGAAAATTCCAATATAATACTTTTTTCCGTAGGCGACTTCGAAAATTGAAGAATCTTTTTAAATAGACACAAAAGCCTCCATACAAACTTTTTGTTTGAAATATGCACCACGGATTAAATATGTCGTATTGATGCTCTATGGATGGATTTCTATAATCTATCACTTCAACTTCATTACCTTTACTTCTTAAATAGTTCTGTAAAGCAAGGCACTGCAATACTGCGCCAAAGTTCTCCGCCCTATGAAATGTCAAAATTCCTATTTTCATTGTAATAATTTATTTTCATTATAAACACGAACATAATAAAGCAAGACACCAATAAGTAAAAAATTACCATCTCTATAAATTTCTTGCGAAGTCATAATTGAACCTAAAATTGAGACCAATAAAGCAAAACGAATATATTGCAATTCTGGATCTTTGCATAAAATCATACATCTAAAACATAAAACTAACAATATTAGAACAGCTGGTATGCCAATGATATATGACAATCCAATAATACCTAAATCATTCCACATCAAGCCACTGTCAACTCCATTATAAACATAAGCTTGATACTTATTTGAAGCATTTTGTGGACCATCGTATGTGACAAGAGGATAGCCTCCTCCCAAAAAACGTACAATGGGCCTTTCGTTAAAATACGAATCATAATAAGCCAATGAAACAAAACGCACGTAATCCTCATTTTGAAAAGTTTGGTCTGTATTCTGGCGTTCCATCATTTCATCAATTTTTTCTTGCACTATAGGCAATTGTAATGCAATAATAGCCACAACAAAGAAAACGATTGCATGCTTAATCAAATGTCCCAATTCTTTCTTTGCAAAAAATAGCATTAAGAATGCCGACATTAAAGCAAGTGTCGTTAACGATCGAAAACCCATAATTATTATAGGAAGACCACCAAGCACACAATAAAGTAATTTTTTAATTCCTTTTCCTATATAATATTGGTTAAAGCCATACATAAAAAGTAAGTAAAAACTTAAAGAACAAACAAATCGCATGCGAAAATGACCTTCATCAAGATTGATATCTCCCAATGCACTACCAAATATAACTATGGGAAATATCAGTACTTGTAGAAAATAACAAAAGACTACAATATAACAAAATCGTTTTAATATCATTTTCGTATTGTTCGAATTTGGACTAGCCCATTTCATAAAGAAATAGGACAACAACCCCAAAAACGGATATGAATAGAACAATGTTAAAGAAAATGGTTGAGCATTATATTTCTGAGAAATAAAACATGAAACGATAACAAATAATGAAACTACAATAATACATTTTTCCCATTTAGTTAAATGACTTCTCTCTATATATACATAATAAAAGAGCCATAATATTAATGGCCACATTATCCACATACGCATAGGTGGTATCAACGTAGTACCTAAGAATAATGTAAAAGCCAATAAGACTATTAATATTCTAGAATTACTAATTTTTTGTTTTGCTTCCATATGCTCATTTTTTCGTTAATATTTTAAGTTTTAAAACTCGCAATCTCTGTCTAATTTGATATTTTAGATTATCTACGTAATAAGTAATCTTTGCTCTTACACTCCAGTTGGAATATTTCTTTGCCACATACAAAAATCCCTTACTGCTATAATCTTCTATGAATTTGTCATGTAAAGGGGACTCAGGAGTAGGATGAGCGAGATTCGGCTGTAAGTATTTTTCGTTACTTACATTTACCATATCCATTTTGGATTTCAAATATTGCAAAAGATTTAATCCTTTTTGAGTATTAAACAAAAGAATCGATAATCCCTTGTCATCCTTATTAAGTTCTTTTGCTAAAGTATCTTTGTATCCCCAAAAATCACCTATAGTAATATCTGAAGGCCTATTTAAATTACAAAAATGACAAGAATGGCAGGAATACCTAGTTGATAAACATTTATAAAAAAAATCCCTGTTAGTATAATCAACTACATCTTTTCTATGCTTAAATGAAAATCTTTCATTATGTGTAGCTGACCACCCATAAGTTTTATCTCTAAATGTTAAATTTACAATCTCTTCTCCATACTTCTTTTCAATTGCCGCAATATAATCTCTCCAAATATATGGCGAAGGTACTGCATGGCATACTATATCTACCAAGAAAAGATTTTCTCTTAATCTTTTTCCCACGTATGAATTCAAACCTGATGTTTGGCATGGAGTACCTGAGAAAAGTACCATCAAGCCATCACGTAAATCTTTCTTCACTTGACGGAACACAGTATTCATGTCACTTTGCACATACTTGCTACCCTTGAACTCATTGCGTTCCTCCTTAGTTGTAGCACGCTTGTGAACCACACGGAAATAATCTGTATAGCCTGCACCATATACCACACCTCCTTGCTCCAAGATATAATCAGAAATTGCAATGAAAGGAGAAGAGATTGTAAATTTAACATTCTCATTCATATCCTTATGACGAGCACCATACGCCAAAGGCTTGTCGAGGTTCAAACTCGTATCATAATGGTCATTGAAAGCACAGACTTTCTCACACAAGCCACAATCCACACACTTTTCCTTATTTACCTTTGGATATAAGAAACCAAGCGCATCTGGCTTCATTGTTATTGCATCATGATTGCAGATGCTGGCACAAGCCGTACATCCACAACAATCAGCAGGATTCTTTATGTCTATCATTTTATCAAATTGAAATATCTTATTAATACCGTAATATTCTCTTTATATAATACAAATTACTTCTTCACTTTTTGTATTACCTTATGGACTTTATCTATAACAAATGCCCTCTCTTTCTTCGTGCATCCTACATAAAACTCCACAACACATGTACAAGCCATTGCCGCCAATGTAATCAGCACAAATGACAGAAATGATTCTTGCATATAGTAAGAAAGCAAACCTGGAACAACAAAAGCAAGTATTGCTACTCCAAGTACATTAAAATATACCTTCTTCATATATTGGATGGAAGAAAGACCTATCAATCCTCTCAACATATAAAGACGAGCAGCCAAACAGCACTGTGAAATGATGATAGCCACTATTAATACACTTTCTGGCATGGCACCCAAACGAAGGCATATATATGATACTGGTAGATTCATCATCTGCAATCCTCCCACCACAATCTGATAGTTTTTTATCTTTCCAGTTGCCAACATTGCTGTAATTAGTGGATTAGAAATAGACTCGCACATAGCAAAGACCAATATCAATTGTACAAAAAGCACAGCATGTTCTGGAACCAACTTCAGCCAAATCACTAATATATAATGTGTATTAAGCAATACTGGCAAGGATAGCAACAGCAGCATGTAGAAAGAGAGACGTGCGCCTTGGAATATCAAGGTCATCATATATTCCCTATCTCCCGATGCATATGACTTGGTTATCTGAGGACTGACTGCCGTCATGAAGTTCTGTACAAATCCAGTGATGGCATTATTCACTTGATTGGCGATTCCTCTAGCAGCATTCACGGAAGGTCCAAAGAACATATTGATGACCACATTGCCACCTTGGTCTCTCAATACAGCTGATGCCGCACCAATGAAGTTCCATCCTGCGAATCCAAACATTTTCATCAAAATCTCCTTGTCCCAATGGAAATGGTAGGTACATTCCGCAAAATGTTTCTTGCAATAATGACCGTAAGTGAATCTAATGATCAAACCCACCACACACATCAATATTGCGTAGAACACCAACTTGTCCATAGGCGAAACCATAATCAAGAAAGCTATCGCCAACTTACCTACTGCCTCCAAGATGCTGATATAGGCAAATGCCGACATCTTCTCATGTGCAATGATGGCTGCATTATAAGGAACGCTTATCAAACCTATGACGAAGGTAACGATGGAGAATTGCAGCACCCAGTTGGCAGCCGTCATTCTCTCCGCAGGTATCGTCATCTTGGTATTCAGGAACCATACGCCCACCGACTCTATCAACACCACGATAATCAATGACAACAAAAGTTGTATTGTCACCGAGGCTGAGAAAATCTTATTGAGTTTGCTTTGGTCTCCCTTTCCTAACTCATATGTGATGAATCGGCTGATGGCAGCGGACAATGATCCTGATATGACAGAGAACATCGCCACAACTCCACCTACCACATTATAAATTCCGAAGTCTTCCACTCCCAATGCATTCAATATGACTCGGCTCGTGTACAGCGACACCACCATCATAAAGAGCATACGGAAGTAAAGAAGCAAAGTATTCTTCGCTATTCGCTTGTTGTTATCTGGTTGAAGTGACATTATTTTCTATGTTTAGGACTTGCCTATATTAGTTCTAAAAGAATTCAAATTTAATTCATACATACTGTTTATTGTTTCAACGGTATCATCATACTTTATTTGCACTCCGCTAATTTCTGCTTCATAAGCTTCTGGCAGATTCTGCACGT
>OCLL01000358.1_pt1 | contig 10659 bp, 4 predicted proteins | sample 1538931 | NCBI WGS metagenome assembly OCLL01 (sample SAMN03418270, study PRJEB22391) | human gut metagenome | biome: human-gut; feature: organic feature; material: feces | host: Homo sapiens | place: Tanzania | collected 2013-01 | reverse complement strand
GTCTGTCTTTTTAGTGCGCACCTGGGAAGCAAAGCGCCGCGCGGATAGCCCGCAAAGCCGCCGATGAAGCTCCACGCAAGGTTTGGGTGGCCGGAAGCGTAGGACCTACAAGCAAATCCTTGTCCCTCGCCCAGAACATAAACGACCCTGTTTTCCGTCCATATTCATTCGACGAGATGGCAGAGGCGTTCGAGAGGCAGATCAGAGGGTTGATAAACGGAGGTGTGGATCTGCTGCTGTTCGAGACCTGCTTCGACGCGTTGAACACAAAGGCTGCCCTGTATGCGCTCGGACATATTCCCGAAGCATCGGATATTCCCATAATGATTTCTGCGTCAATGAGTGACCGCAGCGGGAGGACGCTTACGGGGCAGACTATGGAGGCATTCTACCGCTCTGTCCAGCACTGCTCGCCGCTGTCGTTCGGGCTCAACTGCTCGCTGGGGGCGGAGGAGATGATTCCGCTGATCGCCGAAGTCGCGTCGTTCGCCACCTGCGCCGTCAGCTGCTACCCTAACGCCGGGCTGCCGAACGAGATGGGTGAATATGACGAATCCCCTTCCCGGATGGCGGAATCAGTGCGGAAAATGGCCTTGGCAGGTTCCGTGAATATCGTTGGTGGGTGCTGCGGAACAACTCCCGAGCACATCAAGGCTGTGGCCGAGGCGGTTAAAGGAATATCTCCGAGAGCGATTCCTGAGCCGGATGATGTACTCTATGTCAGCGGATTGGAAAGCGTGGCGGTTGACAGGAAGAATAACTTCACGAATGTCGGAGAGCGGACCAATGTGGCGGGCTCACGCAAGTTCGCGAAACTGATCGCAGCCGGGGACTACGAGACCGGGCTTCAGATCGCCGCCGGGCAGATAGAGAACGGGGCGGGCATCATCGACATCAATATGGATGACGCTATGCTGGACTCCAGGCTTGAGATGGAGAAGTTCCTGCGTTATGTGTCAAATGATCCGGCAGTGGCGAAGGCCGCGATAATGATTGATTCCTCGCATTGGGAGACGTTGGTGTCGGGGCTTAAAAATGCCCAGGGGAAATGTATCGTGAACTCCATATCACTTAAAGAAGGAGAGGAAAAATTCATTGAGAAAGCTCGGGAGATCAAGGCGTTGGGTGCGGCCATTATCGTGATAGCGTTTGACGAGGAGGGACAGGCCACGACTTACGACAGGAAGGTGGAGATCTGCCGGCGGGCATATTCATTGCTGACTTCCAAAGTCGGGGTTCGTCCTTGTGACATCATATTCGATGTGAATGTGCTGCCTGTGGGGACGGGGATTCCGGAGCATTCGAGGTACGGGATAGATTTCATCGAGGCGGTGCGGTGGATCAAGGGGAATCTGCCGGGGTGTCGGACTTCAGGTGGTATTTCCAATCTTTCGTTTTCTTTCCGTGGGAACAATACTGTACGTGAAGCCATGCATTCGGTGTTTCTTTACCATGCTATTTCGGCGGGGCTTGATATGGGGATTGTGAATCCGGGGATGTTGCGGGTTTATGATGAGATTGAGCCGGGGTTGCTTAAGTGTGTGGAGGATGTGATTCTGGATTCGGATGCTGAGGCTACTGATCGGTTGATTGAGAAGGCTACGAGGATTTTGTCGGAAAAGGATGCTGGTGGGGGCAACATTTCTGTTGGGGTCAGCGCGCGCCCCGAAGGGCCGGAGGCGACCTGCGCTGCGCGCCCTGTCCGGGAGAATGGTCGCCTCGCGGCATCAGGGCGCGGCCTGACGGGTGATGATTCTTCGATATCGGTCGCTGAGCCTGTCGAAGCGACTGTGGAGGAGAGATTGGTGCGAGCATTGGTGAAAGGTGACTCAACTGGACTGGAGAGGGACATCAATGAGTGCTTGAACAAATACGAGAAACCGGTGGAGATCATTGACGGGCCGCTTATGAGCGGGATAGCTCGGGTCGGGGAACTGTTCGGGGCGGGAAAGATGTTCCTGCCTCAGGTGGTAAAGTCGGCCAAGACTATGAAGAATGCGGTGGCTCTGCTGCAACCTTACATTGAGGAGAGGGGCGGAGAGTCGGAGGTGAAAAAGCCTCGGATCGTGTTCGCTACCGTCAAGGGGGACGTGCACGACATCGGGAAGAACATCACGGAGATTGTCCTGAGCTGCAATGGGTTCGAGATCGTGGATCTTGGGGTGATGGTGCCTAAGGAGACGATTCTGGAGAAGGCGGCGGAGTGCTCTGCGGACCTTATCGGGGTCAGCGGGCTGATAACGCCCTCGCTATACCAGATGGAGGAGATCTGCAAGGAGATGACGGCCAGAGGGTTGGACACTCCCCTGCTTGTGGGCGGAGCCGCTGCGTCGGCGCTCCACACAGCTGTCAGGCTGGCGCCCCTTTACGGGCATGTGTTCTATGGCCAGGACGCATCCGCAAGCGCGGTGCTTGCAAACCAGCTTATCACGGACAGAGAAGGCACAGAGGCCGCGGAGCATAAAAAGCAAGAGCATCTTCGTGAACTTTATGCACAGTCTTCACAGAAAAAGGCCGGTCACAAGCCCGTCGAACCGTTCCCGGCCTTCAGTTTCATTAAGGGGGAACCATTCGGGAACATATCGGGTAAGAGGCTCGGCATAGAGGAAGTGGAGCCGTTCTTTGACTGGAATATGTTCGCTGCGATCTGGGGAATAAAAAGTGGAACAGGACACGACGAACTGAGGAAACTCCATGCCGACGCACATAAGGAAATTGATAGACTAAAGAACGGAAACGCTTGTCGGATAACCATTTCGGCAAGGTTTGACGGATGTCATAGCGAAGGGGACGACATTGTCTCCAACGATTTCCGGCTGCCGATGCTCCGGCAGGAAGGCGAACGGTCACTGGCCGATTTCGTTCCTCCTAAGGAATATGGGTTCGAGTCGCCTATGGGGATGTTCGCGATTTCCGTGCGCACCGAATCACATCCATCCGGATGCGACTGTCCGGCTTGCGGCACGGAATACGGGCCGATGCTTACCAGGGCCGTACGGCTGACTCTCGCGGAGGCGGCGTCAGAATGGCTGAGCAGGCATATTCATAAAGAACTGCCGGACGGATTCAAGGAGGCGAAGATCATCAAGCCTGCGGCGGGATATTCAAGTTGCCCGGACCACACGCTCAAGCGGGATATTCTTAGGTTGCTGCCTGAATCAGAGAGGCTTGGCATCACGCTGCTGGACAGTTGCGCTATGATTCCGGACGCCAGCATCTGCGGACTCATATTCATTCATCCGGAGGCCACCTATCCTGAAATCCGCCGCGTCAGCCAGAAGGCGATTGATGAATATGCCCGCAGGCGTGGTATGTCTGACTCCGAGAAGGCGCTCTTCCTGGGGCATCTGCTTTAGTACGCCATATTCCACATCGCATTCTGGGCAGCGCTGCTCTTGGAGGCGTCCATCTTGCCGAAGTTCCATGTGAAGGAGAGGATGATCCTGCGGCCGAGCACATTGGTGTAGGAGTTCTGCACGTAGTCATCCTGCACGATGCGCCTCAGCGACTTCGCACTATCAAGCAAATCCTGAGCGGTAAGGGTGATGTTGAAAGACTTTATGTTCTTTCCGACACTAAGGTTCCAGCGTACATAATCATCGTCATACCCAGAACCATAACCTCTTTGGATCACATAGGCAAACTCCGACTGAAACTCAAATTCGTGAGGTGATGTGTAGGATGGGCGAATATTCAAGAATGTCTCCCAATAGTTTGTGTTCGCTTTTGAATCCAGAGAGTATCTTGATCTTGAATTGTTGACCACCGGCGCGAGATTCAGATAAAAACGATCCAAATTCAAGGTAAACGACATAGATATATTCGTTCTGATTGTTCGTGTCGAGCTTTCCTGAAATCCACTTAGACCTGAGTAGAAGCGGTCCCCGGTAGCGTCACCCCAGAAATTTCCCATAAACGCCGTGTAGTCAAAAGAGTCCAGGTCAATTCCATCAAGTGTGCCTTTGCTTTGGTAACTTACTGATCGGCCCGCCGTCAATCCTCCACTGACGGAGAATTGCAGTTTGCCATCTTTGGACAACGGAGTGAAGAAGTTGAAGTCCGTACTGTAATTGTAGGAAGGTTTCTTCGTGTTCACAGGTATCGAGTACCTTATGCTGTTCTCATCAAACCAAATGGCGGACACTTGTGAATTTGACGAATAATCTCCGAACAACCAACCGTTAAAACGCACTTTTCCCCACGTACCTCTATATGAAGTACTTAGATATTCGGTAGTGACAGGTTTAAGGTAGATGTTTCCTGCCGTGATCCTTGTAGGATTGACAATATTGAAAGTCGGCACAATGCTGGCGGAAGAAGGCCTTACCGTACTGCTTGACAGTCTGAAATACACATTGTTGTTCTTGTCGGAATATCTCACATTCACAAAAGGAGAAAACGTTGTCTGCCACTCGCCGACACCAGTCTTGGTGTCAAGCCCGAAAGAACGGGCGTAGTTCTCGTTCTTGTAGAGCCTTGCCTGACCTCCGAACTGAATATTGGTCTTTCCTTTGTTGTACTGAGCCAAAAGTTGCCCATTATTGGAGAAATAATAGTTGTCCGACACCGATGAGTAATAGTTATTCACGGAGCCATCGACGTTGTTGGTCGCGTCACTGGTTGACTTCCTTACACTATAGCGTGAGCTCAATGTGGCTGACAGCGCCCAGTTCTTGCCGAACGGCTCGACGTATTTGAGCGATCCGCCTATGTCACTGTAGCTGCCGTCCTTGTCGTAAGTCAGATCACGTATGTCCTCATTGCCAGAAGAGGCGAACGTTGTTTTTGAATATTCGGTTGATTTTCCGTCGTTCGCACTCAAAGTGTAGTCTATATCAAGGGTTATCGCCCGTCTGTCCTTGCCAAGCTTCTTGATCCCGACGCTCAAATCACCTCCGGTGGAGATTCCACTCTTCTTTGAGAGTGAGTTTGACACCGAACGGTTTCTCTCCTCACCTTCCATAAGTGAATGTGTGTTACCGGTGGAGTTTAAGTCATAATCATACCAAGAGAAGGATGGTTCAAAGTAAAGCGATGTCTTCTTCCTGTTTTTCTTTTTGAACTCGGCACGTACTGTGAACTTGTCCAGATTGCCGTTCTCTATCTCGTCCGAAGTGTCAAAAAGGTCTCCATCCTCCTTGAACGATGTCCGGTCTGTCCTCGAATGTTTGTCCGCGTTCTCCGATGAATAAACAACGGAAGCATCTGTGGTGAAGCCTTTTATGGCATCGGAGTTCAGATTCGTTCCCACCTGCCATCTCTTGTGCATTCCATTGTACGGCAATGACGGAATCTCGCTCTCGTTACCGTCATACATAACAAACATCCCGGATCCCGGAGCCATAAAATTATACCCGCTGGCGATGCTCGTGACCTGATTCTTCTCTCCGTAGGCCGAGACCATAGCCGAGCCGCTGAAGAGCAGATCCTTTTTTTCCTTGAAGCCGTTGTCATCCTTGCCTGAGGCTGTCGTTCCTCCCGAGATTTTGGCGTTGCCGAACCATCCGCTCTTATATTCCTCCTTCAGCTCGACATCCATCACCTTCTCCTTATCCCCCTTGATGCCGGTGAACTCGGCGGACTCGGACTCCTTGTCGATGACCTTCACCTTGTCAACGATCCGGGCCGGAAGGTTGTCGAGAGTGGCCTTGTTGTCCCCAAGGAAAAACGTCCTGCCTCCGACCGTGATCTTGCTTACCTCCTTGCCATTGACCTTGACGGTTCCGTCCTCGCCGACCTCCACGCCGGGCATCTTCTTCAGCAGATCAGCAAGGTTGTCATTGGACATGACCCTGAAAGAAGACGCGTTATAGATAAGGGTATCACCCTTCATCTCCATCGGAGTGCCGACCGCGGAGACTGACGCCGCCTTCAGCATCTTGTCGTCCGGTCTCATCAGGATCGTCTTCGCGTCATAGTTGCCACGGACATAAATCTTCTTATAGACAGGTCTGTAGCCGAGATATTCAATGCAAAGCAGATGCTCTCCTTTCGCCACTTTCTTCAACTCAGCCTTGCCGAGTGTGTCCGTCAGAGCGAAACTGGTGATGACCGTGTCCTTCGGATGCCTGAGATACGCCGAAGCGAACGCGATAGGCTCCCGCGTCAGCGAGTCAAGTACCTGCGCCTTCACCGTGAATGAAGTGCGTCCGAACATATCTTCAGATATGGCGATCTGAGCGTCAAGCCTGGCTGTAAAAGACGCGGCGAAAAGCAAGGCGAGCGCGATGTATATTCCTTTCATCTAATTAAGCGGCAACAGAAATAACCCTCTATTTATGAATATGAACGCTTATTTGACGGGGATGCTGCGGCCCGGTTTTCCGAAACTCAATTTGGCGTCAACCTCGCGGATGTCATCATCCGAGAACTTGATAGTCCATTTCGGCATCGTCATCAGTTCGAAAAGCGCGGCCTCGGTCATCGGAGCCGTGTAACGTATGCGGATGCATGGCTCCAGATCATCGTTAAGGGTGAGGTATGTTCCCAGAACCCCTTCATGGGAGGACAGATGGTTGCTGAGGAATGGCATCCCTCTCTTCACGATAGGCTTCTCGTAGTTGCGGTCAACGATCTCGTACCACCACTGGGCCGTGTCAAGATTGGTTTCACGGGCATACTCAGCGGCGAACTGGTCGAACATCATCCTTAGGTAGTCTGGAGTGGAGATCATGGTGCTTCCCTTCTCCAAACGGATGAACTTGAATCCTAGATCCATCGTCTTGACCCCGCCGCCGTGAACCGGCATCTCAAGGGTCTTCTTCTCGACAATATTCTTAAACCACGCCTCGTCCAGATCCTCGTCAGGCGCCATGTACACTTTGACGATGAGAGGGCACTCGTAGATGGACTCCAGACCGAATATCTTCTTTTCCGTGAGTCTCATCTGCATTCCGAGGTAGTTGAGGTCGAGTTTGTCGAACATCTTTTCCGTCCTGATGGTCACGCACTTGAGCGAGTCGTACTGCTCCGGCTCCAGGCTGTTGACCCTGAACTTGGAAGGGACGAAGATCAGAGCCTCGACCTTCGCGGCGTCGATAGCGTTGGCGTCATAGGTGACCACGACCGTGTGGCTTCCGACGAATGTCCTGACTCCATGGACTCCCGCCACCTTCTCCATCCTGGCCTTGAAGGCCATCGAACTGCCGAAGCACTTGACCGACTTGAGGCCTTCCATCCTGACCGTCTCCAGTTTCATTCCCGGTTCTATCCCCCACTTCTCGTCGATTGTAGGCACCTCGAACTTTCCTCCGATGATGAACGCTATGGCGACAGCCACGACAGTCAGTACCGCAGGAATATACTTGGCTGACTTGCAGCGTTTTCCATCAACCTCCTTTCTTACGCCGACACTGAGGGCGCCAAGAGGGCAGGAGGCGACACACTCGCCGCAAAGGGTGCAGTCAACAGAATTGACCTTGCCTTCAAATGACGGGATATCAATATTATAAGGACAGTTCTTCTGGCAGAGACGGCAGTTGCCTTTGCATTTGCCGTTGTCGATAACCACGCCGAGCAGCTGCGGCTTTGGCCTTCCGCAAAGGATCTCCAGCAGGTAACCGAGCAGACACATGGCTCCAAGCAGCCAGACCCAAGGCAGCTGTAGTCCGAGAAGGCCAAGAATCCACCACACACCCACAAGCACGACCATCCACACCCAGAATTTGAGGGAGTTGCAGATCGCTCCGAGCGGGCAGATGTACTTGCACCAGAACCTGTCCACAAAAAGACCGGGGATAAGCACAAGCGCCAAAGCGGCGACGGACATCCAAAGCGTGATCTCACCCTTGAATCCCGTGGCCGTGGCGTAGTACGGGTCGAAATTCTTGCAGAAGAGCTCGCTTGCGGTCAATGTCATGTAGAAGGTGATGAACAGAAGCACGTACTTCACGATCCTCAGCACCTTGTCGGCGACACTGCGCTCATTGATGTTGAAGGCGTTGAACCCGATGGCCTGCCTGAGTTTCTTCAGAAGATCCTCCACCGTTCCGACGGGACAGAGATAGCCGCAGAACAGCTTGCCGAGAAGCACGACTGCCGCCGCGAGGACAACACCCATCGCGATCTGCATGCTTGTCATCGAGCAAGGCAATGAACCGTTGGCGAAATAGGTTCCCAATGCCTCCAGGCCGCCGAAAGGACAGTATTTTTCCGGATCCGGAGCATTCATGTCAGTGAACACGAGCGAAGCGAGTCCGCTCAAGAAGAAAACCAGCAGCGCCAGCACTCCCCACTGGAGAAGATACTTCGGCCAATTGGACTTGAAGGTAGATTTCTTAGCCATATAAATGTGTCATTTTATCGTCACGGACATCGTACCTTTCGGCACACATCCCGAATTCTGCGAATATACAATTAAAATCCTTCAAAACACACATTTCCGAAGCTAAATAATCATTAAAAAATAACTTGAACAATTTGTATATCTTTATGGTCTATATTTCTTTTCTCATCAGTCCGGTAGTTTGACACTTTAAAATCCGAAAATAGTTAAAAATATTTGATAGAGTTCGTTCAGAACTCTTTTTTTTGTCAAATTTATTTTCTATATTTGTAATGCCTTTGTGATGCTTATTAGATTTTACAGATATGATTCTAAAGACTCTGTCAATGGGCAAGCAGCCCGTCTACTATGTTCAGAAGAGTTACCGCAACGAAGACGGTAAGCCTTCCACCAAGTACGTAGAGCGCCTCGGCACTCTTGAAGATCTGGAAAAGCGCTTCGGGAGAGAAGATCCCATCGGAGAAGCCAAAAAGTACGTTGCCGAGCTTACTGTCCAGGAAAAAGAGAACAGGAAGAAGATAATACTGGAGTGCAATCCCGCCGTACTCATTGACAAGAATGCCCAGCGATGTTACAATGGCGGATATCTCTTTCTCCAGAAAGTGTATCACGAACTGGGTCTGGACAAGATATGCAGAAAGATAGAGAAGCGCCACAGGAACAAGTACGACCTGGACGAAATACTTCAGATGCTGCTCTTCACAAGGATACTTTATCCTGGTTCCAAGCTGTCGTCGCTCGAGGATGCAAAGCGATTTATAGAACAACCGAAAGTCGACATTCATCAAGTATACAGGGCGTTGTCCATCCTCGCGGAAGAAAGCGACGACATCCAGGCGGACGTATACAGGCGCAGTCTGAAACTTGGCAAGCGGCGCGATAAGGTCATCTATTACGACTGCACCAACTATTATTTCGAATCGGAAGAGGAAAACGGCCTCCGCCAATACGGCCATTCAAAAGAGAACAGGCCAAACCCTATAGTCCAGATGGGGTTGTTTACCGACATGGACGGCATTCCACTTGCGTTCTGTGTCAATCCCGGGAACACGGCCGAGACCACCACACTCAAGCCTTTGGAGGAGAAGCTCAAGGAGAGATTCGGGCTGTCAAAAGTAGTCGTCTGCACTGACGGAGGCCTGTCATCGTACGACAACAGGAAGCACGACAGTGTCGGAGAACGCTCTTTCATTACCGTCCAATCGCTCAAGAAACTTGAAGAGCACCTGCAGGACTGGGCCACACAGACGACAGGATGGAAACTGGTTGACTTCAGTACCAAGAATGGCCCAACACTGTCAAAGGAAGAATACGACCTTACCCAGTTGAATTCTGACGAATATGCGGACAGGCTTTTCTGTCGGGAACGCTGGATAAAGACAAAACTCAGCAAGACGGGTGAAGAACTGGAGCAGAGACTGATCGTGACCTTCTCGTTCAAGTACCGCGACTATCTGCAGCATATACGAGGAAAACAGATAGCGAGAGCCGAACAGAGCATAAAAAACGGCACCGCCGGCAAACTCGGCAAGAGCCAGAATGACCCCAAGCGCTTCATCAAGTGCGAGAAGTGCACCGTTGACGGCGAGGTCGCCCAGTACAGCAGCTACTCACTCAATCAGGAGATGATAGATCAGGAATCCCGTTTCGATGGCTTCTACGGCATCTGCACCGACCTTTGGGACGACGCTCCGGAAATCATTAAAGTGAATGGCGGGCGCTGGATAATCGAGGACTGCTTCAGACTTACCAAAACCGAATTCGAGGCTCGTCCCGTCTTCCTCCAACGCGACGACCGCATTACCGCACACTTCCTCACCTGCTTCCTTGCGCTCATCATATACAAGTACCTTGCGAAGAAAGTCAACCGCGCCGGGGAGAAGTTCAGCCCCGACCAGATAATCGGAACCCTACAGGACATGAACTTTCTCAAAGTAACGGGAGAAGGATACATCCCGACCTACACGAGGACCGACCTCACTAATCACCTGCACGGTTCAGCAGGCTTCAGAACCGACACCCAGATAGTGACAAAGAAGGCCATGAAGAGCATCATAGCCTCCATCAAGACTTCAAAGGATGAAAAGGACAATGACGAGGCGTAGCCGACAGGCGGTCAGCCACGGCGGACGTGGCCAGCCCACGGCCTCGGAAAGTGGGAGGTGCCTGCCGGATACAAGTTCTCGCGACAGCGAGGACGCAGGAGACGGTAGGAGGGCCGAACGAAGCAGCGCGGAGTGAGTTCCGCCGTGACGGACTGCCTGTCGGCGTGAAATCACCGTCAATGCATTACATACTTGCACAATTGCAAAAGCCCCAGAATCGCCATTACAGCGCTCTGGGGCCTTTATATCTTAAAATCAAAGTGTCAAAGA
>OCLL01000349.1_pt1 | contig 10816 bp, 14 predicted proteins | sample 1538931 | NCBI WGS metagenome assembly OCLL01 (sample SAMN03418270, study PRJEB22391) | human gut metagenome | biome: human-gut; feature: organic feature; material: feces | host: Homo sapiens | place: Tanzania | collected 2013-01 | reverse complement strand
AGGGGGTATGCGCGCGCGCTCGCATCGCATTTTTAGCAAGAAATCGGTAAGGGTAAGGGGTTTAGAGGATGAGATTGGTAATGGCTCTTATCCAATTGAACTTAGTATTGATGGTATCATATCTTAATGCACTACTCCTAGTCCATGAGTCTAGATAGGATTTGAATTGAGAGGTGATGATACGCTCATCCTCTGATAGTCCTGTAAGAGTACCTAGCTTGGTCCTGGCATTGGTATGTGCATTATGTTGCTTGATATAGCCTATATTACTGGATTGGGTTCTGTAGAGGGTATAGTACTCCTTGTCTAAGCGTATAGAGTATACAGGCTCTGCTCCTTTAGGAATAGGCATCACGAAGGATGATTGGTCTGCCCATGCTTGATTCCTATGTACTTCATCCCCTAGGAAGTCATCCATAGTCTGTTTACCTCCTTCTGTCTTATCAATAGGAGGTAGCATCTCACATACTATATCTGGGCCTACTCTCCATATCCCATAGCCTCTAGGTATCACCTTGAAGTAGGATAGGATAGGATTATCCCATGTGAAGGGATTAGCATATAGAAGAACTCTAAGTGGTTTCAATCCTTTGGATTCTCTAGGATGGGTTGTGTCGTGGTCGACAGTCTTCATGATTGCTCTTATGGCATCTCCTTCCGAGACAACCCCAGGCAACTTCTTATAAACCAGTGGAATGAACTCATCGAACCATATCCAATTCACGTCATCAGGAAACTTCTCCTGCTTGATATGATTAACCTGTGTCAATGCTCTGAAATATCCTTTCACAGCTCCACAGTACAATAGCTCACATGACCCCTTCCCCATGTTCCATTCGAACTGTTCTGGTTGATATCCGTTCTCATACAGTGTGTCCAACCATGAACCTACGGCTGTCTCTACATCAGTCACGTTCCTATACAGACACATGAAGCGTCCTTCTTGATTCATGAGAAAGAGTTTAGTCCCGTAGGACTTCCCTCTTCCTCTGTCACTCATCACGAAGTTGACCTTAGCATTGTAACCTAATATCTCCCTCAGACTGTAATACCCATTCTCATCCAGTCCCATAGCAGTATTCTCCCTTTCTCCATATCAGCTTCCCTCCATAGTATTCCTCAATCACCTGTCCATTGACCTTTACCTTGGTTCTCATGCAGTCCCTATCGTTGTCAGTCACTTCCTTCTGCTTCTCAAGAAGCATCTTTCCACCTCTGATGTTGAATGCCATGAGACTGCTTGCAACAAGTCCCTCCTTCATTCTTCCATCCTCAACTACATCTTCGATGCTCTTCCAATCCCACTTGTTGCATCCAGCCATCTTCACAGATATAGGACTAATCTTTCCATTGAACTCATCTTCATTGAAGTGGAAGTATCCCTTGTTACGAATATAAAGAGCCTTCTCACTGTGAGACTCATGTTTGAAATCTCCAAGCTCACTACCATCAGTGCCTATGCCAGCCTTGTGAAGCCTGTCCTCTATCACATCAGCATCGAGTCCTACAACGTGTATAGAGTCTGTATCTGTGTAAGCGATATGCTCCCATCCCACAGCCCAGCAAGCATCATCCAGCAGTTTCCTTGAATAAGCAGTAGTCCATACAGCGATAGGAAGGTAGTACTGAGAGACCTTCTCATCAGCAGTCCTATCAGGAGTCACATCCTGTACTCTCAGACATTCATCTTCATTCAGTATATAGTCTGTCTCGATTCTATCAGGGTTGGTTCCCCATTTCCCGTAGAAGCTGTTGATGATGAGCTTACAGAATGCCTTTAGTGGCTTGTTGCCCTCGGCTCCTGCTTCAGCCTTCTTGTTGTACCAGTACATGATGAAGTTCGTGAACAGTCCTGTCATCGTCTTGAAGGCATAGACCTCCTCGAACTCTATGTAATCTATATCGTAGTCCCTAGCCAGAATCTCGAAGTCGATATCTGTAAGAACCTCAAGAATCTCAGGTCTCAGTTCAGTAGGAAGAGACGTTCCATACGCTCTGGTGTTCTTGGTCATGTAGGTTCCCCTACCGACTTCAGGCTTCACAGTAGCCATGATACGACAGCTACCATACCAGTGCATTCCCTTCAGCTTGTAATCGTTGTCTTCAAGCTCTTGAGGACTGATAGGAATCTCCTTGCCCACAGGCATAGGCATCTTGACCATCTGTGTAGGATGCATGGAGTTGGCATCAAAGGTGTTCTCATTGTCTAAGAGTATGTACCTCAGCAGAGGATTCATCAGTTGAGGACCACCCTTGTATGTCTTTCTCAACAACTCACTGAATCCTATGTCATCACCAGTAGGAAACAACTGTCTGAACTGTCTCTCAGTCAGCTTATCCTTCATAGAATACTTATAGAGATTCATTGAAGTGGATGCGGCTGTTATGTATCCGAACTTCACAGTATCATCAGTAGCCTTCCTCACTTCATCGAAGTAGTGTTCCATAGCTGTCATCAGAATCTTACAGTCCATGAAACAGTAGTCCACATACTCCCGAGTAATCTCAGTGGCCAGTGCCTGTACTGTGCCATTCTTATCCCCCTTGACCAGTCCATAGGTCTTTCCAAGATTCTCGATAGACGTAGTCCATATCTTGGCACTGTCCCAGAGCTGGACACTCTTGGTTCTGTATCTTCTGTGGGATATAGGGTCTCTCTTCTCCAACTTGAACTCGTACTTGAGAGTGGAACGATACATCACTCCCATATTCCCCATCATATTCTCGATAGAGACGATGGATACATCAGGAGATAGGATGAGAGTATGATTGGCTCTCTCATAAGCGGATTGGATGAAGGACTGGTCGAATCTGAGGTTATGGAAGTAGACTCTATCACAGTCACAGATATTGAGAAGGAAGTCCTTGAGAGTGTAGTAGTATTCCTCTTTCACCTCACCTGTCTTATAGTTCTTCTTGATGATACAGCCAAGCCTTACAGCAGTGTGAGGATGAAATTGAAGAGGTTTCTCTTCAGGGTCATCAATGTAGCATACCTTGATTCCATTACCATCAGGAACCAGCTTCATTCCATACTTCTTATAGACTTTAGGATTCATCGTCTCGAAGTCTGCGTATCCGATAACCACAGGGTCCTTGGCCATCAGAACTCCATCTCCAAGAGGTAGGTAGGAACACCAGAGCCATCATCAGGAATATAGTCGTAGAACTCTTCGATTTCCTCTTCGGAATGCTCGGACAGCCACTTCTGATACCAACGAGAGACAGCATCATCTCCCTTCTTCAGAACCTCAGTGATTTCATCTATGAGTCTGGTATCTCCTCTCTCGATGGCCACCTTCAGCATTCCCTCCACCTGTCTCCTATCCGAGTATAATCTACCAGCAGTAGTCTCTGTCCTCCACTTGGTATAGAAGACTCCCTCTATGGATTTGTATTTCTTTCCAGAGTCAACGGCTCTCTGTATGTCTTCCCACATCTTGGGTCTGATATTGGCTTCGATGGTCTTACCAGCACCAACGTCCTTGTACTCGACCTTGACCCATCCGAAGTTCTTACTGGAAACAGTAATCCTGTTGGTCTTCGTAATGACTGGCATCTTCATCCCTCGATGTAGATAATCATACCGCCGTTCTGACAGTCGATGATTCCAAGATTGTATTCACAGTCGTCATTGAAGAATTCCTTATCGAAGTCAGGATTATCCTTGTTAACATAGTCGATGAAGGCTTTGTGCATCAGCTTGCCCTTCTTAGGGTCAGCCCAGAACCATATCTCAAGTACAGGATTTCCATCCTGATTCCAATAGGTCCTAGAAGATACTCCGCTTATCTTTACATGAGTAGAAGAGTCGAAGAATCCCATATCGCTCAGTGCACGCTTCATCATTTCTCTGATTGTCATCATTTTACCGCATCCTATTCTACCACATACCATATTTCGCGTCTAGGGTGGGGCGGATGTGGTAAAAGACCCCACCCACTATATCTATAATAGAGTTTGAGTATATAAAGGTTTGGTCAAATCATGTTCGATAGAACATAATCATCATACTGAACATAGATTGTCACATCTATACAGTCATCAACCCTACTGACATTCACATTGAATGAATACCTGTCGCTCTCAGGGAGGAGGGAATCAATCTGGGAATCGAAGAACTTGGAGAAGACCTCGTAAGGACGGTGTCCTGTCTTACCCATAGGAGTATCACCGACATTCATCCTCATCCAAATCTCAGCTCTCTTTCTGAAGTATTCCACCGACTGCATATAGCCGATTACTTCTCTCTGATGAAACTGCAGTTCCTCAAGTACCTTCTCTCTGATATCCTCGTAGTTCATATTATCGACCCCACAATGAGAACGAATGCAATCCACACCAACATCTCGAAATACGATATGTCCTTCTTGAAGAAGAACTCCTTGATTCTATCACTCATAGACATCAATACTATATCGTTAAGTAGTAATATAAAGGGTTGGAGATACAGGACAGGGAAGGAGAGTCGATGCCTAAGTGAAGAATAAATCTTCCCTATCCTGTGGGCCATTCGCCTGACCCGTGGCTGTGTGGTTGAGGTAACTACGCCTGGCAGAAAGCAAGCTTCCTACGACCTTGGCATATACTATATGCACCAGTTACTTTATAAAGCTTTTCACACCAGTTTCAATGCAAAGACTATCCTCTCATACTGTGGTCTGTAACTCGTAGGATTCTTAGGAAGCCATCCATAGTTATCCGATTCCAAATCAACAGTGACAGTTGCTCTTCCACTGCTGACAGTCATAGTATTCCTAGGAGTGACCGTTCCTCTCCATACGAAGTCATAATCATTCTCTGCACTGTCCTGACCATACGACCTGGCTTCACCAAGCAGTTCTACATTATATGTCCCATTAGGCAGAGTGGTGGATGCACTGGCTGTGAGTGTATCCTTATCATTCTCCTTGTCCATCATGACCTCTACATCACTGCTTGTCCATCTGGTGATTGTTCCTATGTTCCATGTACCTTCAGAGTTACTGTACGTTCCTGTTCCAGATATCTCTCCTACGGTTGCCTGTATAGTGGTATTGGAATAAGTGGGAAAAGCATAGTATCTAGGTCTATTCAGTCCATCGCCAGCAATCTCCTTGTATTCATCGAATGGACGGTTGATAGTGAACATTCCCAGAGTATAGGTATTTGTGACAGTCTTCTCATATGTTCCAGTCACACCGAAGATATTGACTCCACTCTTGATATTCGAAGGAATAAGATTAGGGTCTCCTACAACAGTGGTCTCTCCTATCAGTCCATTGGAATGCTCAGGAGTGTAGATTCTATCTGCAGATTTGGGAATAGCAGTAAGAGATTCAAGAGTATACTCAGGCTTCTGATAGATTATCTTTCCAGTAGGATTTATCAACATCAGTAACTACCTCTCACTCCGAATATCGTTGTATTCGCTCTTATATTCGATGCTATCAGCTTGCTATCTCCTTTCACCGTGACCGACGTGTATCCATCTATGTTGCTGTCTTTAGGATAGACAGCGTTGGTAGAGGGTTTGGAGGGTGTGATGACCCTCGTAGATGTTATGAGCTGAAGCGGTATGATGGTCTCAGGGTTGAGCATATTGAGTATCATGTTATCACTGTGGAATGGCCATTGCAGTCAGTACCTTGATGGCTGTGTTCCTCTTACTCCAAATGTATATTCCATTGGCTATACTCTCACAGACATTGCAATAGTCTCCTGAATCAGCCTGTTCATTGTCGAATACGACTGCAGGAATCATATCGGCAGTGCATCCAGCAAGAGGGACAGTAGCACGATAGGTGTAGTCTCCATAGGCATTAGCAGTCCAAGAGGATACCTCTATGTCTGTTGCAGATATGATGTTGTCCTGCTTCTTGGTCAAGTCTATTCCTACAAGCTTGGTCTTCAAAGCAGTAGTGAAGTCTTCAGTGGAGAGCTGTTTACCAGTTACCTTGTCTACCTTCCCATTAAGAGCAGTAGTGGTTGCATACTGGCTCAGGTCTATTCCATCGAGCTTGGTCTTAAGTGCATCGGTGAAGTCATTACTAGACAGAACCTTCCCTGTGACCTTATTCACCTTACCATTCAGTCCAGTAGATAGAGCAGTGGTAGTAGCATACTTACTCAAGTCGATTCCTGTAAGCTTAGCTTTATCACTGTCTGTATAGTCGTTGCTACTGAGTTCTTTCCCTTCTACTTTGTCCACCTTCGTATCCAACATTGCAGGAGTGACTTCTCCTTCATATGTGCCTTGAACACCAGCAATCATGATACTCTTACGTATGTTCACTGGTTCTAGATTATCAGGAGCGTCGATGGTTACATCGGATAGAGCGTCGTAGTCTGTGTCGGGAACAACTGTGTGAGGGAAGGCTTCTGCCTTCTCTTCAACAGACTGGTATTGAGGTTCAGGGTCTACGTCTGGAATAGGAGTATCGGTCTCTGTGTAGGTGTAGGGAATAGGAGATATGTCGATAGCCTCAGTGTATAGGATGTTGGTTCCACTCTGCTGTATATACATGGCTTTGGTAGAGTAGGTTCTTACAAGCTGTACTCCATCAGCTCTGAGCATATAAGGAACTGTCTTTATCATTCAGATGCCTCCACCATTTTATCTGCATACTGAGACCAATTGGTTGCTGTCTTATAGGCTTCAAGGGAACCTTTAGGTACAGTGATTATTATATCTGTCGGTGGATATCCGAATATTTCTATACCAGCCGTGGGAGGTGTACTTGGCAGTACTGTAATATTGGTTGCCTCTGTGCCGTAAAAGCATCTAGCCCCGATTTCTGATATATTCTCAGGTATAGTTATTGATGTGAGTGCGGTACAATATTGAAAACAATAGGGAAACAATTTAGTTAGTCCTGTGGGAATAGTTACAGATGTAAGTTTGCTACAATAGGAGAATGCACTACTTCTGATTTCAGTCAAGGTATCTGGAAGTGAAATACTTTCAAGATAACTGTAGAAGAAAGCATTGTCTCCAATATTTGTGATAGTATCAGGCAGAACTACGGATTTGAGTTTATATGTGGCATAAAATGCATACCCTCCAATCTTCGTACAACCCTTCAAGTCCTCTGCTGTAATCTCAGTCACTGTCTTATCAACTACCTGTGGAAGCTTGGAAGCACCTGCTACTGCATCAAGTGTTCCTACTACACCAGCTATGTCCACTCCCTTCTTGATGTTCTCAGGTTCGAGATTATCAGGAGCAACTATCGTAGCCTTCGACAGAGCATTGTATCCTTCAGGTGGAAGGACCTCAGTGGGGAAGGAGGTGGGTTTCACCTCCCTCGCACCCATCTTGATGTCAGGAGCAGTAGTAACCGTATTTATGATAGTCATGCTATCACTCACACGATACGATGTTCACAGTGAAGGCAATGGTCGGCAGAGTGGTACATTTGAATGTTATCGTTCCATTACCCTGTGCAGAGGCATAGATTCCAGCACTTCCATACTCAGGAACAGAGCTTGCAGGAGCAACCCAGACGATGTTGTTCTCCTTCACGATACTGCAGGATACAGTCTGAGAGAGGCTACTCCAAGAAGCTACATTGAGAACCACGGTAGCCTGCTGTATCTTAGGAATAGTCTGAACAGTAGTCTCAAGAGTACTTGTCCTTCCCTTCAGAGAAGTGATATCGGCAGTGTTGTTCGATACATTGGAGTTGGTGGTCTGAAGGTTGGTAGAGACAGTGTTGGCAGTCTGTGTAGCCTGATTAGCCACGCTAGTAGCATTGTCAGCCTTGGCAACCAGTGCATCCCATCCATTGACACTTCCAGTTCCATCCGTCTCAGCGAAGATGGTTCCAGCAGGTCCAGTGGAAGGCGTACCCTTGACGATACCAGCAGTGGTGTTCGACCAAGGAGAGGAACTTGCCTTCGTAAGAATCCATGTAGAACCATCATACTGGTACGTGATTCCTTTGTTGATATCCGTAGCCTGGTCTCCCTTGACAGGTGCTCTGCCAGCCACATTGGTGAATGCAGTGGTGATTTCACTCTGAGTAGGGCTATCGCTAGGGAAGGTGACGAATGCAACAGCAGATGTATTCTCAAGAGCAGAAATCCTATCATTCAACTGTCCGAGAGTCTTGAACGTCTGTGCATTCATCAGTCCACTCTGAGTCTCTGATGCCATAGGGATATCGGTAGAGATACTGGCATTGTTGACCTGAGTCATTACCAACGTTCCAGAAGCATTGGTGGTAACGATAGAAGCAGTGGCAACAGCTCTGTCCGCATCAGTCTGTGCATCCTCTGCCTGCTGAAGCGCAAGCGTAGCATCGGTCTGGGCCTGAGTAGCCTTGTTGTCTGCTGTCTGAGCGGTCGTAAGTGCATTGCTGGCTGTACCTTCGACGGAATCAGCCTTGTTGTAAGCCGTGTCCGCCTTGGCGGAAGCTTCCTGAATGGACTGGTCGAAACCATCCACAGAGTCCTTGAGGTCGTAAATCTGAGTGATTACGTCTTTGTTCTGATACTGTTCAACTAGAGATATTCTCGGCATATCAATACCACCATATATTCATGAAGATGTTTTCGAAGCTTGCAATGAAGGCTGTGTCTATGTCTTTCCATCCCTCGATAGAATGATTCACAGCATCCACCAGCTCTCCGCCAGTGTTGATAGTAACGTCTTTCCCTTTCCTACTGATTACTCTTCCGTAGTCCTTCTTGTTGGTACCAGAGGTTGTGTAATCGTTATCCACCTTACTGAGACTTCCCGCATAGTTATCCGAATCATTGATAAGAGAATCAGGAGTATCGCTGAATTTGGATTTGGATTTTCCTGTGTTCTTTCCAGAAGAAGTCTCGTTGTCGCTTCCGCTGTTGGTATCGATGACTTCGAACTCTCTCTTGGTTCCAGGAAGAACATCATTCATCATAGCTTCCTTGTTTGCCTCGTAGAGCGTATAGGCTCTCTCATACATATCGACGACTTCATCGAATCTGTTTTGAAGCCTTACCTGCCACTTTTCCATAGTCTCAGCATTGAGCATACGATACGCATACCTCTCAAGGAATCTCTCTCCAAGAGTATCGAATCTTGCAACAACGTGTTCACAGTTAGCAGGAACGTCCAATGCACTCCAACCGAACCTTCTCCAATCGATAGGACTTCCATCTGGTTCGGAAGCCTTCATACGTTCTACATCCAAGAGTGTAGGTACCCAAGGACAATCTGCATCATAGAAGTTCATATCAACATCACTCCGAACTCAGCCATCATTATCCCGCAGATTGCATACATCGTCATACATATCTTGTCCAGCCTATCCTCGATTCTGGTGATACGTGCAAGACTATCATCCACCTTCGGGCATCCATCTGCTCCATAGGGACAATCATTCATGCTCCGTACCTCCTGAATCCTCTTGAACAGTCTCATCTGTAACAGCCTCCTCTTCCAGTTCATCTATAACCGAATGAACCTTCACATCCACTCCGAAGACCTCCTTCATCCTATCCATAGCCATCTCCCTCTGATGAAGCTTCTCCATCCTTCTGATATAGAGTTTCGAATCGTTGGACTGTACTTCGGATACGGTCTGCTGTGCTCTCTTGGTGATAGCCACATTGGGGATTCCTAGGTATGTGAGAAGCTGGGATTCCCACCTGTCGAAGAGGTCGAAGAGAGCAGTGTCGATAGGAACATTGGTGGATTCAACAGTAGGAATGACTCTGTCTCCAAGTGCATTGGTGAAGATGACAGGTCTGTTCTCTGCAAGCATGAGGTAATAGTTCTTAGCAGACAGTACATTATCTTCGGATACATTGAAGACGAAAGGACACTTGGCTATCAGTTGAAGCTGATTCAGTGTGAGAGTGTTATCAACCATCTCATTCACCATACTCTCCACGTATCCTCTGTCACCAGCTCCATGAAGGTCGTTACGCATGATGACACTGTTATCGTAATTGAGCTTGAGATTGTGAATCCTAGTAACTGCAGGATTCCTGCTTCCTTTCATATCGTCCCATCCGACAGGTACAGGAGACCACTCGACAGGTTTCCCATACATATTGATTCCTTTGGTGTTGGTTGTAAAAGGAAGGATGTGATACTGCTGTGTAGCTTCATCCTTGAACCATACAGCCTGTCCGTTATCGAACATGAAACGTTCAGGTGCTGTACCCCAGGACATCTCCTGCATATCTTCGAAGCCTTCAGGGAAGTCATACCTCCACATCGACTCAGCCATGCCGATATAGAGTCTGAGCATTCCATATTTGACATTCTGTTTGAGTTCATCAATTCCTTCAGGAGCGTGGACGGAATCTCTATCCTTTTCCCAACTCTTATTCATTTTATAGCTCATACAATCTTCACTCCATCGGAGAATCTCCTCCTGAAGTAATTTTTAGCTTGAACAGGGATGGTTCCTGTAACATTCAAGTTGTTTATCTGCAATGGACCACCAGCGTCGATGAGAGACTGACAGGACTCATAGGTTTCCTGTACGTGTGCCCCATAGGTAAGAAGGTCGTTCTCCCTCTGCTGAATAGAGTAATCATCCCACCTAAGTTTGACTATCATAGGCATCCTACCATGAAGAGTCCAATCCAATCCAGAAGCAGGGAGAATCATCGAACCAGTCTTCATTCCCATGTAGTCCAGAGTAGTGTTCATGGACTTGTCATTGAAGTATCCAGCGCTCACGTAGTCGATTGCGCTACCAGCTATGCCGACTCCTGCTGTAAGAACACTAGCTTTTCCGATGCCCATGCCAGCATTCGTTCTGGCGCCCAATTCACCTGTAAGAGAGCCTATCTGAATGGATTCTATAATGTAACAAAGTCTTCAAGTCAATCTATAGTT
>OCLL01000344.1_pt1 | contig 11030 bp, 10 predicted proteins | sample 1538931 | NCBI WGS metagenome assembly OCLL01 (sample SAMN03418270, study PRJEB22391) | human gut metagenome | biome: human-gut; feature: organic feature; material: feces | host: Homo sapiens | place: Tanzania | collected 2013-01 | reverse complement strand
GCAGACGCAAGTCGGTGCCTTCATATTTGCCAAGTGACTTGTTCCATGGACGGTAGCCAATACCATACTTGTTAGTAACGCCCATCATTTGGTTGAATTCACCACCGATACGGAGACCGAGAAGTGGAGAGAACCATTTACCTACGGCGAGTTGACCTTTGAGGCCGAGACGCTTGCCAAAGTCTTGCTTTGCATCCCAAGTTGACATGAGTACACCAGCACCACCGTCAACTTCAATCCACCAGTTGTCTTGCATCTTGTTGAAGAGATAGCCTTGAGCTGCATCTTCAACATAAGTTACTTCTTGTGCCTTAGCAGAAAAGTTGCCCATGAACATGGCACAAGCAAATGCTAATAAAGTAATCTTTTTCATAAACTTACGTTTTTTGATAGTAAATAATATTTAATTGTTTGATATTCTACCACAATTTATTGTGCAAATATAAATACTTTTTTCTAATTACCCAACTTTTTGTAATTAAAATTCAATTATAGTTATTTTTTTTCATTTTTAACATAGTCGAGGATTTCCTTAGCCACGATTTCAGGGGTGAATCCGAATTTTTCGTCAAGCACCTTAAATGGAGCAGATTCGCCAAAGTGGTCAAGACCCTTCACATGCCCATTAGGAATGAGGCGAGCGAGGGTAGAAGGAAGTCCTGCGGTCAAACCGAAAGCAGGTTTGCCGGTAGGAATCACCTCGTTACGGTATGCTGCATCTTGATTTAGGAACAAACCGATTGATGGAACCGAAACGATTTGATACTTGATGTTCTCCTTCTCAATGATTTTACCGGCAGCCACTAAGGCCGAAACCTCAGAGCCGTTTGCCACGAGAATCACATCTGCGTCTTTGTCAGTCTTCACGATGTAGCCACCACGCTCAGCCTGAAGGGCTGCTTTGTAGCGAGCTTCATAACCTTCGCCTTCTTCGGCAGGAATGTCGGTCACATCTTGGCGAGTGAGGATGAGGGCAGTAGGGGTGCTGGTGTTCTCCATTGCCATCTTCCAAGCCACGGTAGTTTCGGCTGAGTCGGCAGGACGAAGCACGAGCATACTGTTGCGGCCGCTGTGATTCTTCAACTCTTCCAACAGACGGATTTGTGCTTCCTGTTCCACTGGTTCGTGGGTTGGACCATCTTCGCCCACACGGAATGCATCGTGCGACCAGATGAATTTCACAGGAAGTTCCATCAGAGCCGAAAGGCGTACGGCTGGCTTCATGTAGTCGCTAAACACGAAGAATGTGGCACATGCGCCAATCATACCGCCGTGCAGTGCGATACCATTAATAATAGATGTCATAGCCAATTCCGAAACACCTGCGTGCAGGAATGCGCCTTCGAAATCGTGTGGAGCAAATGCCTTGGTCTTTTTCAAGAAACCGTCGGTCTTGTCGCTGTTTGCCAAGTCGGCTGACGAAACAATCATGTTTGGAACATTCACAGCCAATTCGGCAAGCACATTTGATGATGCAGCGCGAGTGGCGATGTTTGGCTTGTAGGTGATGCTTGCGTAGTCAACATCCACAACCTTGCCAGCGATGCAATCGTCGAGCATTTTAGCTTTTTCAGGGTTGGCTTTGCGCCAAGCCTCTTGTGCGGCTTTGCGCTCGGCAACGATAGCCACCAATTCAATTTCGCGCTCGGCGTAGAGTTCTTTCACTTCAGGGAATGTGGCCCACACATTATTAATATCTCCACCAAGGTTGGCAATGGTCTTTTCGTAACTTGCGCCCGATTTGCTCAATGGATTACCGTGAGTGCTGCACTTGCCTTCGAAGTTTTCACCGTCTTCAGTTACGCAACCACGTCCCATGATGGTGTGGCCAATAATCAATGTTGGGCGTTTTTCTTCTTTCTGTGCGCTTTCAAGTGCATCTGCGATTGCCACAGGGTCGGTGCCGTCGATTTCAAGCACGTTCCAGTTCCAAGCGCGATATTTCATTGCGGTGTCTTCGTTCGACACTTCGTCGCAGTCGGTGGAAAGTTGCACCGCATTGCTGTCGTAGAACATAATCAGGTTGTTCAAACCAAGCAGACCTGCCAAGCGGCCAGCCTCTTGTGAAATGCCTTCCTGAATACCGCCATCGCTGATGAATGCGTAAGTTTTGTGAGCAAACACCTCGCTGTAGTGTGCGGCGATGTAACGCTCGGCGAGGGCACAACCCACTGCCATCACGTGGCCTTGACCAAGTGGACCAGAGGTGTTTTCCACTCCATGCACAGGGTCAACTTCTGGGTGTCCGGGAGTGATACTGCCCCATGAACGGAACTTTTGCAGGTCCTCAACTGTGTATTTGCCAGTAAGATGAAGCACTGCATAAAGCATTGGTGACATGTGACCTGGGTCTAAATAGAAGCGGTCGCGTCCAAACCAAGTGGGGTCGGAAGGGTCGTTTACAATATACTTTGAGTAAAGCACATTCACGTAATCGGCACCACCCATCGAACCACCAGGGTGACCTGACTTTGCTTTCTCAACCATCGCAGCTGCCAAAACACGAATATTGTTGGCGGCCTTGTTCATAACATCAACATTCATCATGGATATCAATTATATTATATTGTGTATTAAGTTATTTCTTTTTTAAATACTTTACGAAATTACAAAATATAATGCAAATTCTCAAAAAAACTTATGCATAATGCAAAAAATAACCGCTGTTTTTCGCCAACAGCGGTTATAATGCTATGATTTACCGAAAATTATTCAGCAGACTCGTCTCTTTTAGCCACCTTGCTACCAATGAGAGCGTAGAACAAAATGTAACCAGCGCAAGCCACAGGAATGAAGTAGCTGTAGAGGTAGCCAACCTTGTCGGCAACCATGGCTTGTAAACCTACCATGACTGCGCAACCGAATACCATGGTCATGAAAATACCACTTGCGGCTGCGGTGTATTTGCCAAGGCCTTCAACAGCCATGTTGAAGATGCCGCCCCACATCACTGAGGTGCAAAGACCTACGAGGATAAATGCGAGCACGCAAACAGGAACTTGTGGATAAATCACTTCAAGGTTACCCCAGTCGATACCGATAACGGTCACCTTCATGGTTTCAGGTGCGAAGATGCCGAAGAGAAGGAGTGCGATAGCGGCTGTAGCCACGGTGCTAACCATTGCACGGCTGCTTACCTTGCCACCGATACTGCCACCGATAGAACGGCCAACGAACATCATCAGCCAATATACCGAAGCAATCAAACCTGCCACACCAGCCGACAAGCCCACTTCTGGAGTCTGCAAGTATGAAATCATGTAGGTAGGTGTACCAACCTCAACGCTCATATACAAGAAGATAGCGAGAGCACCGAGGGAGAGTTGACGGAACTTCAATGCGCCAGTGATAAGGCTGAGCTCCACCTTTGCCTGTTCGGGCTCTTCAATCTTGGTGAAAAGAAGAATCACGAATGCGATAACGAAGATCACACCAGCGATGATAAGGGCTGGGGTAGCGTCGGAGATACCTGTGCTTTTAGTCACTTCGCCGATGAGAGCGCCCATCAGAATGTAAACAGCAACGGCTGCTGCTGAGTTGGCTGCGCCACCGATTTGGATAAGTTGGTTACCGGTTTTGCCACCACCACCAAGCACGTTGAGAAGTGGGTTGACCACGGTATTGAGCATACACATGCACAAGCCGCTGATAAATGCACCAACCAAATAAATGATGTAGCTGCCAACCACGCCGCTTAAGTATTCGAAAAAGATACCAGCAATTCCCACGATAAGGGCGAGCAAAGCAGTTTTCTTATAACCTAATTTAGCGATAAGCATACCGCTTGGAATACCCATCACCAAGTATGCGATAAAGTTAGCATAGTTACCGATTTGTCCTTCCAATTCCGATGCGCCGAACTGGTTCTTTACAATAGTAGCCATTGGTGAGCACAAGTTGGTCACGAAGGCAATCATCGCAAAGAGGGCAATCATCATGATAATCGCTGCCCATTGTTTAGATTTTTGTGCCATTTGAAATTTAGTTTTGTTTAAAGTAGTTATTATTAATGTTTGTTTTTTTCTTACAGAAGATAATGTAAAAGTACATTAAATTTTTGAAATGGAATAGTTTTTTTATCCCTAATATTGGCGTTCGCCGAAAATTTCTGTTCCGATACGCACCAAAGTTGCCCCCTCTGCCACTGCCAAGTGCCAGTCGTGGCTCATTCCCATGCTTATTTCCGTGAAGGTGTCGGTGGGGAATGTGTTTTCGTTGCGCAGAGTTCGGAAGGTTTCGCCAACCGATGCAAATTCGGCTTTGATGATGGATTCGTCGTCGGTGAATGTGGCCATTGCCATCAGACCACGGAATCTCACATTCTCGTATTTCTTGAATTCGCCGTTTCGTGCCAGCGAGAGCAGTTCGTCGATGGCGAATCCGCTTTTCGCCTCCTCTTTTGCCACATGGAGCTGGAGAAGCACATCTGCCACTTTGCCAATTCGCTTCGCCTCTTTCTCGATGGTGTCGAGCAGACGAATGCTGTCAACACTGTGAATCAGCGACACGATAGGCATAATCGCACGCACTTTGTTGCGCTGAAGGTGACCAATGAAATGCCACTGCACGTCATCGGGCATTTGAGGGGCTTTTACCACCAGTTCTTGCGCATGGCTTTCGCCAAAAAGGCGTTGCCCAGCGGTGTAGGCTTCCTGCAACTGTTCAATAGGGTGATACTTTGAAACAGCCACAAGGTTCACACCGTCGGGCAACTCCGATTTAATTTTTATAATATGTTCAGCAACGCTTGTCATTATTCTTCCACTTTTCCACCACCAAGGTCGGCACCAAACACGTCGATGTATGCCATTTCGGTGATGTTCACGATTTCAAAATCGAAAAGCACGCTCTTCATGGCTTCAAGGAAGTAGTCGAGAGCCAACTTGAATTCGCTTGCTTGAACAAGGCTGAAACTTGCTGAGCGCTTTTCTGCGCCGGTTTTTTCGTCGATAGTAATCATGTTGATTTTCACTTTGTACCAGCGGTCGCCGCCTTCGTGGTAAAGCACATCTTCGAAGCGCACTTTGCGTACGGCTGTCACTGTGAGCTCGCCCGATACGAATGGCTCCATTTCCTTTGTGATGCGTGCCTCTGCTTCAGTGAAAGAGAGAGCATCTACGAGATATGGCTCAGTTACCGATTTGATGGCACCTGTGTCGAGCATTGTCTTATCATATTTCACCTTTGTTTCAAACCATTGACTCATAATTAATTCTTGTTTTAAATGTTAGTAAATTTAATGTGTTTATAGTATTGTTTGTTGTTGTGTGTATGATTGCATACATCGCACAAAGTTACGCAAATTTTGTGGTTTTTACCATACCGCCAATGAAATAAAATTGGCGGAAATTTTTAGTGATTTGCAATTCAACGCTTTGTTGCGTAACTTTGCACCCGTAATGAGTGATTTTTATAAAACCATAAAGGAGCGATCGCAAGCGAAATACACCGAGAAAATGAGTAAATTTCTCGCTTTTGCTGTGCCTGTGAGCACGGCAGAAGAGGCTAAAGCTGTGGTGAAAACCATATCTAACGAATATCACGACGCAAGGCACTGCTGCTGGGCGTATATGATTGGCACCGAGCGCAATGAGTATCTATCAAGCGACAACGGAGAACCTTCTGGCACGGCAGGAAAGCCGATTTTAGGGCAAATCAATTCGTTTGGGCTCACTAATATTGTGATAGTTGTGGTTCGCTATTTCGGTGGTATCAAGTTGGGCACATCGGGTTTGATAGTGGCATATCGCGAGGCTGCTCGCCTTGCCATTGAGAATGCCGAGATTTTGGAGTGCCACGAGCAAGCGCGCGTCACCTTTAATTTCCCATATCTTTGCATGAACGATATGATGAAAATCGTGAAGTCGGAGCCTGTGAAGGTAATCGACCAGCAGTTCGACAACGACTGTGTGATGACGCTCGAATGTGATGCCGACAAAATGCCAGCCTTGAAATTACGCATTGAGAATGTTGACGGTGCGGCTATTCTCGAGGGCTAAACACGATTCTACTTTTCACATGGCTTGTGCCATCGACATCTATTGAGAATTTGCAGTCCATTGGGTCGCTGTCATCGCAGTTGACTTGTGCTGTGGTTCCGAACAGCGTTTCTTTCAAAAATGCGATTTCCAGTCGTTTCACAAAATTTTGGTCGAATTTCTCCAAAGTGAACTGGTTCAGGAGCAAGTCGAGGTATTTCACCGTGTTCACATGTCGGTTCACGTCGCAATCTGTGTATTTAAAAGTGTAGTCTGTGGTTTTTCCGTTTGTGATTTGTCGGAGTCTGCCTTGTGGTGCAATAGGGCACTCGTGGGTGCTGATGTTCTCGCGAAGGTAACTCAATTGGCTGATGTCGGAACTCTCCCTTGTGGCAAAATTAATCACCATCCAAATGGTGCGCGCGTAGCCTATCACCTCGCCGTTATGGTCGGCGATTTCCATATTACGTTGCGAGAAATGGCGGTTGTAGTCCTCAATCCATGTGGTAAAGGTGTATGTCTCGTTCACTTTCGGGTAGCGCAGCATTTCGATGGTGACGCGAGAAAGCACCCAACCTTCATTATTCCGAATCATGTCGGCATACCCCACACCCCAAGAGTTTGCATGGAGCGTGGCCACCTCAATGATTTTAGTCATCACCAGCGATAGCGGCATCTCCTTTTCGGGATTACATTCTGCCGCAGTCAAAAAATATTCCTGTCGAAAATCCTTTATATACTTCATTTGTTTCTTGTTATTCCGTTTTTAGTCAATTTTGAAATTGATTACTTAATACCGCATTGGCGTTTCAGTTCAGCGGTGTTGCTGTGCTTCTTGCCGTTGAGGTCGTAGAGGTATTGGTTCACGTTTTTGGGGGCGATGTTTTTCACCTCGTTGAATCTTTCGGGGTGGGTGATACGCGTGAACACCACTCGTTGAATGTCGGTCTTGTCGCAAGTGCCAATGCTGTAGCCCAGCAGTTCGGGGTGCTCTCCTGGACCGTTGCTGCTCCAGTAGGTCACCTTGCCGTCGGGGGTATAGCCCATGAAAATCACGCTGTGGCCAGCTTCCTGGTCGTCGCCTTTCACGTCGTTACAACCGATAATGGCACCACAGTCGCTGCCTTTCGATTCATTTTTGTTCCAGAAAATTTTCATGAAGTCGCCCTTCATGGCGTGTTGCCACACGGAATCGGCTCGCCATTCATCGTCGGTGAGGTATGTTTCCGATTCCGACTCTTTGTTGCGTAGCGTTTTCGCTCCACGATAGGCGGTAAAACTGTAACCGGCTTTCAACTCATGAATGAGTACGGCGATTGAAGGGCCGTTGGCGTTGGCTCTTCCCCAGAATCCTTCGCCATCGTCTTGACCGATGCCCTCGGTGTTGATGTCGTCGGCAATACCCACGTAAGGTTTCATGTTTCGCCATGCTTCGGTGCTGATTACGCCTTGCTTATCCCACATTGTGAGAGCCTTGACAAGTGCCGAATATGTGGCGCTGGAGCAGAACGACGGTTGGGCTTTTTTGGGGCAGAAATACGGTTTGCGGTCGTTCATTCCCATTTGGTATGCAGCATGCAAACCTTGCCAGGTGGTGTTGGCAAACAGAGCGTTGGGTTTGCCTCCTGTGTAGTAGCCACCTCGTTCAGGGAATGAGTCGATGGCGGCGAGAATGGTGCTTTGCCACTCTGCGTTAAGGGTGTCGGCTGACACTTTTACGTTTTCTTCTTGAGCAACCGAATTGCTGATGAAGCTACAGCAAATCGCCAATAGGAGTAATGGTCGTGCGATGTTAAGCATATCTTTGTTTTTTCTTTCAAAGATAGTGATAATTTTTGTTTTTGTGAACCTTTTTTGCGTCGGTCAACCAAAAAAGCACTAACTTTGCAGATTGTGAGATAAATCAGAAATCAATATGTTTAATCTATTCAAAAGAAATAATAAGGACGTAAAACTCTTTTACCATACTGACGTACACTGCCATATATTGCCTGGGGTGGACCACGGCGCAAAGAATATTCAAGACGGCATCGAATTGCTGAAAGCAGATATGGATATGGGTATCAAGCGTGTGATTTTAACGCCACATGTCACTTCCGAAACTTTCGAAAACACACCTGAAACCCTCAACGCTGCTTTCGCCATTTTTAAAGAAGCGGTGAAGGAGGCTGGACTTGATGTAGAGTTGCATCTTTCTGCGGAATACCGAATTGACGACTATTGGCAGAAAGAGTATGCCGCTGGGCATGTGATTCCCATGCCAGGAAAGTATGTGCTGCTTGAAAACTCATTTGCACAAGAGCTGATTGGGTCGGAGCAGATGATGTTTGAGTTGAGATGTAAAGGATATTACCCAATTCTCGCCCACCCAGAGCGTTACTCTTATTACGGACACAATCGCGAACGCTACGAGAAAATGCACCGCACCAACGTGAAATTCCAGCTCAATATCCTTTCGCTCACAGGCTATTACGGTCATTCGGTGCAAGATACAGCCAGATGGCTCGTGAAGCAAGGACTTGTAGATATGATTGGTTCCGACATTCACCACCTCGAACACGCAGAAATCATTAAGGATTACTTGCGCAGCAAGGATTGGCGAAAAATGGCAGAGAAATTAGACGGTCGTATCATTAACGACAGCGTGTGCTAAAAAAGATTCCCTTACTGTGCCATCATTCTGAATGGGGACTCCCCTTCGTCGGTAGTGTAAACTCCTGAAAATTCATATCCATCGTAGGTGCCGCTCAGGGTGCCTACGATTTTGTTTTTCTTGTCATATACCGATACTGTGAGGTCTCTGCCGCTGCCAATGCCCAGCAGGCGATACTGTGTGCGCTCTTTGCCTCCGACCACGGTTGCGGCGGTGCCGGTGATATTGTTTGGGTCTTTGGTGTTGAGCACCATCACGAAATGGCCATTCCCCACAGAGCCAGCCAAGCGGATTTCGCCCGATTTGGCGGCTTTACGCTCGTGCTCTTGATAAGAGGGTGGGGTGGTGGAAAATTCTTCGTCACCCATCATTTCCTCCATTCTGTCCATGTCGGCAAATGGGTCGCCAGCCATCATTTCTTCCATGATTTTCTCCATCTTTTCCATTTCAGCCATGTGCTCTCTCATCATGGCTTCGGCTTCTTCACCTGTGATTTCTTGGTAGGTGATGTGGGAGTCGGAGTCGGCTTGTGGAGCAGCCTCCATTTTCTCTGTCTTTTTTGTGACTGGTGCAACGGCGGTTTTCTTCACCGCGTAATATCCTATCAGCAGCAGTCCCACCACAAGAATCACTGCTACAATCACCACCACCTTGTTGACCACATTTTTACATGGTGGTTCGATAGGGCGATGGCGCTGTGTGGCGGCAGGTTCCTCAAAGAGCTGTGGCGTTACTCCGTCGTTGAAAGGTGGAGGCGTTGATCCACCACCATCTTCTATGTAAGGAGGTGGCGTGGGTTTTACACTAAATTGTGGAGTGGAGGAAGGGTTTGTGTTGTTCATTTCTTCATCACTTTAGAAACGTAGTCGATGATCAAATCCGCAGTACCTTTGTCGCCAAGCACGCTTGCATTCACACAAAGGTCGTAGGTTTCAGCCTCTCCCCATTTTTTGTCGGTGTAGAAGTTGTAATAACTGGAGCGCATTTTGTTGGTTTTCTCAGCGCGTGTTATTGCCTCTTTTTCGGTCTTGCAGTCGCCGCGTGCAATGATTCGCTTCACACGGTCGTCCATCGTGGCATGAATGAAGATGCTAATCACCTTGCAGTGGTTGCGAAGCACATAGTCGGCAGTTCTGCCCACAATCACGCATGGACCACGGTCGGCAATCTCTGTGATTACGTTGCTCTGAATGGTGTAGAGGCTGTCTTCATTGAGCGGAGAGTTGCTCATCAGGTAAGTGCCGGAGTTGAAACCAAGTGTGAGCGAGAGCATACCCGACAGGAATGAGGGCGTTTTCTCGTCTTTCGACTCGAAGTATTCACGCGCCACACCGCTATTCTTTGCGGTCTCAATCAGCAGTTCGCTATCGTAGTAGGCGACACCAAGTGCATCAGCCACCATTTTACCTATTTCTCTGCCACCGCAACCAAACTGGCGGCCAATAACTATTGCGTATGTGTTAGTGTTCATAATTGATGTGGTTTTAGTTGTGATTTATTCTGTAGTAGGAGCCTCACTTTCGGGATTCTCTAATTTGTTGATATTACAAATCTCCAATTCCTTGATGTTTAGCTTTCCATTTTCTAACTCTGCCAATATTGAGGTGCGGGTGTCGCGTCGGGCGTAAGACACCAGTTCAAATTCTCTGATAAATTTGGTCTTTCCCTTTGCCTTTGTGAAAAGCGACTTTTGAAGTGCTTCCATATTGGGCATTTTCTGCACCATAAAATAGCGATACCCTATCTTTAACGCGCCCAACATATTGTCGCGCAGCTGCTTAGGGTCGTTCATCGGGTCGTGCGACTCCACCTGTATGGAATATGCGCCATCATTTAGGGGATAGATGTATAGGGAGAACACATAGTGTTCAAAATCGTCGTTGTTTATCGCCTGAACCATTTGGCTGATGGCATCGGCAATGGCTTTTGCATCACCATCGGTGGAGAGTGCGATATTTTGTACCTGAAATTGGTCGGTTTTATCGGGTATGATGCTGTGCTCCTCCTGTGTGTAGAAGCGCGTGAGAATCACTTCGGCATCTTTTGCGAAGCCGTAAGTGGATGATAGCACGATAAGCAATGTAAGCAATAAATGTTTCATAATGCCGTAAATCATTATTTTAATGTCAAATTTATATTTTTTTCCCGAAATAGAATAACTTTTTTTATTAAACTTCCCTAAACAGACAGTGTAAATTGTGGTTGGTTTAAAAAACGGAGAGCCAAACCGTTGCGGTAAGGCTCTCCGTGGAGTGGTGTTATACTGCTTATATCAGTGTATTATCCGAAGTTGTCGTAGTGTATCGACTCTGGATCAACGCCAAGTGAATACAGCTCATCGTTTACGGTCTTGCCGACTACTCCGGCGGAATGGCTCTCGTCAACCATCACGAGGGCAT
>OCLL01000332.1_pt1 | contig 11195 bp, 8 predicted proteins | sample 1538931 | NCBI WGS metagenome assembly OCLL01 (sample SAMN03418270, study PRJEB22391) | human gut metagenome | biome: human-gut; feature: organic feature; material: feces | host: Homo sapiens | place: Tanzania | collected 2013-01 | reverse complement strand
CGCGCGGAACACGCCGATGCCCACGAGGATGGCTACGAGGTAGGGGATGATGCGCACGGCTGTGGTGAATCCGTCCTTAGCTCCTTCGATGAAAGCGTCGTATACGTTGACGCGGTGGCGCATTCCGGCAAGGATGAACACCACGATGATGGTCATCAGCAGGATGTTAGCCACGCTGGTGCTCACGACGTTCATCTGCGACTTGTCCATCTGCGAGAAGCCCCAGATGATGGCAGCCACCACGGCACACATTCCGCCGAGCGTGAGAAGCATGGTGCGATTGATGAGATTGATGCGCTGATAGAGCGAGGTGACGATGATGCCAGCCAGCGTGGAGAAGAAGGTGGCAAGCAGGATGGGCACGAAGATGTCCGTAGGCTGTGCCGCTCCCATCTGCGCACGATAAACCATTATGGAGACGGGGATGAGAGTCAGTCCCGACGTGTTGAGCACGAGGAACATGATCATCGGATTGGTGGCGGTGTCTTTCTTGGGGTTAAGCTCCTGCAGCTGCTCCAATAATGGTTCTAAACTACATGTGGATAGCCTTCTTCCTTCAGTCCGAGCGGCGTCGCCGCATTGTCGAGTCCGAGCATGTTGGCGGCTACGTTCATGAAGATGCTGCCCGTAACGGGATGACCCTTGGGGATGTCGGGGAACAGACGGGTGAAAACGGGCGACAGCACACGCGCCACGACGTTCACCACCCCACCCTTCTCGCCTATCTTCATAATGCCGAGCCACAACGAGAGGACGCCGGTCAGACCGAGCGAAATCTCGAACGCCGTCTTCGACGTGTCGAACGTGGAGTTCATAATAGCCGGAAAGACCTCCGTGTCGCCCATGAATATCAGTCGCACCAAGGCGATGACAAAGGCAATGAGGAAGAAGGCTATCCAGATGTAGTTTAGAACCATTATTTGGATGTTTTAATGTTTATAATGAATGCAAATTTACCTATTATTTTGTAATAACTCAAATAAAAGTATTACTTTTGCACATATTCGAACAATATGGAGAGAACAGGAATATTCGTAGGGTCGTTCGACCCGTTCACCATCGGTCACGCCTCAGTGGTAAGGCGTGCCCTGCCGCTCTTCGACCGCCTCGTGATAGGTGTCGGGGTGAATGCCGGCAAGCGATATATGACCAGTACGGAGGACCGTGTGGCTGCCATCAGCCGTCTGTATGCCGACGACAGCCGGGGGAAGGTGGAGGCTTACACGGGGCTGACCGTAGACTTTGCCGAACGTCACGGCGCCAAGTTCATCGTGAAGGGCGTGCGCTCCGTGCGCGACTTCGAGTTTGAGCGCGAGCAGGCTGACATCAACCGCCGTCTGACCGGCGTGGAGACCGTCCTGCTGTATGCCGAACCGGGCATGGACAGCATCTCGTCCACCGTGGTAAGGGAGCTGACAAGCTATGGCAGGGACTGCACGGAGTTTCTGCCTTGAGAACAAAAAACATAAGAGAAAACATACAATACCGAACAGATATGATCACATACAACGTAGATGGCGTGAAGATGCCAAAGATAAAGAAGCGTGAGACGACAGCGTGGATTCGAGCCGTCGCCGCATCATACAACCTTAAAGTGGGTGAGGTGGGATATATGTTCGTGGACGACGAGAAGATTCTGGAAGTAAACAACGAGTATCTCGGCCACGACTATTACACCGACGTCATCACCTTCGACTACGACGAACCGGGAATAATAAGTGGCGACATCGTCATCTCTCTCGATACAGTACGCACCAACGCCGAGAAGTTCGGCAAGGCTTACGACGACGAACTAAGAAGAGTGATTATCCACGGCATCCTGCATCTCTGCGGCATCAACGACAAGGGACCGGGCGAACGCGAGATTATGGAGGCAGCGGAGAACAAGGCGCTGGCGATGATTAAAGGTTAGCAATGGCTCGTAGGAGAAATGGCTAACCGTAGGAGGAATCCTACAGTTTGCCTTTTCTCTCAATTTCTTTAGTTTTGATTCTGCACACCCATTGGTGTGCGCTTGCTTTTCAATTGACAAGCACATTCACCTTAATTGATATGAGCCTTCGTATCAATTGGTATGATTTTCAGAAAAACACAAAGTTCGGTCGGAAAAGTGTACATTTGTCTCAAAAGTTCGGTCGGAAAAATGTTGTTTTTTTTGAAAGTTCGGCAGAGAAAGTGTACCTTTGCAACAGAAACCACTCAATATCAATGAATTATGTATAGAAATGTCATTACTCAATTAAAACGATGGAAAAACAAGGAGAATCGTAAACCTCTTGTTTTGTCTGGTGCTCGTCAGGTTGGCAAGACGTTTATGTTAACTGAATTTGGCAAACAAGAATTTGAGAATGTAGCTTACATAAATTGTGACGACAATGATATGGCAAAAGACCTATTCCTGCAAGACTATGATATGCAGCGTATTCTTCTTGCCATAGGTGCTATTACACGCCAAAATATCGTACCAGGCAAAACCCTTATTATTCTTGATGAGATACAAGAATTGAGAAGAGGTCTGACTGCTCTTAAGTATTTCTGTGAGAAAGCCCCACAGTATCATGTTGCAGTGGCAGGCTCTTTATTGGGTATAACCATGCATCAGGGAGAATCTTTCCCGGTTGGTAAAGTTGACATACTCAATATATACCCAATGACATTTGATGAATTTATGTTGGCAAAGGGAAGGGAGCAAATGGTTGAAATTCTGAAAAGCAAGGATTGGAATACCATCAAACTACTTCGATCAGAATACATCAAGCTGCTCCGAGAATATTATTTCGTTGGAGGTATGCCCGAAGCAGTAAAAACCTTTATAGAAACAAACGATTCTTTGAAGGTAAGAGAGGTACAGAAGAATATTCTCTATACGTATCAGAAGGATATATCTAAGCACGTTCCTACTTCAGAGGCCAACCGAATCAATATGGTTTGGCAGTCAATGCCTTCCCAACTGGTAAAAGAGAACAAGAAGTTTATTTACGGTGTGGCTAAGCCGGGAGGCAGAGCCAAAGATTTTGAAACTGCTATACAATGGCTAATGGATGCCGGATTGGTTTATAAAGCAGAGAGGGTGACTGAGCCTAAAATGCCATTGAAATTTTATGTGGATATCAGTAGTTTCAAGCTTTTTCTGCTTGATTGTGGTTTGCTTGGAGCCATGAGCGAAATTCCTGCCGAAAAACTATTGGTTGCTGATAATGGTATGGAAGAGTCGAAAGGTGCATTTACTGAGAATTATCTTATGAGTCAATTAGTTGCTACTAATGATACCTCTGTTTTCTATTATAGCAATAACGCTAAGCTGGAGATTGACTTTTTAATTCAGCATGGATGCGACATTGTGCCAATCGAAGCGAAGGCTGAAGAGAACCTGCGTTCTAAGTCTCTCTCAACGTTTGTTTCCAACCATCCACAACTGCATGGTGTGCGCTTTTCGATGTCTGATTATAGGGAACAAGATTGGTTGACTAATATTCCACTATATGCTGCTTCAGTGTATTTTTAGACATAGCAGAGAGGGTGTACCAAAAGTATAGTAGCACACCCTCTTACTACGATTTGCAGCAGCTCCTACTGCCCAATCAATTCAAAACTCAAAATTCCTAATTCCTAATTCGCGAAGCCCCAGCGCTTCGCGCCTACTCTTCCATTCCTCCTCCGTAGTTCATCTGTACGTCAGAGTCGCTGCCCTTCTTCATCTGATGGCGCTTTGCCTTCATATTACCGAAGTTATACGTCACGGTCAGGTTCACCTTTCTGCCACCGTGACGATGAATCTGATGGCGCGTGAAGTTTTCGCCGCTTGTGAAGGTCTCCCACTTGCGCGAGTCGAGCAGGTCACGGCAGTTGAGCGATACGGAGAGCGTCTTGTTGAAGAAGTTCTTTCTTGCTCCGAAGTCTATGCTGTAGCTGGGCTTGCGATAACCCTGCGTTATCACCGTGCGAGCCTCGTAACGTCCCGTGGTCTGGATGGAGATGTCGTACGGGAGGATGAGGCTGGCTGTCATGCGAGCGTTCCATGCGAAGTTATGGTCCTCCTTGCCCGTCACCGTCTGACCGTCGATGTCGTACGAGAATCCGTTGAGCTTATAGTAATAAGCGTTGGCGGAGGTAGTGAGGTCGAGGATGCGGAAGAGATTGTTCTTCAATGTCAACTCCAGACCTGACGACAAACTCTTCGCCACGTTCATCGAAGTGGAATAGAACAGTCCGTCCGTTGAACTCTTATAGGAGATGCGCTGGATGACGTCCGACGTGGGGCGATAATAGGCGGAGAGGAGCAGCGAATGTCTGTCCCACTGCTTCAGATAGTTGAGCGAGAAAGAATTGCTGAACTCCGGCGTAAGATACGGGTTACCGAACGACACGGTGGTGGCGTCGCGCGTATCACGGAACGAATTGAGCTCGCCTCCCCAAGGACGACGCAGACGACGCGTATAGTTTACCTGCAGCTGCTGTGTGGGAGTCATCTGCCATGAGAGGAAGAGCGACGGGAAGAGCTGGAAGTAGTCCTTCTTGAAAGGCTTCTCACGCAGCGACGGGTCGTGCTCCTGCTCCCATGTGTAGCTCTCGGTGTTGACACGCCAGTACTCACCTCTCAGACCGCCCATGATGCCCACCGGACCGAGCTTATAGCTGAGCGTGGTGTAGAAAGAGTGCTGGTCCTGGTTGTATATGAAGCGATTGAAGTACTTGCGGTCCTCTTCAGCTGCTGCGCCGTCAAACGAAGTATTGTCTACGTACGATTCCTGCGGCGTGTTCTCCCTTGAGAAGTTGGCTTGATAGCCAGCCTCAATCTTGAAGTCCTTCGTCACCTGATTCTCGTATTCCAGCTTTATCTCCTTGCGGTTATTGTTGATATGCTGCGGACGATACTGATAGTCGTAAGACGTGGCAATGCCGTCCACAACGGTGGAGTCCTGATACCAGTTGTCGCCGTCCATCTTCCATTTGCTGATGTCCGCGGTGAAGTCGATGAAGTGCTTGTCAGAGAATGAGTGGCGGTCCGTAAACTCGCCGTAATACATTCCCATGCCACTCTTTCCTCGGCTGAGACGATCCATGCGATAGTCGTGCAAGCCATCGCCTACGGCTGTATAATAATAAGGTGTGAGACTGTTGCTGCGGCGCTCGCCGTCCATAAGCATTCCGCTGAGCGTCAGCTCGTCCTTCTTCGTGGCGTGGAGCGTCACGCCGGCACGTGTGAAGAGATTGTTGCCCCAGCGGTCGTTGTCGGCACGATAGTCCTGATTGTAGGTGGAAGAAGTCTGATGGCTTTCGGCGCGTCCCGTATTGGAGCGGTGGCGATAGCCGATGTTGGCATAAGCGTCGATGAGCGAACTGCTGTAGTTGATGTTAAAGCTGGTGTTGGCTCCGCGCTTCGTGTCGCCGCCAGCCTGCAGCGAACCATAATAGCCCGCCTTACGGTTCTTCTTGAGCACGATGTTGATGATGCCCACCGATCCTTCAGCGGAGTATTTTGCCGAAGGATTGTCAATGACCTCGATGCGGTCGATGCTCTCCGCAGGGAGCTGCTGCAGAATCTGCGCACGGTTGTCGGTGGTCAGACCCGAAGCCTTGCCGTTTATCCATACCTCCACACTGGAGTTGCCACGCAGCGACACGTTGCCGTCGTTATCCACCTCTACGGATGGCACGTTGTCGAGCACGTCAGACGCCGACTGTCCTGCATTGCTGATAAGCTGCGACACGTCGAAAGTCTTGCGGTCCACCTCCAGCTTCATCGTCGCCTTCTGACCTGTGACAGTGACACCCTGGAGCATCTTGGCGTCCTGCGCGAGATAGAGAATGTTATAGTGGACGTCGCGCTTCTGGGCGCCCACGGTGAACGTACGCTTCACCTCACGATATCCTATGTAGGACAGCGTGACATTGTAAGAGCCATCGTCAAGACCGCTGATATTAAAGTTGCCGTTTATATCGGTGGTTCCGCCAGCGACAAATTTGTCGTTGTCAGAGAGCGTAACCTTCACATTTACGAATCCAAGCGGTTCGGAGGTCTGCTTGTCAAGCACCTTTCCACGTACCGAACCTTGAGCCCATCCTGCCACCACAACTGTGCAGGTAAGGCATGACATTAAAAGACGTTTCATATCCATATCTTTATAGACGGAGCATAAGACAGGACGTTTAAGAAAAGAAGCGACTTTTGATTTTTTTAACAGGAAGACATGGCTATTTTAGACAAGAAGACAGGAAGACATGTTTTTAGGGAATAGGGCAAACATAGGAGGCTATGGCGTCCCGCCGTAGCCACGCACCCACATACACCTCCAGCTCCCACGCCTCCATGAATAGTTGGTTGAGCATCTTGAAAATTGTGCTATGGGAGGCTGCGGGGCTACGGCGAGACGCCATAGCCTCCTACAGTTTGCCTACAAGCTTAAAAAAACCTGTCTTCATGTATTCTTGTCAAAGAACCTGTCTTCATGTCTTCATGTCAAAAAACCTGTCTTCATGTCAAAGAACATGTCTTCATGTCTTCATGTCAAAAACAACAAAACTCCAGACTCGGCACGCCGTGCCGCCTAGCAGCCCTTATGCGTCATGATGTCCAGCACCATTTCGTCGGTGCGGTTCATTGCTTCGGCACCGATGCTGGTGAGATTGCGGATGGAACGGTCTACGTCGTCGTCGATGATGCCTTCCACGGACGACACGCACTTGCCTTCCATTGAGAGGAGGGCAGAGAGGAGAGCGGTGGAAACGCCTGACGAAATCTTGAGGGCGCAGCTGGGCTTCGCACCGTCGCAGATCATACCGGTGATGTTGGCTATCATGTTCTTCACAGCAGAGCAGATGCGCTGGTAGTCGCCACCCATGAGATAGGTGATGCCGCAGCTTGAACCTATACTTGCTACCACGCAACCGCAGAGGGCTGAGAGCTTGCCGAGGTTCTGCTTGATATAGATGGCAGTGAGGTGACTCAGGATGAGAGCGCGGATCTGTTCTTCCTCAGTATTCTCGTTCTCGTCAGCGTATACAGCCACGGGATTGGTGGCGCAGATACCCTGATTGCCCGAGCCGGAATTGCTCATAACCGGAATCATGGCGCCTCCCATACGTGCGTCGCAAGCCGATGCTGTCTTGGAGATGATGTGTGAGAAGATGGAATTGCCGAAGATGCCGTGGCTGAGAGGACGGTCGATGGTCTTGCCGAGGCAATGTCCGTAGTTGGCTTTCTTCGATTCTTCTGCAATGCGGAAGTTGTATTCGCGGGTCTTGAGGATAAATCGGATTTCGTCCAAAGGAGTGGTGGTGGCGAAATCATACACCAAGCGCATGTTGAGACGGATGTCGTTGTTGGCGGCTACGGCGCCACACTCCCGCCACTCATCTCCAAGACAGCATCGGCTTGCGACGCACGTATGGGCAGCGGGCTTGCGATTGTCCATCAATACCTCACCGTCCTTCTCTTCATACACGAAGCGTGTGTGGTCGGTGGCGATGACGGCAATGGCCTCATGACCGCCAGCCTTGCAGTGAATCTCCACGTAGAGCTTCTCGGTGATGCCCTGCTTCAGGCAGATGTCGATGTGTTCGTTGGCTGCTACGTATGCCTTTCCTTCCTCAAGAGTGGCGGGAGTGAGGTCCTTTATCACCTCAAGACCATACTCTGACTTGCCTACGATGGCACCAAGGGCGATGGCGATGGGCAGACCAATCATTCCCGTACCGGGGATTCCCACGCCCATAGCGTTCTTAAGGATGTTTGCCGACAGATGTGCCTCTATCTTCTCCGGGCGGCATCCCAGGAGTTCTGTGGCACGTGCCACGCAGAGCGACACGCACATTGGTTCTGTACAACCGACAGCCGGCACTACCTCACGGTTGATGAGGCTTATTATCTGTTCACGAATGTTGTTGTCAAGCATTACAGTATATGTTGTTTTATGGTTAGTTTTGACTGCAAATTTATTAAATAAAATAATGACAAGCAAGACATTTTATTATTTTCTTGCTGAGGGTGAAGCAAAACTAAAGAAATTATGAAATACGCATAAGTTGCAATGCAAACTGTAGGAGCTGCGGCTGCTTGCATCATTCCTCAATTCTATATAAAGCAAAAAACGCAGGGACTTCCCTGCATTGCGTGCTGCAATACGGGGATAGTCCCTGCATTATTCTTATTTATGATATGTCATACAGTTTACTTCGACTCGCCGTACTTGTCAAGACCAGCATTGAGGAAGTCGAGATATTCTGAGATGTTCTCGTCGTATGAGCGGCTGCCGGTGAGCGGCATGCCCTCGTTGTCAAGGAGAATGTACATCGGCTGGGTGTTAGAACCGAACTTGTGGCGCTGGAGATAGCTCCACTTGTCGCCTACGGTGCGGAGTGTACGCTTTGAACCGTCGGTGTCTGTCACCTCCATCTGCTGCGGCAGCGGAGTCTTGTCGTCCACGTAGAGCGAGATGAGCACGTACTTCTGGTTGAGCAGGTCAGCCACCTTGGCGTCTGTCCATACGGCTGCCTCCATCTTACGGCAGTTGACACAGCCGAAGCCAGTGAAGTCAACCATAACCGGCTTGCCCTCAAGACGAGCTGCTGCCATACCTGCCTCATAGTCGTTGAAGCGCGGATGAACCTCGTTCTTGTAGAGGTTGAAGTCCTGAGTGTTCATTGGCGGTGCGAAAGCAGAGACTGCCTTAAGAGGTGCACCCCACAGACCAGGAATCATATAGAAGGCGAATGAAAGCGAAGCGAGAGCGAGGAAGAACTGCGGCACGTTGGTGCGGCGGCCTTCATCATCATGCGGGAAGTTGAACATACCGAGGAGGTAGAGTCCCAGCAGAGAGAAGATGCCAATCCAGAGTGCGAGGAACGCCTCACGGTCGAGGATGTGCCAGCCGTAAGCGAGGTCGGCCACTGAGAGGAACTTCAACGCGAAAGCCAGCTCGATGAAGCCGAGAACCACCTTCAGCACGTTCATCCAACCACCTGACTTAGGTGCTGACTTGAGCAGTGTGGGGAACATTGCGAAGAGAGCGAAGGGCACAGCCAGAGCGATGGCGAAGCCGAGCATACCGATGGTCGGAGCTACGATGCTGCCTTCTGACGATACTGCCACGAGCAGGAAGCCGATGATAGGACCGGTGCATGAGAAGCTCACGAGCGAAAGGGTGAACGCCATGAGGAATATGCTGAGGATGCCGCTTGTCTGTTCTGACTTGGCGTCAATCTTATTGGTCCAAGATGCCGGCAGCGTTATCTCGAAAGCTCCGAAGAAGGAAGCTGCGAACACTACGAGCAAGAGGCAGAAGAGGATGTTGAAGATGGCGTTGGTGGAGAGGGCGTTAAGAGCGCTGGCTCCGAACAACATCGACACAATCAGACCGAGAGCCACGTAGATAACCACGATGCTCACACCGTAGGTGATGGCTTCACGGATGGCCTTCTTACGTTCCTTGTTGCGCTTGAGGAAGAAGCTCACTGTCATCGGGATGATAGGCCATACGCACGGTGTGAAGAGTGCGAGGAATCCGCCTACGATACCTGCGAGGAAGATGTAGAGGAGTGAGTTGCTCACGGGCTTGTCATACTTGGCAAGCTCTGAGATAACCGGTGTCCAAAGCTTCTGGGCTTCTGACTTGTCGAGAACTGCGGGGGCAGCTGTGCTGTCAGCAGCGACTGCCGTATCAGCCTTTACAGTGTCGGCGGTCAGCCCTTGAGCCTCTTCCTTAGCTTCTTCGGCAGCTGCAGCAGCGTCAGTAGCGGGAGCCTTACCCTGCTTGTGCAGCTCTACGGTTGTGGGAGGCATACACATCTCCTCGTTGCAAGCGCCGAACTCGAGGTAGCACTTGATGGAGTATGTCGGCTTAGTGAATTTCACTTTCTGGACAAACTGGACGCTGTGCTCGAAGTAGCGAAGCTTCATTCCGAACATTGGGTCCATCTCGGAAATCTCACGACCGCGCGGTGTAAGTTTTCCGACCAGCTCGATACCGTCTTTTTTATCGACATGGAATGACGCCTCGACGGGGCCGTCGCTACCAAGATTGGTAGAATAGACATGCCATCCCTTTTCGATCTTACCAGAGAAGATAATCTCGCCCTCAGCAGTATTGCCTGTCTTGAGCTGCGAGGTAAACTTCACGGGGTTTGCCATCTGCGCATTGCAGAACATTGCTACCATAAGCAGCAAGGCAAGTGAAATCGCTTTTCTCATAGAGTTTACTTGTGTAAATGTTAAAAGATTTTGAATTGTTTTATGTACTCCCACCGGGAATCGAACCCGGATCAAAGGTTTAGGAAACCTCCGTTCTATCCATTGAACTATAGGAGCATCTTCCTATCCTAATCAAAGAAAGATCGTTTGTTTGATTTATACGGCATAAGATTCTGCAAAATTATTGATTTTTTTCGGAACACCGAAATAAAAGAGGCGCTTTTATACGCAATAGACTAAAGTTTCGAAATTGCTTGGGCTGCTGAGTTGCATGGTCTCTCCGCTGACGGGATGGCGAAACTCTATGCTGGCAGCGTGCAGATACATGCGCTGACGGGTGGCGCTGCGACCGTAGAGGGGGTCGCCGAGGATGGGGGTAGCGAGACCTTCGGGGTGGGCGCAGTGGACACGCAGCTGATGAGTGCGACCCGTATGCGGAGTTAGCAAGACGTGAGTGACGCCAGAGGGGAACACTCCCAGGACATGAAAGTCGGTGACGGCGGGCTTACCTGTCTGATAATCCACCTGCTGACGGGGTCGGTCAGAGAGGTCGGGGGAGAGCGGCAGGGTGATGCGACCGTCGCGTCCGTCGTCGCTCATGGTGCGGAACGTGGTGTCGGGGAGGCGTTCAGTGATGCCTTCGAGCAATGCCTCATAGCGCTTCTTCACCTCACGGGAGGCAAACTGGCGCTGCATTTCGGTGTAGACAGCGTCGTTAAGGGCAAGGACAAGCAGACCGCTTGTGTCCATATCGAGGCGGTGAACGGCTTTTACTGTGGCTGGTTTCTCCGTCATACTCTTTCCTTCGGCGTGGCGACGCTCCAGCATTCGCTTTACAAATTCCTCCACGTTAGCAGCCGAATCGTCCTCCGTCACCATCATTTCCTTGCCTGGAACGGAGAGCATACCGGAGGGTTTGTCCACCACAATGATGGCTTCGTCCTCGAAGACGACGCGCGGTTCGCCGACGTTTCTTACGCGTTGGAGCGGATTTGGTTCGACGTCC
>OCLL01000331.1_pt1 | contig 11209 bp, 9 predicted proteins | sample 1538931 | NCBI WGS metagenome assembly OCLL01 (sample SAMN03418270, study PRJEB22391) | human gut metagenome | biome: human-gut; feature: organic feature; material: feces | host: Homo sapiens | place: Tanzania | collected 2013-01 | reverse complement strand
ACCGACCGGAAAAAGACGGCGTTTTGACGGTCGAAAAACGCCGTCTTTTTTCAAGAAAACGAAGAGTTAGCAGTGCTAAAACGAAGTCTTTCGAGTCAAAAGACTTCGTTTTCTTGCGAAAAAACGCCGTGTTTTTCTCGGGAAGGCTTGAAACCCTCTCGAAAAGTTGTCGGTTTTTCTCGGATTTAACTCCGGTTAGGAATATTTCCCCGCAGAACCGATGGGTTCACTTTGTTGCTTCGAGATTAATGGAATAGTGATTTGAGTTCACAATTTTATCAATCGCACAATATGAATCAGCCGTATCGTGTCGCAATTCCGGAAGATAAGAATAGTATTTTCAATGCAAGGCTTATATGGCTTTCCCATGTTTATTCGATAATAACTTTTTGTTTATAGTCCCTTTCTCTCTTGAACCGTACATACTTTTGGGATAGTTCCATTTCGACAGAGGTTTTAATGCAGAGGCGGAACTTGCCGAAGGGTATTGCCAATCGAAATAAAAGTAGGGTATGTCTCCAATGGCGAAAATCTTTCATGGGGTATAGTTGTTTGTAGTTGATTATAGAAAAATATACACTCTCTTCCTTTTTCGTACCTTTGCGGTGTAATTCTTTTCGAGATGTATGGGAAGTTCAGCCGAGAGAAAAATAGAATTTGTAAAAGGGGTTGGCGAAAAAAGAGCCGGTATTCTGAATAAAGAACTCGGAATTTCCACGCTGGGGGATTTGCTGACATATTATCCTTATCGTTATGTCGATAAGAGCCGGTTTACGAAGATTTCGGAGATACATTCGGCTGATGTGTATATTCAGTTCATTGCAAAGGTTGTGGGAAAGGAGTTGGCAGGAAAAGGAAAGTCTCAACGTTTGGTTGTGAGGGTGGCTGATGAGACGGGAATGACGGAATTGGTATTTTTCAGAGCTTTGAAATGGGTGAATGAAAGCCTGACGATGGGTGGAATTTATGTGATATTCGGAAAACCGAACTATTTCAACGGTATTTTCAACTTTGCTCACCCCGAGTTCGAGGTTTTCGATCGCAAGAAAGATTACACGAGCGAGAAGTTCATGCCGATGTACAATACGAGCGAGAGAATGAAGAATGCTTTTCTTGCTTCTAAGCAACTTTCAAAAATCATTCGCACGGCTGTGTCGGAATACGCTGATGAAATAGAGGAGACGCTTCCGGATTATTTGATAAGTGCTTATCATCTTATATCCCGAAAAGATGCTTTATCGAATATTCATTCTCCGAAAAGCGAGGAATTGTTGGCAAGGGCAAAGTTTCGTTTGAAGTTCGAGGAGTTGTTTTTCATGCAACTGGAACATCTGGTGAAGAGAACGAATCGTAACAGCAGAAGCGTCGGCTTCGTTTTTTCCACCATAGGGGAAAGATTCAATGATTTCTTTTACAATCACCTGCCTTTCAAACTCACAAATGCTCAAAAGAGGGTTGTCAAGGAAATCAGAAACAATATGCGGACGGGAACTCAGATGAACAGGCTTTTGCAAGGCGATGTGGGCAGCGGTAAGACTTTGGTTGCTTTGCTGTGTATGTTGATTGCTTTGGATAACGGGTTTCAGGCAACCTTGATTGCACCTACGGAAATTCTCGCGATGCAACATTTCAACAGTATTTCCAACATGCTCGGGGATATGGACGTAAAGGTGAATTTGTTGACGGGCAGTTCCAAGAAAAGAGAACGTGGGGTGATTTTGGAGAATTTGAAAAACGGCGGTACGGATATTCTTGTGGGTACGCATGCCGTTTTGGAAGATAATGTGGTGTTTGCGAATTTAGGACTTGTGGTTATCGATGAGCAACACCGGTTCGGAGTGGAACAGAGAGCAAAAATGTGGGCGAAGAATACGATTGCCCCGCACATTCTTGTCATGACGGCGACGCCTATTTGCAGAACATTGGCAATGACGTTATACGGCGATTTGGAATATTCGGTGATTGATGAACTGCCGGCAGGCAGAAAGGCTGTTCAAACGGTTCATCTTTATGACAGGGATATTTTGAAGTTGTTTCGTTTCATGCACAGGGAAATTGCTTTGGGGCGACAGGTATATGTGGTTTATCCTTTGATTAAGGAAAGTGCGAAGTCCGATTTGAAAGATTTGATGGACGGTTATGAGAGTATGGTAAGAGAATTCCCGTTGCCGAAATATCAAATCAGCATTGTGCATGGACAGATGAAGGCAGAGGATAAGGAGTATGAGATGATGCGTTTCAAGAAAGGTGTCAGCAATATAATGGTTGCAACAACTGTGATAGAGGTGGGTGTAGATGTTCCCAATGCTACTGTCATGGTAATCGAGAATGCGGAGAGGTTCGGTTTGGCACAGTTGCATCAGTTGAGGGGCAGGGTCGGCAGAGGTGGCGAACAGAGTTATTGTATTTTGAGGACAAAGGACGAATTATCGGCGGAAGCAAGGTTCAGAATCGATACGATGTGCGCAACGAATGACGGCTTCAAAATCTCATTGGCGGATTTGCAGTTACGAGGTCCCGGAGATATGGCAGGTACACAACAAAGCGGAGTATTGGATTTGAAACTTGCGGATATTGTGAAAGATGAGGGCTTGATGCAGCAAAGCCGTCGAACGGCTCAGGAAATTATAGAGGCTGACCCATGCTTGGAATCGCCTGTGAATGCTGTTCTGCGAAAGTATTTCATGGAGAAGCACAAGGTCAACGACTTTTCCATGATTTCTTAGTCTTCTGTTCAACAAGTGGGTTCAAACTATTTCTCTCCATTAAAGTTTAACCATGTTACCTGACTTGTAAATAGCGAATACCAAAGTCGATTCTCTCTTCAATCGGTAAATTCCATGCGACCGAATAGTTTCTTTGAAAAAAAAGTTTCCGATTTATTTGGTCGGTATAAAGAAAGTATTTACCTTTGCAAAAACTTAAAATATCATCAAAATGAAAAAGTATTTATTATTGGCTACGATAGCCTTAGGTTTTTCGGTTTCCCTATTTGCAGAAAAATTACCGAGAATTGAGCTTCATCAACAAGGCGGAGAGTTTGTTGAACATGGTGTATTGGATCATCCTTATATTGGTTACGGTAGCGTAAGCAGTAAACATACGGGCTTTTGGTTCTGGGAAAAGGTTGTCGTTAGATGTACGGGAAAGGGCGTGCTTGTATGTAAAGCAGTTGTTGATGGAACTGCTATTATTTTCCCTGTTCAAGGGCAAGATGAAAAAGAAACATATGATTTTGAAGCGAAAGTAATATTAGATGCAGCTAATCAGCTACTTGAAGACGTTGCAAAGTTGCAGTATAAGGAAAATGGTGGAAAAGGTGAAAAAAGTAAGATAATCTCAGCATTTGATAAATCAGGTCAGCAAAGGCTTGTTGCATTTAGATGTGTTTATGATATAGACAAATCTCTTTCTGGCACTACACAGGTTTATATTGAAGTCATAAAATAGTAAGTTTTTGTAGTAAAATGCTGAAAATAAAAGCTTCAGTTCTTGTGGTTCTTTTGTGTCTGTGTCAAGTATTACATGCACAAAAGAGCCATAAGAACTTTCGTATAGAGAACTCCTCGGTTATAGAGGGTTTAAGTCAGAATATGAGTGATGATTGGGAGCGATATTCCGATTTATTCTCCTGTTTGAAAGGCGATACCTTGTTTTTCTGTCGTGCGGACTATTATAACCCCAAGCAAATCGAACTTTTCAAATACGATATAAAGACGGCGACTTATTGTGCCGATAAAGTAAATCTTGAACCCTTGCTTTGCAAGAACGGTTCGGCATATTATCTGATGAATTTTGCCGTGAGTGATAAGTATTTAGTCTTTTTTGCCTCCAATGACGAATGGCAATTTTTGTTTTTCTTCAAAAGGCAGAACGGTAACTATGTATATGATTTCAAATACAAGGATACCGACAACCTTTTCATGCAAGGGCTTGAATTTCTTCCAAATGGCAAACTCATCGGCTTGAAAAACTATGTTTACCCCATTGAAACTGCCGATGAGAGTACCAAGCTTTCCGTTTTCAATCCCGAAACAAAAAGCATCGAAAAGGTCGTTAAGGTTGATTTTCCCTTGCCTTTGTACAGCCTTACAACCCCTTATTCCATTCTGTCGGTGAACGACAGCTCTGTTTTTCTCTCTCAACGAGGTGATTACAAAATAAGCGAATACGATTTCGACCTTAACGAAATATCCGTTCTGACAGGTGGGTCAAACTCTTGGAAACGAATGCCGCAAAGCCTCTCCGACAGCATTATGAACGTAAGTCGCCAGGCGATTGACAGGTTATATGTTTTTGAAAAAGTAAAAGAACGCTACTCTTGCATTCACCGCATTCATTCCGACGGGGATCAATTGTTTGTAGTGTACAGCAAGAAAGGGAATTTCCGCCGTTACTACTATGATGTTTGGCGTAAAGAGAACGGCAGGTGGAAGCTCGCAGAGCAGCAAATCAAGAGCCATTCCGGCTCGATAAGGCATTTTTACAAACGTTCTTTGTTTTGTTCCCTCGACGAGCAATTCTACTTAATCGGCAACAAGGCTCTGAGGTTGGGATTGCGACCTGCCGACATGGGCTTCCACATAAGATCGGTATATATGTCGAAGCTGAAAAAGTATTTGATGAATAATCCGGTACCTTATTGCGTTGAGGTATTATCTTTCGATTAGATGAAAACGAAGATTTTGGTATTTACGACATTCTTGTCGCTTTTCCTCGCTTCATGCGGCACAAGCGGTGATTTATATACTTGCATAGGTACGGACAGGAAGAAGCATTCTTTGATGGAAACGGACAAGCAAAGCATCTACGTGCTGTTCTCCACCTTGGGTTGTCATGAATGTCATGAGCGATTGAACGATTTCTTGGAAGAAGAGGGCTTGTATGACAACGACAGCATCGATGTGTTCGGGCTTATTGCCGTTCCGAAGAAAGAACGCAAAGACCTGTTGACGCAGAAACTGATGATATCGAAAATGCACAAGTACTACCCTGCAATGAAGCACTTTCGTTTCTGTGCGGAAGAGCAAGGCAAAATCACTATCATAGGCATGCGAATAAACAATTTCCACACCCCTGCCGTGATAAGCGTACAAGGAAGAAGCATAACATATATCAATTCCGACAAAGTAACGGTCATCAAAGAAAAAAGAGTAATCACGAACCCCTATCTTGCCGCCCTGCTGGGACTTCGACCAAAAGCAATAACGGAATAAAGCAACAATAAAGCAAAAACACACCCTTGGAAGACCCGCATTACCGAACAGAACCTCCGAGACAGCATTTCATTTAACCGGCACATCGGAAGAAGCGACACTTCAAAAGTGTCAATCCGGCATCAAGAGAAACGACTTTATGAAATTATCCAAATCCCCGTCCAACACACCCGCCGTATCCGCCGTTTCCACCCCCGTGCGAACATCCTTCACCAACTTATACGGTTGCAAAACATAATTGCGAATCTGACTACCCCATTCTATTTTCCTTTTCCCCGCCTCCGCCTCCGCCAACCTCTCTTTCTTCTTTCTGAGTTCCATTTCATAGAGACGACTTTTCAACATCTGCATCGCCTTCTCCCTGTTTTGCAACTGCGAACGCGTCTGACGACACTCTATTATTATATTTTCCGGAATATACCGCAAACGAACAGCCGTCTCCACCTTATTTACATTCTGCCCACCCGGTCCCGAAGAACGAAACGTATCCCATTCTATATCGGCAGGATTGATGACAATATCGATACTATCATCAATCACCGGATAAACAAAAACAGAAGCAAAAGAAGTCTGCCGTTTACCATTTGCATTAAAAGGAGAAATCCTCACCAAACGATGCACACCGCTTTCCCCTTTAAGAAAACCGTATGCGAAATCACCATCTATTTGAATAGACGCACTCTTTATACCGGCGACATCACCAACCTGCGTATCGACAATGCACACCTTGAAAGCATGTCTCTCAGCCCAACGAGAGTACATACGCATCAACATCTCCGCCCAGTCGCAACTCTCCGTACCACCGGCACCTGCATTGATATTCACTATCGCAGAAAACTTATCCTCCTGCAAACGGAGCATACTTTTCAACTCCAACCCCTCAATCAACCCGCCAAGCACTCGAGCATTCTCGTTCACTTCCTCCTCACCGACCTCACCCTCTGCGAAGAACTCCATCAACACACAGAAATCATCGAGAGCAGACTGCACCCTGCCATACTCCGCCAAACGATTTTTCTTTTCGCCGACCTCTTTCAGAAATGCCTCCGTCTCCTTTGCATCATTCCAAAAATCCGCCCTCTGAGACTTTGCCTCAGCATCTTCTACCTCACTTTTCAACCTATCGATGTCAAAGACACCTCCTTAGAGCAGCAACTCTCTCTGTAAAATCCCTGTTGGTTTCCTCTATTGTCATACAACCTATCTATAATTTTCAATCATAAAATCAACAAAAGAAGTCATACCTCCCTGCCGATACCGGAACAAAGATACGAAACAAAATCGGAAAGCTGGTAAAAAGAATAGCAGTAAATCATACCGGCAACACCACACCTTGTTTCAAGAGAGGAATAAAGTCGGAAAGCACCTTTTCTTACCTTTGGGAAATCAGCATATTGCAACACCTCGAAATGAATCGGCGTAATAATTTTTTCTTCCGCCGTTTCGTGAAATTTTTCCGCCATTTTGTTTTGCGGGCATCATTGGAGGGTATAAAGAAAGGAAGTCCGAGGCAATTCGGATTGCCATCTGACTTCCTTGTATTACGATTTATCGAAATGAAATCAATATGCCTTGGCGAAAATCACTCTTCTATGAGATGGTTTTCCGCTGTATATACATTTGCCTTCCTCTTCCGGAGAGTCGAAAGGTATGCAACGTATGGTTGCTTTGGTCAATTCTTTGATTTTTTCTTCGGTTTCCGGAGTTCCGTCCCAATGTGCGGAGATAAAGCCGCCTTCGGTTTCCAGTATTTCTTTGAATTCCTCCCACGTATCGACTTTTCGTGTGTTGTCGATTCGGAATTTCAAGGCTCTGTCATGAAGGTTCTTTTGAATGTCTTCAAGTCTTTGCTCTATGACTTCTGTTATTCTTTCTACATCTATGAGTTCTTTCTCCATGGTATCGCGTCTTGCCAATTCGCATTTGCCTTCTGCCAAATCTCTTGCCCCCATGGTTATGCGAATCGGCACACCCTTGAATTCGTATTCGTGGAATTTCCAACCGGGTTTGTATTCTCTGCGGTCGTCGTACTTGAAGCTGATACCTTTTTCGGAAAGTGCTTTTTGTATTTTGGCAACTTCTTGGTTTATTTGGTCGAATTGTTCCTCTGTTTTGAAGATTGGAATGATTGCGACTTGAATTGGTGCAAGCTTTGGCGGCAATACCAATCCGTTATCGTCCGAATGGGTCATTATCAAAGCTCCCATAAGTCTTGTGGATACGCCCCATGAAGTCGCCCATACGTATTCCAATTTATTTTCCTTCGAAAGAAATTTTACATCGAAAGCTTTCGCAAAATTTTGTCCCAAGAAGTGGGAAGTGCCTGCCTGTAACGCCTTACCGTCCTGCATCATCGCTTCTATGCAATATGTCTCCACCGCTCCCGCAAAACGTTCGTTAGGTGATTTAACGCCACGAACGACAGGTACAGCCATGAATTGCTCTGCAAAATCGGCATAAACGCCCAACATTCTTCTTGCTTCCGCTTCCGCTTCCTCACTTGTGGTATGAGCGGTGTGTCCTTCCTGCCATAAGAACTCCGCAGTTCGCAAGAACATACGCGTTCTCATTTCCCAACGCACCACATTTGCCCATTGATTGCAGAGTATCGGTAAATCTCTGTATGATTTTATCCATCTTTTATAGGTATCCCATATAATGGTTTCGGATGTCGGCCTTACTATAAGTTCCTCTTCCAATCTTGCTTCGGGATCGGGTTCAAGCCCTGCCGAACCATCTCTTTTAGGTTTCAATCTGTGGTGAGTTACAACGGCACATTCCTTGGCGAAACCTTCAACATGTTCCGCTTCTTTCTCGAAGAACGACTTAGGAATGAATAAAGGGAAGTACGCATTTTGATGTCCCGTCTCTTTGAACATCTTATCTAAGGTCGCTTGCATTTTTTCCCAAATTGCATAGCCGTAAGGCTTTATCACCATGCAACCTCTGACGGACGAATTCTCTGCCAAATCCGCTCTAACAACCAATTCGTTATACCACTCCGAATAATTCTCCGAGCGTTGTACAAAATCTTTTGCCATATTGATTAAACTTTTTGTCTGTTTATGGGGTCATACTACTTGCAAAAAGGAGAAAAATCAGTATTTTTGCCCTTGGAAATAGTGATGCAAAAGTACGAAAATATTTTTTGAAACAATCCAACAAAGGAGGGCTATTATGAGAATCAGAGCTTTAATAAGGAGAAGTGCAATCGTTACAGTAACTTCGGCTCTTGCAGGAATAATCTTTTCAAGTTGCAATGCTTCTTTGCTTTCAGTGAGTTATGATGATGTGTATTCGGATTCCGACGAGGAAGAATACCTGCAACCTGAACCGGTAAAAAGGGAAAAAAGTTTGGCTTACCAAGACCCTGCTTACACAAAGAAGACAGAGGCGTATCGTGAAGCCATTAAAACAGAAGCAATGGCTGCCGAACAATCCGAAACCGATAATTCACAAAAGGCTTCAACGGAAGAGTATTCGCAATTCGATGAAGACGATTATTATGACTATGCTTACAGTGCCAGAATCCGCAGATTTTACGGACCGGTGATATATTCGGATTATTATGCGGACTATTATACCAATATGTACTGGTACACGCATGACCCGCTTTATTGGGGAACATCGATATATTTGGGATACAGTTGGTGGTATCCTTCATTCTATGCACGTTGGAGCAATCCTTTTTATTGGTCTTGGTACAATCCTTACTATTATTCCTATTGGTACGGACCACATCACCGTCATCATCATTGGACTTGTTGCCATCACTATCATGATGTTTGCTATTATAACTCTCATGACCGAAACTCCAATCTTTATAGAAGTATGTCCACGGGAACGAATTACATACAAAGAAACAACGGTGGCATTTCAAGAGCCGGCTATGTGGAAAGCAATAAATTGGCAAGAGGTCTGAATGTATCCTCTTCGTCAATAAGCAAGACAAACGGCATAATTCGCAGAGGAACTCTTGGTTCTACGGGGGCTAATACCATATCCAAACCGACTATAAGCCGTTCAAACAACACTGCAACCAATCTCGGCACATTAAATAAACCTTCGCGTTTGACAAAAGGAACATCTGTCGGAACAATCGGCAGGAATACCGCTTCAAAACCTAATGCCTCTTCTTCAAAAGCAGGAATTACCGGACGCAAAGCAGGAACTTATACCCCGCCGACAACAGCTCGTCATACCACTCCTTCATCTGCAACAATAAACCGAAATATTAACCGTTCACGAAATACTTCCAGATCTTTCAGAGGCAATTCGGAGCGTTCAACAAACAGGAATATTTCACAACCGGCAAGAAGCAAGCGAACAATATCCACACCGTCAAGAAGCACAAGCGGCAGCAGAAGCATAAGCAGTCCTTCTCGTTCGTCATCTCGTTCGATGGGTTCATACGGCAGCGGAAGTAAATCTTCATCTCGCTCCACGGGCTCTTCCGGAGGTGGCAGCAGGTCGATAAGACGATAAAACAAAATAGAGAACAGCAAAAACATCTGAATAATGAAAAAGATATTTTTATTCGTAATGGGAATATGTGCATTCGCGTGGGCTAAAGCACAACTCTCCCCTGATTATCCGTTGTATTTCAGTCAATACGGGATAAACGGAACAGCCAATTACATAAGTCGTGCGGGTGCAATAGGTGCCGTGGGAGGCGATATAATGTCCTCGCATTACAATCCTGCCGGATTGGGACTTTACAAGAAAAGTGAAATCAGTTTTTCCTCGGGAATAAACTTCAATTTCAACGATAGCGATATTGAAGGCATTTCAACAAATGACAATCGTACGAGTTTCAATTACGGAAACTTCGGTATGGTCGGTACAATCAAGACCGGTTCAAAGGGATTGAAATACATGCAATTCTCTTTCGGAGTGAATAAATTGCGGAATTTCAGCAACAGAATGAAGATGGTAAGAGAAAATGTCCCCTCTTCGTTCGTGAATGATGTCGTGATGGATGCGATAGTTGACAATAACGATGCGGAAAATGACTTTATCAGAGCCGGCGTTGTGGACTTGGATTCAAACGGTTTCATAAGTTCGATTTACGAAAGCGGTACTTTCGGTCAGATAAAGTCCATAAAAGAGACAGGCTATTTGACGGAAATGTCTTTTTCTTTCAGTGGAAACGTAGATGACAGGGTTTACTTCGGAGCAACGCTCGGAATACCTCTCGGATATTACAAAAGTACAAGTATGTTTGCCGAAACGAGATTCGACGCTGCGGGAAACGATAACGGTTATTACACCTATAATGAAGTTCAAGAGCTTTCCGTAACGGGTGTGAACTTGAAATTGGGAGCGATATTCAAGCCTTTGGACTTTTTGAGAATAGGAGCTGCCATTCATACTCCTACTTATTATTATGTACAAGACGATTATTGTTCCGAGGTTGCCTATAATAGACGTTCGGGAAGCGTGGCTCCGACTTTCGAATACGATATACAAACGCCGTTCCGCTTTTTGGGAAATATTGCATTGGTATTCGGAAACAACAAATCAGCGATAGGAGGAACCATAAGTGCGGATTATGAATATGCGGATTATTCTTCCATGAAATATCGCATGGATGACGATATTATGTATGAGACAACAATAAATCAAGAGATAGAGAACCTATACAGAGCCGCACATACGTTCCGTTTGAGTGGTGAATTGAAACTCGGAATGATAGCTTTGAGGGCAGGATATGCTTACATGGGCAATCCTTATCAGGAACCTAATGACGCAGCACTTAATTGTATAAGCGGTGGAATAGGATACAAAACCAAGTATTACTCATTCGATTTCGCATACGCAAACATATCCGGAAACAGATACTATCAATTCTATGACGAATCGATAGCAAAAATTGCAAGAACCAATCATTTGGTGCAGGCAACTTTCACCGTACGATTCTAAAAGAACTTGTTGTCGATATTCTAATAAGAAAAAACAATATCATAATCCTTAATACAACACCACCTCTTCTT
>OCLL01000330.1_pt1 | contig 11242 bp, 9 predicted proteins | sample 1538931 | NCBI WGS metagenome assembly OCLL01 (sample SAMN03418270, study PRJEB22391) | human gut metagenome | biome: human-gut; feature: organic feature; material: feces | host: Homo sapiens | place: Tanzania | collected 2013-01 | reverse complement strand
AACCAGGAATGACAGGACCAGAATCTGTAGTGTTACCATTACACCATATCCCAATATCATTGCAATCTCAAGCATATTGTTTCTCAATTGCGGGTGCAAAGGTACAACATTTTTTTGAATCACCAAAATTTTTCGGCACTTTTTTCTAAAAAATCTCAATTTTTTCTGTTTTCTATGGCTTTTTCGGGTATTTAACGTATCTTTGTACCATAATTACATATAATAAGGTAGTAAATAAAGAAAATAAAAAAATAAAGAAAGATTAAATGAACACAGTTAAACAACTCGTAGAGACTATTAAGGAAGGAATACAGGAGAAAAAAGGTCAAGACATCGTTATCGCCGACCTCAGTGAAATGGATGGCACCATCGCCAAATATTTCATCATCTGCCAGGGTGGATCACCTACACAGGTAGAAGCCATCGCAGAATCAGTGGGCGACATGTGCCGCAAGAACCTTGGCGAAAAGCCGGTAAATGTGGCAGGTCTGGGCAACGACCAGTGGGTGGCAATGGACTTTGTGGATGTTCTCGTTCACATCTTCCTGCCTGAGGTACGCGCCTATTACGACCTGGAGCATCTCTGGGCAGACGCTAAGCTCACCCATATTCCGAATCTCGACTAATTCCCAAGAATGCCGAACATGCCAGCAGACTCTACAGATGCATCAAGAGCGGCATTAAGGAAGATGATGCACTAAAACAGCGCATCAAGAGAAAAAAAGAACATACACAAAATAGAAATAAACAATAACAATGGAACAAAGCAACAACTTCAATAATCCTGGCGGAGGAAAAGGTCCGAAGATGCCTAGGTTTAACATGAATTGGCTCTACACCATTATCCTCATCGCCCTCATCGCTTTGTTTTTCAGTGGCGGTGGTGATGCCTTGGGCGGAAGCGCAGCCAAGGAAGCCACCTATACCGAATTCAAGCAATATGTGGACAAGGGATACGTGCTGAGCGTAGTAGCCAACAAAACGGAAAGTACTCTCAAGATATATATCAACCCGAAATATACGAGAGATGTCTATAAGATGAGTGCCCAGAGCGTAGGACCGAATCCTTACGTCAAGGTACAGTTCGGATCAATCGACGAGGTAGATCGCTACGCCAACGAAATGGTGAAGGAGAAGAAAATCCGTTCCTTCAGTTACGACAACCAGAAGAGTAATGATTTCTGGAATCTCGTAATGAGCGTTGCCCCTCTCCTCCTCTTCTTCCTCTTCATCTACTGGATGTCGGGCAGAATGGGAAGCGGCATGAGCAACATGGGCGGCGGCATCTTCAATGTAGGCAAGAGCAAGGCAAAGATGTACGAGAAGGGAAATTCCCTGGGAATCACCTTCAAGGATGTTGCCGGACAGGAAGGTGCCAAGCAGGAAGTAGAGGAAATCGTGGAATTCCTCAAGAATCCACAGAAATATACCGATCTGGGTGGTAAGATTCCTAAGGGCGCATTGCTCGTTGGTCCTCCAGGAACCGGTAAGACTCTCCTGGCAAAGGCTGTGGCTGGCGAAGCTGGCGTGCCATTCTTCTCCATGAGCGGTTCAGACTTCGTAGAGATGTTCGTCGGCGTGGGTGCATCGCGCGTACGCGACCTCTTCCGCCAGGCAAAGGAGAAGGCTCCTTGCATCATCTTCATCGATGAGATCGATGCTGTGGGTCGTGCCCGCAGCAAGAACCCGGCAATGGGCGGAAACGATGAGCGAGAGAACACTCTCAACGCCCTGCTTACAGAGATGGACGGCTTCGGAACCAACAGTGGCGTCATCATTCTGGCAGCTACCAACCGTGTAGATATGCTCGACAGTGCCTTGCTCCGTGCAGGCCGTTTCGACCGAGAAATCCACGTAGATCTTCCAGGCCTGAACGAGCGCAAGGCTATCTTCCTGGTTCATCTCAAGCCTATTAAGATAGATGACACTGTGGACGTGGATCTCCTGGCTCGCCAGACTCCGGGCTTCTCGGGTGCCGATATTGCAAATGTATGTAACGAGGCTGCCCTCATTGCTGCCCGCCACGACAAGAAGGCGGTATGCAAGCAGGATTTCCTCGATGCCGTAGATAGAATCGTTGGCGGACTGGAGAAGAAGACCAAGGTGATGACTGCCGATGAGAAACGAAGCATCGCACTCCATGAGGCAGGTCACGCAACCATCTCCTGGTTCTGCCAGTATGCCAATCCGCTCATCAAGGTTACCATCGTGCCTCGTGGTCAGGCACTCGGTGCAGCCTGGTATCTCCCAGAGGAGCGACAGATAACCACCAAGGAGCAGATGCTCGACGAGATGTGCTCGCTGATGGGTGGACGTGCTGCCGAGGAACTCTTCACCGGTCATATTTCTTCCGGTGCAATGAATGATCTGGAGCGCGCGACCAAGAGTGCGTACGGAATGGTGGCTTATCTGGGTATGAGCAAGACATTGCCAAATATCTGCTATTACAACCAGAACGAGTATTCGTTCCAGCGTCCATACTCTGAGACTACAGCCCGCGAGATAGACAAGGAGGTTCTGCAGATGGTGAACGAGCAATACACCCGCGCCAAGAACATCCTGATGGAGCACAAGGAGGGGCACAACGCCCTTGCCGAGCTGCTGATTCAGAAAGAGGTGATCATGGCAGAAGACGTGGAGCACATCTTCGGCAAGCGTCCTTGGCTGAGCCGTTCTCAGGAAATCATGGAGGACGAGCAGCCGAAGATTGATGATGCCGTAAAGGATATGCCTGAGGTTCAGGCAGCCATCAAGGAACATGAAGAGGCTAAGAAAGCTTCGAAGGAGGAGGCAGAAGAGAAGACTTCTGAGAAGACTCCTGCAAAGGTTTCTGAGAATGCAGAAGTAAATGTTTCAGAGAAGACTTCTGAAAAGATTTCTGAAAACGAGAAAAATAACGAATAAAAAGCAAGACCATGACTGAGAAACAAAAAAATCTAGTAATTAGATCCATCACAGGCGTACTCTTCGTCGTGTGTATGGTATCTTGCTTCCTGAATCCTAGGGCAATGGTATTCCTGTTTGCCCTGATTACAGGCCTAAGCATCTGGGAGTACTGCGGACTGGTGAACCAAAAGGACGATGTAACCGTCAACCGGTTCATCACCACCGTGGCAGGAGTATATTTCTTCCTTGCCGTAGCAGGCTTCCGTACAGGTATCGTGGGCAACTTCGTGGTATTCGTGCCTTACTTGCTTACCATCATCTACCTCTTCATAGGAGGACTCTATACAGCCAACAAGAATGCCATCAACGACTGGGCGTACACCATGCTTTCACAGATGTACATTGCCCTGCCATTCTCGATGATCAACGTATTGGCTTTTGAGACTTCGGCATTCGACGGTCAGATACATTACGACATGCTCTTGCCTCTGAGCGTATTCATCTTCCTCTGGACCAATGATACAGGTGCTTATTGCAGCGGTTCGCTTTTCGGCAAGCACAAGCTGTTTCCTCGCATCAGTCCGGCGAAGAGCTGGGAAGGCAGCATCGGTGGCGGCATTTTCGTAATCATCGCAGCCATCATCATCGGCTATATTGCCAACGACGGTGAGGCCCACCGCCTCAGCATTCTCGGATGGGTAGGTTTAGGAGTTGTTGTAGCGGTTTTCGGAACTTGGGGCGATTTGGTAGAGAGTCTCTTCAAGCGCACCCTGGGAGTAAAGGATAGTGGTAATATCCTGCCGGGCCATGGCGGAATGCTCGACCGCTTCGATTCATCACTCATGGCGATTCCAGCTGCCGTGATTTATCTCTACACACTCCAGCTTTTCGGATAGACCTTCATTCAGGAAAAGTATAATAAGAAAAAAATCCAAGCCAGATTCATTCTAGCTTGGATTTTTTTATTTATAAGGGCTATAATCATAGAGCAGCTATTTCAAATCCTCCTGCTGCGACTCATTGAGCTGCTCTTCTGCCCGTCTGGCTCTTTCGGCTTCTTCATCAGCCAGTCTTCTAGCCTCTTCTGCCTTCTTTCTTGCCTTTTCGGCTTCCTCTTCCGCTTTTCTTCTTACAGCCTCAGCCTGTTGTTCAGACTTCTTTTTAGCCGCTTCGGCTTCGGCTAGGGCTTTCAATCGGGCACGCTCGGCAGCTTCGGCAGCAGCCTTGGCTTCAGCTTCGGCTCTCTCCTTGGCAAGTCTAACCAACATTTCACGACGCTTGACCAAGAGATCGAACATGATGGCAGCAGCCTCATCAGGAGCAACCTGGTTGCCCAGACGATCTCTCACCTCACAATATTCAGAAAGCATACGCTCCCTGCCCTCCTTGCCTGGCAAAATCTGATAAAGCTGGTCGGCGATGGCATCCACCTGAAAACGGTCAGCAAACATCTCCTGCACCACTTCCTTGTCGGCAATCAGATTCACCAGCGAAATAAACTTGCACGACATCACATGCTTAAAAGCAAGGCGAACAAGACGAGGTAAGGGCGTCTCATAGCAAACCACCTGCGGAACCTCGAACAGTGCCGTCTCCAAAGTAGCCGTACCACTCGTTACCAAAGCCGCTGTACTGTGACTCAGGAGCGGATAGGTCTTATTGCGCACCATCTTGACAGGCGTACCCTTCAGGAACTTCTCATAATAAGAATCCTCGATGGAAGGAGCTCCGGCAAGCACCATCTGGTAATCCTCAAACCGCTCTGCCACCTCAATCATGGCAGGAAGATTATCCTTAATCTCCTGCAAACGGCTTCCAGCAAGCAAAGCAATAATCGGGCGATGCTTGTCCAGATTATTCCCTTCACAAAACTCCACGAAGTTCTGATGATATTCCGAACGAAACCCATTCACCTCTTCTGCCGTAGGATTACCCACATAATGGATAGGATAACGGTGCTTTTTTTCGAAGAAAGGTACCTCGAAAGGCAGGATAGAGAAAAGTTCGGCGATATCGCGCTTGATGCTACGGATTCGCCATTCCTTCCACGCCCAGATTTTAGGAGAGATATAATAGTATGCCGGGATATTAGTCTTCTTTTTCAAGAACTTAGCGATATTCAGATTAAATCCAGGATAATCTACAAGAATTACCACATCCGGTTTCCATTTCACTATATCTTCCTTACATCTCTTCATATTAGAAAAGATGGTACCCAGATGCATCAGCACAGGAACAAAGCCCATATAGGCAAGCTCCTTATAATGCTTGACACGAGTGCCACCCTCGGCAGCCATCAAGTCACCGCCAAAGAACCTAAACTCCGCAAACTCGTCAACATTTTTTAGCGAACGCATCAATCTGCTGGCATGCAGGTCGCCACTCGCCTCTCCTACTATCAAATAATACTTCATAATTCAAAGTTCTTGATCCAATCATAATCCGTGATATCAATCTTGGTCGGCGTGATGGCAATATAGCCATGATTCACCGCCCACTGATCAGTATCCACAGAATCCGGCTCGTCATTGCGATAATCGCCCACCATCCAATAGTATTCATATCCATGAGGGTGCGTGCGGTGCTCCACCTCGTTGATCCACGAACCATGTGCCATTCTGCAAGCCTTGAAGCCCTTGAATGGGGGCTGCGCCGGGAAGTTGACATTCAGACAGGTATATTTCGGCAACCCTTTCTCCAGTACCATCTTCACCACCCGGATTACACCATCTCGCAAAGGCGAGAGATCGGCATTTTCATCATAATTACAACTGCTGAAGGCAATGCTAGGAATGTGTTGCATGCATCCCTCCTTGGCTACGCCCATCGTACCAGAATAGTGATTGTTCACACTGGAATTATCACCATGGTTGATGCCACCGATTACGAGATCAGGGCGACGGTCCTTGTAAAACTGGTCGAGCGCCAGCTTGACACAGTCCACCGGCGTACCGCTGCACGACCAAACCTCCACATCTTCGCCCATATTATGCCGGCGCTTCAATCGCAGCGGAGTGGTAGCCGAGAAGGCACAGGCGAATCCGGAGCGGGCACTTTCCGGAGCTACTACGAGCACGTCGCACCAGTCTTTCAGAAAGCGCACGAGGGTCTTGATACCATTGGCATGATAGCCATCATCATTTGAAATTAACACTAAAGGTCTCTTATTTTCCATAAAAATATCTTTCTTTTTGGTGCAAAAGTACGAAAAAACCTTTAAAGAAACATATTTCTCGCATATTTTTTGTATCTTTGCCGAAAATTTCTGTGCGCAAAAGCCATTTTAGACTCACAGGCGCACACTTCAGGTTATTATATAGACTTAAAAAATGGGAAAAATCATTGCATTAGCTAATCAGAAAGGTGGCGTCGGAAAGACAACAACCACCATCAACCTGGCTGCATCGCTTGCTACCCTGGAGAAAACGGTACTCGTCATCGATGCCGACCCCCAGGCAAACGCATCCAGCGGTCTGGGTGTGGACATCAGCGAGGTAGATTGTTCGCTCTATGAGTGCATCATCAACCATGCAGATGTGCGTGATGCCATCTACACTACCGACATCGACGGGCTCGACATCGTGCCGAGCCACATCGACCTTGTAGGAGCTGAGATAGAAATGCTCAACCTTAAGAATCGCGAGAAAGTGATCAAGAAACTGCTCGAACCCATCCGCGAAGAATACGATTATATTCTCATCGACTGTTCCCCATCTCTGGGTTTGATAACTGTGAATTCACTTACAGCAGCCGACAGTGTAATCATCCCGGTGCAGTGTGAATACTTTGCACTGGAAGGAATCAGCAAGCTGCTCAACACCATCAAGATCATCAAGAGCAAGCTGAATCCGAAGCTCGAAATAGAAGGTTTCCTGCTGACGATGTACGACAGCCGCCTCCGACTCGCCAACCAGATTTACGACGAGGTGAAGCGCCACTTCCAGGAATTGGTATTCAAGACTGTCATCCAGCGCAACGTGAAATTGAGCGAGAGTCCGAGCCACGGTCTCCCAGTCATTCTCTACGATGCAGAATCAAATGGTGCCAAGAACCACCTGGCACTGGCAAAGGAAATTATCAACAAGAATAGATAAGATTTGGAAATTGAGCCCATCAGAAAAGTTCAATGTTCAAAATTCAAAGTTCATAGTAAAAATGGCAGTACATAAGAAATTCAATAACGGCATAAGAAACAACGCCCTGGGCCGCGGCCTCGATGCCCTCATCTCGACAGAGGGAGTACGTACGCAGGGCAGCAGCACCATCAACGAGATACCTCTCGATCAGATCGAGGCAAACCCGAACCAGCCACGACGGGAGTTTGACGAAGAGGCGCTGCGCGAACTCGCCGATAGCATCAGTGCCATCGGCATCATCCAGCCTATCACCCTGCGACAGATTTCGGAAAACCGATTCCAGATTATTGCGGGAGAAAGACGATGGAGAGCGTCACAGCTGGCTGGACTCATGGCAATACCTGCCTACATCCGCACCATCAGCGATGAAAACGTGATGGAGATGGCGCTCGTGGAGAATATCCAGCGCCAGGACCTCAACGCCATAGAGATAGCGCTCGCATACGAACATCTGCTGGAAAACGAGGGAATGACTCAAGAAAAGATTTCCGAGCGAGTGGGCAAAAGCCGTGCTGCCATTGCCAACTATCTCCGACTTCTGAAGCTGCCGGCACAGGTACAGATGGCTCTCCAGAAGAAGGAAATCGATATGGGACACTGCAGAGCGCTCCTCGCACTAGACAGTCCTTCGCTCCAGATCAAGCTCTTCAAGGAAATCCAGAAAAACGGTTACTCTGTGAGAAAGGTAGAAGAGATGGTACAACGCCTGAAGAGCGGTGAAGACGTAGAAAGCGGCAAGAAAACCATAGCAGCCAAAGCACAGGTGCCTGAGGAATTCACCATGCTCAGAGAAAAGCTCTCCAAATTCCTCAATACCAAGGTGCAATTCACCTGCTCTGCCAAGGGCAAGGGAAAAATCAGCATCCCATTCAGCAATGAAGAGGAACTGGAGCACATTATGAACGTTTTCGATAAACTGAAACAGGAATAATATCTGTTTTGATAGAAAGCTACAGATCATTTCGATAAACAGGAGCAGATTATCTGTTCCAATAAGATTTAGAAGAATAGAAAAAGTGAATTTAAGATTATCACATATTTGCATTTCGGCTTTACTGCTGGCAACCTCGCTCCAAGTTTCGGCCCAGAAACAGAAGGCGAAGGCTGAAGTAGCCGTTCCAGACTTCGCTGCTGCCGACTCGGCAAGAATGGCGACAGAAGCGGCAAAGACTTCGGTAGATTCTGCCATCACAGCCAAGGACAGTATGAATCTGGCTAAGCTCAACAGCTCGCTCAAGCCGATGCAGAAGAAGAAGCGCGACTGGGCCACCTGGCGACCAGATGCCAAACGCGCCATGTGGCTTGCACTGGTTTTGCCCGGAGCAGGACAGATCTACAACCGCAAATACTGGAAACTACCTATTATATATGGTGGTTTCGTAGGCTGCGCTTACGCTATCACCTGGAATAACCAGATGTATCACGACTACTCGCAGGCCTACATCGACATTATGGATGATGACCCGAACACGCAGAGCTACAATCAGTTTCTGCATTTGGGAGCCACCATCGACGCCTCTAATATAGAACGCTACAAGGAAATCTTCCGCAAGCGTAAAGACAAATTCCGCCGCTGGAGAGATATGGGAACCTTCGTGATGATAGGCATCTACGCCTTCTCCGTCATCGATGCGTATGTAGATGCATCGCTCTCAGAATTCGACATCTCCGACGACCTCAGCCTCAGAGTGGAGCCTGCCGTGCTCAATAACGGCAGATACAACAACCCACTGCGCTCAGGCGCACTCGGACTGCAATGCTCACTCACATTCTAAAAGTAACCATCAGAAAACAAAACGAGAAAGAAGCATATAATTAAAATAGAAAACAATAGACATTAGATAATGAAGAAAATAATCATCATGGCAGCAGCGATGCTGCTTAGCTGGCAGGGCATTCAAGCCCAAAACGACAATGCAGAAGACAATGACGATGTGATTACCGTGACCGACAAGGATGGTAAGCAGGAGGAAATCGAAGTGCCAGAAGGTTTGGAAGACAACCTCGACAGCCTTCTTCACCTCTACAATACACAGGCTTACATGATGGCCGACACCTCTTGCAAATACCGTGATGTGAATCCGGTTTTCGAAACCCAGGTGTATATCGACCGACTGAAGCGACTCCCTACTCTCATTGAAATGCCATACAATGAGGTAGTACAAAAGTTCATCGACCGCTACAGCGGCAAACTTCGTCGCTCAGTAAGCTTCATGCTGGGTGCCAGCAACTTCTACATGCCTATCTTCGAGGAGGCATTGGAAGCATACAACCTGCCACTGGAGCTGAAATATCTGCCGGTCATAGAGTCAGCACTCAACCCCAAGGCAGTTTCCCGCGTAGGCGCCACAGGTCTCTGGCAGTTCATGCTGAGCACAGGCAAGCGCTACGGTTTGGAAGTGAATACCCTCTACGATGAGCGCCGCGACCCCGTGAAGGCATCTTATGCCGCAGCCCACTACCTGCGCGATCTCTATAAGATCTTCGACGACTGGAACCTCGTTATCGCAGCCTACAACTGCGGACCAGCCAAGGTAAACAAGGCAATCCATCGTGCCAAGGGCGAGACTGATTACTGGCAAATCTATCCATACCTGCCAAAGGAAACACGTGGATATGTACCAGCTTTCATCGCAGCCAACTATATCATGAACTATTACTGCGACCACAACATCTGTCCGATGGTAACCGAGTTGCCAACCAAGACAGACACTGTGGAAGTAAACCAGGATGTTCATATAGAGCAGATTGCCAAGGTTCTCAACATCGATGCCGAGCATCTTCGCAACCTGAACCCACAATATCGCCACGACATCATCAACGGTAGTCACAAGCCTATGCCTGTACGTCTGCCGGAATCACTCATCGGAGCCTTTATCGACAATAGGGATTCCATCTTCAGTTACCGTGCTGATGAGCTTCTGCAGAAGCGTGATGTAGTAGATGTCAACGACGATGAGCCAAGCTACAGCCGCTCTCGCAGCAGCCGTTCACGCAGCAGCGTATCATCTTCACGTAGCAGCCGAAGCAAGTCTTCACGCAACAGCCGCGGCAAGAAGGGCAAGAGCAAGAGAGACAGAAGCAAGAGCGTAACCATCAAGAGCGGAGATACACTCTCGGAGATTGCAGCTCGCCACGGAACAACCGTGAAGAAGCTCAAGAAGCTGAACAAGATTTCAGGCAACAGCATTCGTGCCGGAAAGAAAATCAAAGTGAAATAAAAATAGAATCTATCTACTGAATGCCCACGCCCAGGATCGTGGGCTTCAGTAATATATCATTAATCATATTATAAATAGGAGGGTACAGCTATGGATGACCAGAACTTGAAAGACCTAGAAAGAGAGCAGGCCGACAACAAACTGATCGGTGATGCCTTTCAGCATTTACTCGACACCTACCTCAGCTCGCGACACCGCAAGAAGGTAGATATCGTGACAAAAGCCTTCAACTTCGCCCGTCAGGCGCACAAGGGCGTGCGCCGATTGTCTGGCGAACCTTATATTATGCACCCTATCGCCGTGGCACAGATTGCCTGTGAGGAAATGGGATTGGGTTCTACCAGCATCTGCGCAGCACTGCTCCATGATGTAGTAGAAGATACAGACTATACGGTAGAAGACATCTCCAACATCTTCGGTACCAAGGTGGCACAGATTGTGGACGGACTCACCAAAATCAGTGGTGGAATCTTTGGAGACCAGGCTTCTGCACAGGCTGAAAACTTCAAGAAGTTGTTGCTCACCATGAGCGATGACATCCGAGTGATTCTCATCAAAATCTGCGACCGACTGCACAATATGCGCACTCTGGAATCGCAGCCAGCCAACAAACAATACAAGATTGCCGGCGAGACCTTATATATATATGCGCCACTCGCCAACCGTCTCGGACTTAACAAAATCAAGACCGAACTGGAAAACCTCAGCTTCCGCTACGATCATCCGCAGGAGTATGCCAACATAGAGCATAAGCTTGCAGATACCGAATCGCAGCGCGACACCCTCTTTGCACAATTCACCGCTCCTATCCGTGAGGAACTGGATAAGCTGGGCGTGGATTACAAGATCAAGGCACGCGTCAAGAGCCCTTATTCCATTTGGAACAAGATGCAGAACAAGCACGTTTCCTTCGATGAAATCTACGACATTCTGGCTGTTCGCATCATCGTGACGCCTAAGGTGCGCGCCAACGAGGTGAACGAATGTATTTCGGATGCA
>OCLL01000326.1_pt1 | contig 11337 bp, 6 predicted proteins | sample 1538931 | NCBI WGS metagenome assembly OCLL01 (sample SAMN03418270, study PRJEB22391) | human gut metagenome | biome: human-gut; feature: organic feature; material: feces | host: Homo sapiens | place: Tanzania | collected 2013-01 | reverse complement strand
TGAAACCGGACGCGAAGAACGCTCCGGCCATCACTTTCACCGTGGCCGCCCTCTACCAGGGTGCGAAGAACAACGCCAAGGCTCTTGAATACTACAAGAAGGTACAGGACGATCCTAAGTTCGGCGCACAGGCCAAGCAGATGATCGCTTCCCTCAGCAAGTAACCAATGAAGTTCCTCGAACTTCTTGCTCCGGCAAGGAATATGGACATCGGCATCGCGGCGATTGACTGCGGTGCCGATGCCGTGTATATCGCCGGGCCTGCGTTCGGGGCGCGTCAAGCCGCCGGAAACTCGATGGAGGACATCCGGAGGCTCACCGAATATGCCCACAGATTCGGAGCGCGCATATTCCTGACACTCAACACTATTCTTTTTGACAACGAGCTCGCGGAGGCGGAAAGGCTGCTTGCCGAGGCTAAAGCCGCCGGGGTGGATGCCATCATCGCCCAGGACCTTGCGGTCTGGAAATTGACCGACTTGCCGGTCCACGCTTCGACACAATGTGCGATAAGGACTCCTGAGAAGGCTCGGCTTTACGAGGGCATCGGAGCCTCACGGCTTGTTCTTGAACGGGAGATGTCTCTGGATCAAATCCGCGCGATAAGGTCGTCCGTTAACTGCGAGCTGGAGTTTTTCGTACACGGAGCGCTCTGCGTCTGCTACAGCGGCCAGTGCTATATGTCAGAGCGGATTGCCGGGCGAAGCGCCAACCGGGGGGAATGCATCCAGGCGTGCCGGTCGCTTTACGACCTTGTGGACGAAGATGGAAACGTACTGGTGCGGAACAAAGCCCTGCTATCGCTGAAGGACTACAACCTCAAGGACAGGCTGAAAGACCTTGCGGAAGCGGGAATATGCTCGTTCAAGATCGAGGGAAGGTTGAAGAACATCTCCTACGTGCGGAATGTCGTCCGGGCATATTCATTGGCATTGGATGAATTGGTCGCGGCGAATCCGGAGAAGTTACGCAGAGTTTCGTTCGGGCGGAGTGAAGGCGGGTTCACACCGGATCTGGCCAAGACTTTCAACCGGGGGTACACGCAATTGTTTTTGGACGGGAAACGGTCAGGGAACTGGTCCTCGATGGATGCGCCGAAATCAATCGGAGAGGAGATCGGGACTGTGGTTTCCATCGCCCCAATGCGCCAGAACTATTCAAACGGAAAGAGGCTGAGCGAGGAGTATGTCACGATAACTGTGCGGATGAAAAATCCGGGTGACCGGCTTCAGAACGGAGACGGATTCTCTTTTCTGTCCAAAGGTCGTGGGGAGATTGTCGGTTTCCGTGGCGATGTCTGCCAAGGGAACCGGATAACGTGCAGGAATGTCTTTGGACTCTATCCAGGAGCTAAACTGTACCGGAACCTCAGCAACGCATTCGAGAAAGAGCTGGAGTCTAATCTGCCTGTCAGGACTATTCCTGTTTCGGTGGATATTTCGGTCATTGTGGTTCCGGTCACTTCGACAAGCTCAGGGACCGAAGAGGACCGGTCGCCGAGCTTGCCGAAGCAACTCAGCGAACCAACATATTCACTGAAAATCAATGCGGTGAGCCAGGACGGGCGGAGTATTGTGCTGGAACGTGAGGCCGGAGACAGCACGGCGGAGAACGCGAAAAGAATGCGAGAAATGTTCGTGGCACAAATCTCAAAGGACACGGGAATATATTCATTCACACTCAGTTCGCTTAACGTGGAGACTCCTGACGGCTCGCTGCCATTCCTTCCGGCCTCAGCGCTGAACGCGATCAGGCGCGACCTCGCCGCCGCCCTCGACAAAATGCCTTGCAGAGCGATTCCTCTGCCCACAGGCAAAACTGCCGACAATCCGGGAATCTCCAATGCCCTTAGCACTCCAAATAACGCCGAATCTCCATCCGAATGTCAAGACCGTCGGCAAGACCAGAAGCCGATTCTATCTAAAATCCCGGATATTCAAGAACCGGCATCGGACGGCATCCATGTTTCGTACAAGGCCAACATCGCCAACCATGTCGCCCGCGAAACCTATCAGGTCCTGGGTGCGACCCAAACCGATGAGGCTTTCGAAATCTCGCACCTTCCCGGCACCGAACTGATGCGCACCAAATACTGCATCCGCCACGAACTCGGCCTCTGCCCGGTTCATCGGAAAACCGGCAGGCATCAAGGCAAGGCAAACTTCGCGACCGGCTCATCCAAGTTGGCCACAACCACCCCGTCAGGGCACCTTTATCTTATCAACAACGGCAAACGCTACCATCTCTCATTCGACTGCGCCAACTGTGAGATGGTTGTCCGGGTTAACGATTAATTGTGTAAATTTACCACCGCAACCACTGCTTTTCGGGAATATTCCGAGGCACTAAAACAGATTTGATCATGAGTCCCTTTAAGAAAGGAGTGCTGTCTCTCCTTATTCTGGTTTTGTCCGCCTTGCCATCCCAAGGCAACGAGGTGATGTTCTCTCCGGTGATACGGAACTTCACGCCATCCGACTACCATGGCGGCAGACAGAACCGGTCAGTCTCACAATCAGCATCCGGGTTGATCTATGTGGGTAACAACCAATATCTTCTGGAATATGACGGACACTCATGGAACAGGTACCTTATGCCTAATAAAGGTATCGTCAGATCGGTTCTTGCGGATCCTGACGGAAAAATCTACTGTGGCTCCTCTCAAGAATTCGGTTATTTCGTGAAATCAGGAAACTCTCTGATTTTCCGTTCGCTCAGTGACGGACTGAAGGAGATGAATATCCTGATTATAACATAACGGAACAGCACCGCTTTGGGCATTGGCATCTCCCACAAAAAACACTTATCGCGGTTTCGCGTCCCAGCAGAACCTCCGTATTCCAAGAGCGTGATTTCGCTTAAAAGGCGCTCGCGAAGAAACAATCATCCCTCTAAAAGCGTAAAAGAGGCTGAATGTCGCTTGTAGGAGAACATGATAAAGGCTCGCAATTTTCTCCTCGAAAAATGAGGATGGCAATCTCCTTGAGATAACGCATTAAGTAACATGAGAAAAATAAGTTGCCTCAGATTAAGAGAAGATTTTCGAGGATAGATCTATTTTCAAAGAAGGAGTGTGCCGGTGGCACATGACTGATGAGAAAAGACATATAGACCGAAAAGACAATCAACGATTACCAAGTTATTTTTAAGGATTACTAAAATGGCAAGCCCTTGCCTGCTAGCGAAAATTCATCGTATAATCACATTCTATATAATAGCCCGTGTTTATTACCAGAATAAGGAACAGCAACAATATCAATCATACGTTGATATCATACAGTGTTACACTTTTGAAAATATTTCGGGTTAAAATCATTACAATATGAAAGTCATATTCATAAATATATTCCAAGTGTGTACATGGTAGAATATTAATTCATAGGCTACAAGTGCGTACCCGGCATATTATTCAGATTAAAATTCCGCTTACATATTATAACGTATTTGATTTTTTTTGTAAATTTCGGGCCTCAAAAAACCAAATATGTATTTATGAAACGATTCTTGACTTATGTCCTGGTTGTACTGCTGGCGACAGCGTGCTACAACGATGACGAGCTTAAATCTCGCCTGGACGATGTGGATCAGAGACTTACAAAAGTGGAAACACTGGTCTCTTCCCTCAACACCCAACTCACAAAACTGCAAGAACTGATCGCAGGGAAACAGTTCATCAGCAACATTGAGGACAAAGAGGACGGCACTCACGTCATCACCTTTGTCAATTCCTATGGCGAAATGTCCACCATGACCCTGAAAGACGGGTCCAAAGGAGCAGACGGAAGCGACGGTCAAACCCCAGACATCTCGGTGAAGCAGGCTCCGGACGGAAAATGGTACTGGACAGTAAACGGAGAGTGGCTGCTGGACTCTGAAGGAAAGACGGTACCCGTCACCGGAGAACGCGGAGTCACTCCTTCCATGAAGATCGAAAACGGGAAATGGTACGTTTCCTACGACAACGGCATCACGTATGTCGAATGTGGCCAGGCCACGGGCGACGCCTTCTTCAAGGACGCAAGGTTGAGCGAGGACGGCAAGACAGCCTACCTCACACTCGCCGACGGCACTGTGCTTACTTTCGAGATATACAAGGAGTTCGGAATCGCGGTGGAAGTGCCTTCTTCTCTTATCTATTCCGGCCAGACCAAGGAATATGCCTACACCATCACAGGCGGAGACGAGAACACGATTCTGGAAGTGCTTCCAAAAGGCAATTGGGAAGCAGAGGCCAAAGCCACTGATGAAAAGAGCGGTGTGATCGCCGTGACAGCGCCTGACTCACCTGAGGTAGGCAAGGTCATCGTCCTTCTCAGCGACGGGGCCAACAAGACCCTTATGAGAACTCTGACATTTGTCGCCGGAAATGTGCACGTCAGCACGACTTCGGTCGAAAGTCCGGCTTCAGGTGGAGTGTTCAATGTGGATGTGACAACAAACCTTGAGTTCACAGCTGAGATTGAATCAGATCAGACATGGGCACGTCTGGTAGAGACCAAGGCCTACGAAGTCTACACCAAGACCATCAGCGTCAGCGTTGACAAGAACGAAATGCCTTATGCAAGAGAGGCAAGACTGACTTTGAAGAACGACGGCAACATCATAGAATCAATTGTCATCTATCAGAATCCTGTCACTTACCCAGACAATGTCATGGTACTTGTGATGCAGCCTCTTGCTAAAGACAGCTGTGTCGTGCTTCCTGTCACATTCAACAGAACGACCCCTGAATACAATGTGGATTGGGGCGACGGTACCAAAGAGACTGTAAAGTCGGCTTCTTACCCGAAGCACAAGTACAACGACGCATCCAGGTTATACCCTGTACAAATTAGCGGAGCCATCGGTTCTGTCAGCCGCGTCAGCGTAACCAAACACGATGCTGATCTTGTGGAAGTCATCCAATGGGGTGACCTTTCTCTCTCCGGTGTTAATTTTGAATATCAGACAAACCTGATACGCATCGCAGCCCCTAAGGGTGACGAACTTAAAAATGTCAGCTCTTGCAACAATATGTTCCATAATTGCAAAAGCCTGAAAGAAATTCCAGCCAAATTCATGCAGGGACTCAGCCCAAAGACAACCAATTTCAACAACACATTCGACGGATGTGAATCTCTGGAATACCTCGACCCTGACATATTCAAGAACTTCACGACAACGGGCATATTAATGCGTTCTCTGTTTCTCAACTGCAAGAGCCTGAAGAACGCGCCTACTTTCAAATACTTCAATTTCAAGCCTTCCTGCGAATACCTTTACAACCAAACTTTCTCAGGTTGCGAATCGCTTACAGAGATTCCGGAACACATGTTCAACGAGACAGCCAAGGCCGTCACCAGATCCACGAAACTGACGAGCACTTTCAAAAACTGCAAGTCCTTGGAAGTCATACCGGACAGTTTCTGGGAGAATCTTCCTGTCGATAAGATTGTGGAACTGAACAATGCGTTCCAAGGCTGCGAGTCCCTGAAATCAGAGAGTCTCGGATTCCTTAATAAACTCCTGAAGGTCTACAAATGGCAGAACGCGTTCTACGGCTGCACTTCATTGACTACACTGCCGGAATACGAGGTGAAGATGGACGGCAAGACAGTCAGTGTTCCTGTCTACATGAGAGACGCAGAGGAGTACAAAGCCTATTTTGCAAACAGAAATTACTCGGCAACCAATTTCTGCTTCAAGGACTGTGTCAACCTCGAAGGTTACTTCGACAAGATCCCTCAGTCATGGGGCGGCGGTTGGGACGGCACCACAGAAAAGCCTTCGATCGAGGTGACGGCAACCCTCCCGGAAAAAGACGGTTACTTCAGCATCGATTTCCATGTAAAAGGCAAGAGTGTCGCTACGGCCTACTATTACCTTACAGCCAAAGCCATTGCGGATGAAATACTTCCGAAGTACAATAATTCTTACAGCGAGTTGTGCGAGCAGAAGGGTATCGAAATCGAGAGTGAATACCTTAAGGCATTGAATTCAGACCAGGGGCTCACTCTTGGATTCACCGAAGGCGTGCCTAATGTGGAGTATATTCTCATCGTTTCAGGAAAGAATATGTTCGGCGAAAGCTATGCCTATAAGGTTCAGGCCACCACAGCTATTCCAAAGGGTACTGACGAGTACGAGCGTTACCTCGGCGAGTGGACGGTGACCAGCGCTTCAGCCACATCCGAATATGTCGGCTATGACCGCAAGCCTATCTCATTCGACATCAAGATCGAGCCTTTCCGCGTTGACGAGAGCTACTATGTCTATGGATGGGGTGTCACAAAATTCACGGACAATTACCCGATGATTATGTTCTTAGAGGACGGAAAACTCTGTGCATGGACCGGAGCCCACCATGGTTCGGTTATATATCAGGGTTACCCATATAGTGACGGCATAAGCTACAACATAGTCCTCAACTCATACACTCTGTGGGAAGACGGCTCTTACGGCATCTACATGGCCGACGGAGAGAAGGTCGGCGAGGCTGAATATGCCGAAGGCAGTTTCAACATGAATGGAGTGAAGTCGAAGTACTATGCGGAGCGGGGTTACGACATCATGTGCCACGGCTTTGACTTCTGCCTGTCAATGGGCGGTCCAGGCTGGTCCAAGATATTCATAGCTCCGGAAGTCGTGAAGGATCAGTATGTCATCCACGGAGAGGACGGCAAGAACTACGCTCCGTACATCCTCGCGCCTTACACATTCACAAGAAAGGCGACAAAGAGCAACACCGCCAGCGTGACCGTCGAGCGCAACAAAGCCTTGATGGACAGCGGCGAATGCCTGCCGGCAAGTTTCGGCAAGGCCGAGGTGAAAGCCAACGCCAATGAGCCTGCCAAGGGATTCTACAGATTCTGATCAGAATCCATTGACAGAAAGTCTATAATCAAAAGACGCTGCCGGGAGAAATCCTGACAGCGTCTTTCAATATGACCACGCTCATACTACCTGCCTTTGCCGAACACAAAACTGGACAGCCAACCAATCAGGAAGCAGGAGACCAATCCAAGGAAACCATAGAGGGTGGATGTCACGTGAGAGAACCTGTGAAAGAGCAAGAGGACAACCACACAGCCGACGAAACCGGTGACCGCGCTCCTCGTCCCGATGCGCTTTGTGAATATTCCCATAAGGAAAAGGCCGCCGAGACTGCTGGTCAGAAGTCCAAGAAAGAAATTGAACTGGTCCCACAGGGACGCGATGTCAAAGGTCGCCAAGGCTATGGCCATCAAGACTCCCAGCGTACCGACGATGATTCCGGACACCCTTGCGAACCTCACTTTCTGAGCGTCCGTGCAATTCTTCCGGATCTTTGTGTAGAAATCCTCACACATGACCGTAGTTGAGGAATTGATGTTGGAAGACAGGGTTGACATCGCGGCGGCGAAAATAGCCGCTATGAGAAGGCCGGAGATTCCGACCGGCAGCCTGCACATGATGTAGTGAGGGAAGATAGAGTCTGTGTTGCTCATTCCGACATTCAACAATTGTGGTTCCTGACGGAAGAACACAAACAGAGCCGTGCCGATGCCGAAGAACAGGAACGCGATAGGTATGCTGAGGAGTCCGTTCAGCCACAGCCCCTTCTCCGTTCCCTTGGTGTCCTTCACCGTCAAGTATTTCTGCACGACAGACTGATCAGACGTGTAGGTAAGCAACTGGTTGGAGAAGCCTCCGAGGATCGCCACCCAGAAGACCGGCTGCGTCCAGTCCAAGGACATGTTCAAGATGTTGAATTTGGACTGCTCCACAGCCACATTCATGAAGCCGTCGAAGCCTCCTTTTATGCCTCCGACAATCCACACGAACGAAATGATGGCTCCACCCACAAGAAGAATCCCTTGCACCACGTCGCCCCAGACCACGGCCTCTATTCCGCCCATGGTGCAATAGATGATCGTCACCACACCCATCATGAGGATGCAGAGATAGATGTTGATTCCTGTCACGGCGTTGAGCGCCAGCGACGGGAGGAACAGCACGATCGCTATCCTGGTGAACATGAAAAGGCAGAAGAACGCCGACGCAAGCCAGCGGACAGAGCCGCTGAATCTTTCCTCAAGATATTCATAGGCCGAGGCGACCTTCAGCTTCCGGAAAAGCGGGAGGTAGAAATTTATAACGACGGGGACCGTCAGGATGATCGTCATGTTGTACATGAACATGCCCCAGTCAGCGGCATAGGCCTTGGCCGGGATGGACAGGAACGTGATGGCGCTGAGGGCGGTGGCGAATATGCTGATGCCGGCGGCCCACCAAGGGATGCTGCCGCCTCCCTTGAAGAACTTGTCTGAGCCATTGTTCCTGCGTGAGAAATAGAATCCCATTCCCATCATCAACAAAAGATAGACTATGACCACAAGATAGTTGACCCATCCAAACGACGCCTTGTCAGCAATCGAAACCTCGATGATGTCTTCCGACCTCACACCAGGCCTCGCCTCCCCCGAAGGGATTATGATCTTTCCGTTCAGTTCCACCGCGGTGGTCACGACTGGCAAGGAGAGATCAAGAGAATCCAACGTGGTCCATGTGTCAGTGATGGTGTGATAGGCGAATATCTTATTGGAGAATCCCTTATGGCCAAGAAACGCCTCCACAAGTTCCTCTGGCCGCGACTCGTCCCTGCCAAGGGAATCCCTGCGAAGAAATTCAACTCCATCGTCCCCGCCAAAGACCAGGATGTGCGCCGAGCCGTATTTCACAGCCGAGCCATACATCAGTGACAGCGGTTTTCCTCCGTCATTAAAGGACGCCTTCCTGTTCCAAGTGTCATGAGTTGGAAGATATTCCCAGACATTGCTTTCCATGAATATGCCGTCCGGCCCGGAACTTCTTCCGCCTATGAGGTAGAAAGCCTCCTCTCTGCCGTTATGCTGATAGACAAAGCAACTGCCCTCCGTGACAAGCGTTCCCGGACATGGAGCCAATTCCTTGAACTGACGGGAACCGACATTCAGCCTCAAAAGACTATTCGCGCCATCCCGGGAACCTATAATATAAATATAACCTTTGTGATATTCAGCGGCATTAGGGACAAAACCGGCGGGGAGGCTGCAAAAGGACCTTACCTTAAGGTCATCAAGGGAGCCGCTGAGCGTGAATATGTCCTCGGAGCGACCGTCCGCGTTCATCCCGCCGATGCAGAACATTGTCTTGCCGTCACCGGCCGCACATCCGTTGCCGAGTGGAACCGGAAGGCGCACATCTTCCACTTCGCGGCAGGAAAGCCGTCCTCCGGCATCAGTGACAGCCCAGACCTTGTCGAAATAACTTTTGACACCTCCCTCCCAAGGTTTGGCGTTCTCAAAATCAGAGCCGCCGGCGATCAGGACAATGTCCCCCACCTTCCCGATGAAAGCTCCGGCAGAGCCGTGTTTTTCCGCAACCGGCATCACCGCCGCCTTGCCGACCGTACATTCGGTCGCGTTTACTGTAAAAATCGAGATTAAAAGGCTTGTGGCAAGGACTGCCACTTTTGTCATTCTCCTGTTCCGCATCGTGATATTGGTTATTTTAAATTCTATGGCTGCAAAGATAACGCATGAATTAAATACTACAAAATATTAGCGATAAATATTACTTATTTTACCCAAATTTAAGAATAATGCCTATTATGTTGCTAAAATCTCGTAATAAATATTGCATATATTATACTTAATTAATACTTTTGCATACGATAAAAACGACATGATTAACACTATTATATTCCATGAAACGTATCAAAGGATTGATTGCAGCCCCGTTCACGGGGTTTAAGGAAGACGGATCGGTCAATCTGTCCGCTGTGGAAAGGCAGCAAAGATTCTACAAAGACAACGGGATTTCCGGGGTTTTCGCTTGCGGGACGACCGGCGAAGGCTCCTCTTTGACTTTGGACGAGAAAAAGGCTCTCTTCAAGGAATGGGCGAGATTCCGCGAGGATGGCTTCGCCGTGATCGGGTTTCTCGGCGGCACCAGTGTGCCTGAATGCAGGGGACTGATGAAATACGCCAAAGAATGCGGCCTTGACGCGGTAGCCATGACCGCGCCTTATTACCAAAAGGCCTCCAGCGTCAAGGATCTCGCATTGACCCTTGCCGAAGTGGCGTCAGCGGAACCTGACATGCCATTCTTCTATTATAATATTCCTTGCCTGACACATGTGTGTCCGCCTATGATCAGTCTCCTAAAGGAGGTGGATGGTCTCATCCCTAATTTCGCGGGCATCAAGTACACATTCGAGAACATGATGGACTTCCAACTCTGTCTTGAATTCAAGGACAGGAAGTACAACATCATGTGGGGAAGGGACGAGATGATGCTTCCGGCTCTCTCAATCGGTGCGGACACCTTCATCGGAAGCACTTACGGCTACAACGCTCCGATCTACCTCGCCATCATGAAGATGTTCAAGGAGGGCAGGATTTCTGACGCCGCAGGGCTTCAGTACAAGGCTAACATCATCATCACATTCCTCGAGAAATACGGCAACGGCTGCGGGAAAGCGTTCATGAAGGCCGCGGGGCTGGATCTCGGCCCATGCAGAAGACCGCTCGCCACTTTGTCGCCGGAAGCATATTCATCGCTTTTGGAAGATCTGAAAGACACTGAGTTCGACAACTACAAGTGCATATTCAAATAGCAACAAAAACTAATACCAAAATGAACAGAACGTTAAGACTGATCTTCCGCGTGATGGCAGTGATGTTCGTGGCCACGGCTTCCGGACTGGGAGCGTCAGCGCAGGAAAAAGGATCCGGCAAGGCTATGTCCGTCTCCGGAGTTGTCACCGACAACACTGGGGCAGGTCTGCCAGGAGCCAATGTTCTGGTAGTCGGTTCCAAGAACTGGGCTATCACAGACGCCAAAGGAGCATACTCAGTGCAGGCCGGACAAGGCGATGTGCTTGAGTTCTCATTCATCGGAATGCTGACGCGGACCGTGACCGTGGGTACAAGCGCGGTGATCAACATCAGCCTTGAGGATGACACCCAGATGCTTGAGGAAGCCGTCTCCATCGGCTATGGCACTCAAAACCGCTCGCTTGTCACCACATCAATCACGAGGGTGTCCTCGGAAGAATTCGAGCACAGTCCTCAACAGAATCCACTCGTCCAGCTCCAAGGCAAGGTGCCCGGACTGCAACTGCAGGTCACTTCCGGCCAGCCGGGAGCAAGCCCGGACATATTCATGAGAGGAGGATCCACCACCGGGGTTACAGGAGACTCTCCGCTGATCATTATTGACGGGGCTGTCTCGCAGGGCACGAGAGGGATTCAGGACATGAATCCGGCTGACATCGAATCCATCGAGGTCCTCAAGGACGCGGCGTGATCAACCATCGTCTCCCATCCCTTGTTC
>OCLL01000323.1_pt1 | contig 11399 bp, 7 predicted proteins | sample 1538931 | NCBI WGS metagenome assembly OCLL01 (sample SAMN03418270, study PRJEB22391) | human gut metagenome | biome: human-gut; feature: organic feature; material: feces | host: Homo sapiens | place: Tanzania | collected 2013-01 | reverse complement strand
ACGGTCTGACGGAGAGTCTTGCCACAGGGCGTGGCGGAAGAGCTTCTGCTGCATGGAGCTCGAACGGTCAATCTTGTCCTTCACTGCCTGATAAACCTTCTCCCAGAAGCGTGGCACTGACGACATGCTGGTGGGATGGGTCTCACGCATTGACTGCTGTATCTCGTGCGGGTCGGTATTGATGATGATGTGCGATCCTTCCGAGAAACATAGGTAAGACCATCCTCGCTCGAAAATGTGCGTAACGGGTAGGAACTGTATGATGCGGTCCTTGTCGCGGATGGGTACAGCCTCGTCATTGGCTGTCAAGGCTGCTTCATACTGTCCGTATGTCAGCACCACGCCTTTCGACTCGCCGGTTGTGCCGGACGTGTAGAGAATGTTGCATATATCTTCATTGTTGGCTTGCTTGTATAGCGCCTCCACTTCTGTCTGGCGCGGCAGCCCCTGACCGAGCTTAAGGAAGTCGTCAAAGTAGAGGGCTGCAGGGTCGTGCGAGCTGATGCGCACGCTGCGGTCGAATACGATGATGCGCTCCAGCGAATGGCAGAGCGGGAATATGCGGTGTGCCTTGTCGTACTGCTCCTGCTCGCCGACAAAGAGGAAGCGAATCTGCGCATCGTTAATCATATATTGTATCTGCTGCTCGGAAGAGGTCGCGTAGAACGGTACGGACATGACACGCACGCCGTAAGCACCGAAGTCGGTGATGAGGTATTGGATGCAGTTCTGCGAGAACACGCCGATGGCGTCCTGAGGCTTAGCTCCGAGATTGAGGAGGGCATTGCTGGCCTCCTTCACAAGAGTGGCGAAGCGGCTGTAGCTCATGGTCTTCCACACCGAACCACCGAAATCCTTATACGTGAAGGCTTCGCGCTCTCCATACTTCTCTGCCTGCTTAAGGGCGAGAACTGACAAGTGACATCTTGTTTGCATAACTTTAGATTTTCTGAGACAGTACTGATGTATATATATATATTAAGGTGTTAGTATGATTAGTGTATACATTAGCGGTAAATCTCTATTTTTTGCAAAAATACATTAAAAACGTCAGAACACAAAATAAATGCCGCATTTTATTGCTGACCGGAAGCGAATTATCGACTAATGAGGGTGTGTTTTGTGACAAAGTTATTCCTTACAATACTGATGCTATTTGTTGGTGTGGGCACACAACATATTGTGAACGTTAACAAACTAAAAACTACAGTTTATATACAAATAGAGAAGAATAATTGCAAAATTCAGTAAAAATTATTCATATTCATACGATTTAGAAGAAAAATGACAATACAGCTAATTTTTTATATGTAAATATTTTGCCAACTTCTAAAAAACATCTAAATTTGCAAAACAATATTCAAATTGTATAACATTTTGCACGGTTTCGTAAAAGATGTGAATAAATGAAGGATCATTAAAGACACAAAATAATAACTACTCAGGATAATGCGTAAATCGCAACTCGCTGGACAAATCACACAATGACGACCGACGACATCGCGCCTAAAGGGTGTGATGCGTTTATGCCGTAGTTTGGCTGAATCAGAAACAAAAATAAACATTAATATTATTTTCATTAATTAAGAGAGAGATTCTATGAAAAAAAGACTCATGACCTTTCTTGCCTGCCTTTTCCTAAGTATAGGACTGGCGATGGCACAGACAAGAGTTACTGGTACGGTCACCTCTTCTGAAGACGGCGAACCCATCATGGGCGCGACTGTCAAGGTTGTTGGTAACAACGCAGTCGGTACAATTACTGACATCGACGGTAACTTCTCACTTGAACTGAAGAACGCCAATGCTGAATTGGAGTTCTCTTACATTGGTATGACAACTAAGAAGGTGAAGGCATCTGCGAAGATGACCGTCATCCTCGATGCTGACAGCCACATGCTCGAGAACGTCATCATCACCGGTTACGGTTCGGCCAAGAAGCTCGGATCGGTTGTCGGCGCCGTTTCTACAGTGAGCGGTGAGAAGATGAAGACTGTATCTACTCCTAACTTTACCGACGCTCTTGCAGGCCAGGTGTCTGGTCTTTCGGTTTTGACCTCAAGCGGTGATCCGTCTGCATCTGCAACCATCCGTCTGCGTGGTGTAAACTCAATGAACTCTTCTAACGCACCTTTGTTCATCCTCGACGGTGCTCCTATCAGCGCCAGCTTCTTCCAGACTCTCAACCCGTCTGACATTGCTAACATTACCGTCCTCAAGGACGCCGCTTCTACAGCCATCTATGGTTCGCGTGCTGCCAACGGTGTGATCGTTATCACATCACGTAATGGTAAGTACAACGAGTCTGCACAGGTAGTTGTAAAGGCTCAGTATGGTATCTCTACACCGACTCCTGACGGTGTTACCATGATGAGCTCACAGCAGTATGTTAAGTTCCGCGACATGATCGGTCAGCCCGTGAGCGATGCTATCCGCAAGGCTGCTCAGCACATCAACACTAACTGGCGTGACGAGATGCTCTCAAGCTCAGCTCCTACATCGGACATCAACGCTACGATGCAGGGTGGTGGTAACTCAGTTAACTACTATCTTTCATTCAACCACCACGAGCAGGAGGGTCTTATCCAGAGCTCTGGTATGCAGCGTAACACTCTCGCAGCACGTATCAACGCTCGTCTGAACCGTTTCTTCAAGGTTGGTTTCAACTCTAACTTCGGCGACCAGCGCTACGTTGTTAACCGTGAGCAGAATGCCACAGGTATCTATTCTGCCAACCCGCTCGTATTCGCTCGTCAGGCAATGCCTTTCGATGCTCCTTACTATTATCACTACGACGAGAACGGCAATATCGTAAAGGACGGCAAAGCTTATGGCTTGCTTTACACTAACATGCCTACACCTGAATTCTTTGATAAGTATCGTAAGCAGGACGGTGAGCAGGTAACTCTCAATATCGGTATCAATGAGACGCTCACTCCGATGGAGGGTCTTACCTTCACAGCTCAGCAGTCACTCTTTGGCTACGACTCAACATCTGAGACCGGTAACATTCCTCACGGGGAAATGGTTACTCCTATGGGTCAGAAGATTGACCCTCAGGACGGTTCACTCGCTGACGGCTTCTCACGCTACTATGCATACACTCTTACTCACACTGGTGAGTGGAAGCACAACTTTGGACAGCACTACGTAAACCTCCTCGTTGGTGAGGAGACACGCATCCAGCGTTCACGTTCATTCAGCGCTTACACAACTGGTCAGACTGACGATCGCCTCATGCTTCTCTCTTCTGGTACAAAGGCAGACCCCGCTAAAATGGGTGACTCACGTTCAGAGGCTGTTGCTAACTCTATCTTCGGTAACGTAGAGTATAACTTCAAGGAGAAGTACTTCGTTTACGGTTCACTCCGTCGCGACGGAAGCTCTAAGTTCGCTCCCGATCATCGTTGGGGTACATTCTGGTCAGCAGGTGCTAAGTGGAACGCTAAGAAGGAAAGCTTCCTCGCTCCTGTTAAGTGGCTTGACAACCTTACTCTGAGTGTCAACTACGGTACCACTGGTAACGACGCTGGTGCCAGCACATACGGTTACTTCGGTCTTTACGGCGAGGGTGGCATGTATAACGGCGTCAAGTCTATAGGTATTGCACAGGCTTCTAATTACAAGCTCACATGGGAGACCGTTAGCAAGTTCAACGTAGGTCTTAACATGAGCCTCTTCCGTCGCCTCGACCTCGACTTCAACTTCTATCGCAACAAGACCAGCGACATGCTTATGCCTATTCCTTACTCATACACCACTGGTTTGGGTTCAGGTAATGGTAACATCGGTGCTATGACCAACACTGGTTTCGAGGTTTCCGCTAACGTACAGCTTATCGCTACTAAGGATATCAACTGGACATTCACAGCTAACGTAGGCTACAACAAGAACGAGATTACTGAGCTGTTCCAGGGCCGTGACGAGTATATGCTCGCTAACACAGGTCTTAACCTCAAGATCGGACACGCTTACGGTGAGTTCTATTCTGTACGTAACGCTGGTGTTGACCCACGTACTGGTGAGCCTCAGTGGCTTGACAAGGACGGCAACATCACTAAGATCTTCAACGAGGAGCGCGATGCCGTATTTACAGGCAAGAACCGCTATGCACCTTGGATCGGTGGTTTCGGCACAAACTTCACATGGAAGGGCTTGAGCGTTATCGCTGACTTCGCATGGGCAGCAGACAAGTGGATGATGCAGAATGACGACTACTTCATCAAGAACGCTAACAACGCTACCACATGGAACCAGCGCGTAGAGATGCTCAACATCTGGACCAAACCGGGGCAGGTGACAAACATCCCCGCTTATGGATATGAGATTCAGTTCGACGATCAGATGATTCAGGACGCTTCGTTCCTCCGTATGAAGACCCTTACCGTGCAGTACGACCTGCCGAAGAAGTGGCTTGCTCCTACTCGCTACATCAAGGGCGTGAAGGTATTCGGTATCGCACGAAACCTCTTCACCATCACTTCATTCGATGGATACGATCCGGAGCCGGATATCAATGTGGTTCAGTTCAACTATCCTAATACTCGCCAGTTTATGTTCGGTGCTGAGCTGACATTCTAATTTCATTCAAATTAAAAAAAGGATACAATAATGAAGAAGATATATTTATCATTGATGCTTCTCGGAGCGGTGACCTTTACGTCTTGCGACATGGACAAGGCCCCGTATGGTGCACTCGACGAGACCACCGCAATCGAGTCAATCCATGACCTTAGCGTGTTCCGTGTTCAGCTTTACGAAAATCTCCGCGCTGTAACAGCTGGCAATTGGATATATACCACAGATATTCAGATGGACCACTTCGACGGTCTTATCTCGAACGGTAACCAGATTGGTATGTTCTCTAAGGGATCTATTATGCCGAGTGACGGTGACATTGAGAGCTTCTGGGCAGGCTCATATTCCGCTATCGCTACTTGCAACGCCATCCTCGCTAAGTGTGATGAGTTCGCTGCAAAGCCTGGTGTTACAGATGCTGAAAAGCAGCAGATTGAGCGCTATAAGGGTGAGGCAAAGTTCACACGTGCTTACATGTACCTCTGGCTTGCTGACCACTTCTGCCAGCCTTACACCCAGATCAAGGCTGGTCCTGAGGCAAAGGCTTCTGGTCTGCCTATCGTTACCACATTCGCTCCTACCAGCGACGTAACAAAGTACCCGAGCCGTTCCACATTGAAGGAGACATTCGACTTCATCAATAAGGACCTTTCTGAGGCTTACACAGCTCTCAAGGCTTATGAGGCTACAGACAATAAGGACGTTAAGGACCTCCTTCAGCCTTGCGCAGCTTATCTTTCAAGCTTCGCAGTAGAGGCTCTTCAGGCTCGTGTGGCTCTTCTCACTGCTGACTGGAATACAGCTAAGGCAAAGGCAGAGGACGTTATCAACAACGGTAACTATAAGCTCGCTACCCTTTCTAACTATGCTGATATGTGGACAACAGATGATTGCACAGAGGCTATCTTCCGTCCTATCATGAGTGCTCCGTCTGAGCTTGGTGGATCTATCGGTGGTGTGTTCCTCAGCGACAAACAGACATCTGCATTGTACATCCCGACATACGGCACACTTAGCCTCTATGGTGACGGTGACGTTCGTTTCGAGGCATTCTTCACTATCTATGATAATCTGACCATCCACGGAACAGGTTACGAGGCTTTTGTATTCAACAAGTACCCTGGCAACCCGACTTTGAAGACTGGCGAGATGAATAACTTCGTTAATATGATGAAGCCGCTCCGTCTCTCTGAGATGTATCTTATCTCTGCCGAGGCAGACGCTCGTATGGGCAGCGCTTCCGGTTCACGTCTGAATGAGTTCTGTGCTAACCGTATTGACGGTTATGAGGCTAAGACCTACACCAATACAACTGAGCTTCTCTCTGATATCTATGCAGAGCGTGAGAAGGAATTCCTCGGCGAGGGTATGCGTTGGTCTGACCTCCGTCGTCTCGGCCTTGGCTTCAAGCGTAACGCCAAACACGAGGATAACGCGGAACTCGACAAGTTCGTCGTTAAGGCAGGACGCGGTCTCTCTTATGACGCAGGTGACCATCGCTTCACATGGCCTATCCCGAAGACCGAGCTCGATTCTAACCCGAACCTGAAGGGTCAGCAGAATCCTGGCTACTAATAAATGTTCATTAATAACTATTAGCAATTAAACAAATATGAAATACTTCAAGTTATTTTTGCTCGTAGCTGCTGTTGCCTTCTTCGGTTCTTGCAGCGATGACAAAGAGACGCAGAACACAAACAAGGATGTTGTGGTGGAGATGGAAAGCCCCACATTCTCTGCTAAGGAAGGTGCTGGAGCTGTGAAAGTGCCTATCAAGGTGACCGGCAAGACCAACGGCAACGTGTATGTTACATTGGCAGTTAAGGAAGTTGGCGACAACCCTGCAAAGGAGGACGTTCACTACTACGTAACTGACAAGACCATCACTATCTCTGACGAAACTGGTTATGTTGAGTACAGAGCAGTTGACGATTCAGAGGTTAACGATGACCGTACTTTCGAGTTCGAGATTGTAGAGGCTAAGGGTGCTACTATCGGTGCACAGAATAGCTGTATCGTTACTATCCAGGACAACGACAATAACCCGTACGACCGTCTTCAGGGTAAGTGGCAGCTCACTGGTAAGGACCAAGATGGTAAAACTGTAAGTTGGAATGTGACCATCACTGAGCCCCAGAAGAAGCTTGCTGATGGCAGTGAAAATCCTTCTTACGAGTATGAGTATGGTTACTATCTCTATATGAGCGGTCTCCAGGGGCTTTCGACCAGCAAAGCAAGACTCAACTTCTATGCTGATGAAAAGACAGGTCAGGGTTACGTTGCTTTCGACTGTCTCGGCGAATATACTTTAGCATCAGGTCTTGACTTCGGTGAGTTCAAGGGTTACCTCAAGATTGCCAATGCTGATGGCAGCACCAGCCCTGTAATGGGTAACTGGAATACTGACTTCGATACTGTAACCTTCACTCCTGGTGCTGGTATTGCTTATGCAGTATACGCTGAAAGCGACAACTCGTTGAAAGGTTATATGGGTATGACACAGGACATCGTCCTCACCAAAAAGTAAAAAATTATCTGAATAAAGGAAAAGGCACTATGCCACTGATTCTCATTTTGAGATAAATCGCATAAAAGGAGAGCAAGGTTGTTCTGCCCTATGGTAGAACACCTCTCTCCTTTTTCGTGTTCTAAAGGATGGCATAAAGAGTTCTTAAATTATTTTTAGACAACTTTACAAAACAAATAACAAAATGAAGAAAGGATTACTTACTCTCGGCTTTTGTGCTATTGCCGGTCTCAGCGCTGTTGCTGTACCAGCAAAGAAGGGCATCTGGAAGCAACTCAAGCTTCAGAACGGCACCACACTGATGGTGGAGCTCAAGGGCGACGAGTTTCTGAGCTATTGGCAGGACGCCAATGGCAATCGTTATGTTCAGCAGGACGACTTCATCGTTCCCGCTGAATTCCCTGCACTTCAGCAGGCAGCTGTTCAGCTTCGCAAGCAGGCTGGCGCTTCAGTCACGAATGCCCGTCGCGCAATGGCAAAGGGTCGTGCAATGAACAATTATGAGGGCGACAAGCGTTGTCTTATCATTCTCGTTCAGTTCTCTGACCAGAGTTTCTCTATGTCAGACCCGAAGGCTTTCTATAATCGCGTTGCTAACGAGAAGGGATTTAGCGAGGGTAACTTCAAGGGATCTGTCAGCGACTACTTCTCTGCACAGAGTCTTGGCAAGCTCAACATCACTTTCGACGTAGTAGGTCCTTACACACTTGGTCCTCTTGCCACATACGGAAAGGATGATTACCATAATGGCCAGCGTTATGACGTCAATCCTCAGGGTATGATTTCTGCCGCTTGTGCTTCAGCAGCTGCCGCAGGTGTAAACTTCCAGCAGTACGACTGGGATGGTGACGGTCAGGTGGAAGAGGTTTACGTAATCTACGCTGGTGAGGGTCAGGCTACTGGTGGTAGCACAGATACCGTCTGGCCTCACAAGTCGCAGCTCTCCAAGCCCACAGCTTTCGGCAAGGACGGCACCACAGTTTACGTATATGCTTGCTCCAACGAGTTGAAGGACAGCAAGGGCAATGTGGCTGGTATCGGTACCATCTGCCACGAGTTCTCTCACTGCCTTGGCTATCCTGACTTCTACGATATCAACTACGGTGGCAAGTATGGTATGGGAACATGGGATCTCATGTGCTCTGGTAACTACAATGGTGACGGTTTCCAGCCGGTCGGCTACACAGCTTACGAGCGCTACGCAGCAGGATGGATTGACCCCATCGTTCTCGATGAAGACTGCGATGTTACTGACATGAAGCCGCTCATTGACGGTGGCAATGCTTACATCTATCACAACCCCAGCTACAACGACGAGTATTACATCATAGAGAACCGTCAGCAGAAGGGATGGGACGCTACCATCGCAGCTCCCGGTATCCTCATCAATCACGTCGACTATTCTCCGTATGTATGGTCAAGCAACTGTCCTAACAGTATCGTTAGCGGCGTGAACGATCACGAGCGTATGGTTCTGATACCAGCCGATAATAACCGCACATCAAGCTCTGAGTCAGGCGACGCTTGGCCTTGGGGTAGCAAGAAGAATCTCACTAACGCCTCATCACCTTACTGCGAGGCTTTCAACGATAACAAGGGTAGCAACAAGATGAACATCGGCATCACCAACATGGCAGTTGAGGACGGTGTGGCTTCTTTCAGGTTCTCTAACTATAACAATGGTGGTCCTATTGTAGAGGGAACTCTCCTCAGCGATAACTTCGACCGCTGCGCTGGTACTGGTGGTAACGACGAGCAGGGTTTCATCCCGCCGAAGTTGGCTCAAAAGTTCGCCATGGGTGAGTTCTTGCCCAGCACTCCGGGTTGGGAAGGCACATTCATGAAGGGTGCTTACATGTGTGCTCGTGTTGGTAACACATCAGCAACTCAGGCACAGATCAAGACTCCGCTTATCAACCTCGACGAGGCTAACGATGCTGTCTTGACATTCAAGGGCGCTCCTTACGGTTCTGACGGCACCAAGCTGACCATCACTGTTGAGGGTGACGGCGAGCTCGGACAGAAGGAATTCACTATGACCTACAACCAGTGGACTGAGTTCAAGACCACTCTGAAGGGTAAGGGTAAGGTTCGCCTCGTCATCCAGGGCGAGAAGCGTTACTTCCTTGACGACGTTCTTGTTGTTCCTGCTACTACTGGCATCAGCGGTGTTACTGCTGACAAGCCGAATCTCAAGGGCCGCATCTACACCACATCTGGTGTATACGTAGGCACAGAGTTCGACGTTCTCCCGCAGGGCGTATACGTCGTTAACGGCAAGAAGGTTGTGAAGTAATATCACAAAGGATATATTATAATAAAAGGAGAATGGGCTGTATGAGAGACACAACTCTCACAGCCCATTCTCCTTTTTTGTTGGAATCAATTCGTGCCACGCTTCGTCGCACGCCATACCAGCCCCCCGATTCCCACTACTGCGCCTAATGTTGCTCCGAGGCTGTTGGCGGCGAAGGAGAATGGGCTGTGAGAGTTGTCCCAGCCATATCGTGGCGCATGTGCCGCCATACATCGCTATGTGCACCCATTTGTCTATCATCGTGACATCGTCAAGCGGCGTTGAAGGTACGGTTGCGAAGCAGAGCACCCATATTATCAGAATGTAGAAAGAAGAGACGGGGTAGTGTTTTACTAAATGTTTCAGATATTCCATATTTACTTTCGATTATGATGCAAAAGTAAATAAAAATTCATACATTTGCATCGAAAATCAAGTTATTATGTCAGAACAAAGAGTAAATTTTGGAAGTAAACTGGGCATGGTGCTCGCCACCGCCGGCTCAGCAGTAGGATTGGGTAATGTGTGGCGCTTTCCTTATATGGCAGGTCAGAACGGTGGTGCCACGTTCATCATCATCTATATTGTCTGCGTCCTCTTGCTTGGCTTGCCCTGCATTCTCGGCGAGTTCATCATCGGCAGACACGGCGCTGCCAACACAGCCCGTGCCTATTCGCGCATCTCCGGCGGCAGTCCCTGGCGCTTCGTCGGCTATATGGGCGTGCTCACCGGTTTCCTTATCACGGGTTATTATGCCGTAGTGTCGGGATGGTGCCTGCAATATATCTTCGCCTCGTTTATGGGCGAACTCAATGGCGACCCTGCATACATATCGCGTTACTTCGCTGACTTCTCCTCCTCCCCGCTGCGTCCCGTCTTGTGGACCGTAGCCATCCTTGCCGCCACCCACTTCATCATCATCCGTGGCGTGCGTCAAGGCATTGAGCGTGCGTCCAAGGCTATGATGCCAACACTCTTCCTCCTCCTCCTCATCGTCGTAGTCAGCTCTTGCATGTTGCCCGGTGCGTCCAAAGGCGTCGAGTTTCTTTTCCGTCCCGACTTCTCCAAGATGAACGGCAGCATGCTTCTCGCCGCCATGGGTCAGTCGTTCTATTCGCTGTCCATCGGTATGGGCTGTCTCTGCACCTTCGCTTCTTATTTCTCGCGCCAGACCAATTTAGTGCGCTCCGCTGCCAACATCATCGCCATCGATACCTTCATCGCCATCCTTGCCGGCCTTATGATTTTCCCTGCCGCATTCTCCGTTGGCATCAACCCCGACAGCGGTCCGTCGCTCATCTTCATCACCCTGCCCAACGTATTCCAGCAGGCATTCGCCTCAATGCCCCTCATCGGCACGCTTGTTGCTGTGCTGTTTTATATACTTTTGTCGCTTGCAGCCCTCACGTCGCTCATCTCCCTGCACGAGGTCAGCACCGCTTTCCTCAGTGAGGAGTTTCGCATGCCTCGTCCTCGCGCAGCCCTTGTCATTACCGTAGTGTGCAGCGTCATCGGTGCCTTCTGCTCCCTCTCCATCGGCGGCAGAGACTGGCTTGTGGTCTGCGGCAAGTCGCTCTTCGATGTCTTCGACTTCGTGACGGGTCAGCTCCTGCTTCCATTCGGCGGCTTCCTCACCTGCATCTATCTCGGATGGTTTGCGCCAAGAAAGACTGTTCGCGACGAATTTACCAACTGGGGCACCCTCTCCGGACGCTTCTTCAGCCTCTATCTGCTGTTGGTCCGCTTCGTCTGCCCAATATGTATCATGCTGATCTTCCTCAATCAGTTAGGATTAATAGGCTAATATAAAATCATTATGGAAAAGCAATATCCCGACCTTATGTCGGGCAAGAAGATTATGTACGTTCACGGATTTGCCTCTTCGGCACAGTCCGGCACAGTAGAGATGCTTCGCCATCTCATGCCTAACGCCACCGTTGTGGCACGCGACATCCCCATGGCTGCGGAAGAGATCGAAGGTGTGGACCACGGGATCGG